>Ga0131853_10005026_pt1 | contig 23803 bp, 11 predicted proteins | sample TergutLab28metaG_FD_92764 | JGI IMG/M metagenome (GOLD analysis project Ga0131853, IMG submission 92764) | Labiotermes labralis P1 segment gut microbial communities from Petit-Saut dam, French Guiana - Lab288 P1 (version 2) (version 2) | ecosystem: Host-associated > Arthropoda: Insects >...
ACACATACATACATACTTGTCTATATATATATATATACATACATACATACTTGTCTATATATATATATATATACACATACATACTTGTCTATATATATATATATACATACATACATACTTGTCTATATATATATATATATACATACATACATACTTGTCTATATATATATATATACACATACATACATACTTGTCTATATATATATACATACATACATACTTGTCTATATATATATATACACATACATACATACTTGTCTATATATATACACATACATACATACTTGTCTATATATATATATATATACACATACATACATACTTGTCTATATATATATATATATATATACACACATACATACATACATACATACATGCACATACAGGCGTCTGTGGCTACAGTAACCGGCCTGTCCGATCAACGATGTTACATGAACCTTTGGTTGCACGTGCGACACGGGACAGTACTTTGTCATCATCAGATTTGCCAGTGCCAGTCCTAATTGTCATGTGATGGTATTAACAAAACATAGGAGTTTTTCTCGACAGTGACTAGGGTAGGGCTGCATTATCAGGTAATCGGTATTCGATTCCCAGTATGAACAGTGGCGTTTCTTTTCTCATCCAAGTCTAGACTGGGTCGAAGCCCGACCCAGCCTCCTAACCACCGAATTTTCTTTCTCTGGGAAAAAATGTTCGAGTCGTGAACCTTACCACTCACTGCCGTCAAGGACCGAGGTTAAGAGAACTTGAAGCTCTACCTCTACTCCCCTCTGCGTCTTCATGGCATGTTGCTTCATCAAGGGCAGAGAGAACTTAATTTTAATTTACTTACCCTGGTCACTTGACGAATAATGATTTGGGTTTGGGGCATCTTAATTTTCGAATTTGGACCCAAAACCAACTGTCCTGACAGAGGCTTTTAGGGATGTGCCTCAGTATTGCCTGGGAACGTGGGAAAATGCCTGGAAGGAGATCACGAGATTCTTGCTTGTGTTCAGATCAAAATTGTGATTACCATTTGATACTCATAACATTTGCAGTTAAAAAAAATGCCGCCAACCAAACTAAGGCTGTCTACATGACACGTGACACATGAGAAGACCGTCACTCGACGGACGAGAAGTTTCTAGTTTTGTGAGAAACCTGAAGATTCATTACTGTCCGTACCCAAACGTGTTTGCTGGTGCCCACAAGTGGATTTATTCTGAGCAAGCCGAACGTAGTCCACACACATTATTTTAAGTGCATTTCATTATAATCCCGTGTTTTAAACCTACTCCTCTCAAATGCGCTCTGTCCTTCAGGCGGTTAAATTCCGCCTAACATTAGGTACGAGTGCCCTGGAATTACATGCTACATGTCCTGCCCATTTCTTCCTACTTCGTTTTGTTCTGATAACTTCTTTAAGCGTGTTATTTATTGACTCTGCCAATTACTGAGACTATAGCGTGTGTAATTGATAAGTGAATATGGTGCATTGGTGGAATGACACAGGGGAAAAGCCAAAAGTACTCGGAGAAAAACCTGTCATTGCGCCCCTGTGTTCACCACAAATTTTTAATAATTTGGCCTGGGAATGAACCCGGGCCTCCGCTGGTTAAAGAAAAGGTTTACGAATTAATGCATGTCCGCTGTAGTGTAATAACGATGGTTATGTGTTTGTGCTTGTAGAAGCAAGAATTTATACAAAATTTTTAGTTTGAGTACCTGATGGGAAAAAATGACACGGGGGATTGTTGCAGAAGTGGATACGATATTAGAATTGATATAAAAAAAAGTAGAGAATGAAGATATGAACTGGGTTGTAGTGTCCAGTGATGGTCTTTTAATGCCGATGATGAACTGTGCGTGACGTAACAACAGTGATCTGATTGTTGTGCTTCGTGCTTCGTGTGTGTGCCGGGCAAATAAGGGCTAGATAATCGTCCAGACAATACCATAAGTGACGACGTCATCCTTCTGGGAAATCGGCATTCTTAAGCGTTAGGGCGAACGTTAAAGGTGTGCTGCGAGAGGGAAGGCGTGGGCGCACAGCACCAGACCGAACGGGAAAAAAATGTGCGGTCGCTGGCACACACTAGAAAGAGCGTTTCAGAAAGAACTCCTCCAAACCCCGTCCGAGATTATATTATTGCTTAATATAGGGGTGAACAAATTCCTGGAGCGGATGAAGTTTTGTAACTTTCCGCCTAATATTTGCGCGTTCTCAATTTCGGACTTTCTGTCGCCTAGACTTTTGGGGTGGCTCCTAGATTTTTTGGCAAATTTTTATGTGATTACATGAAGTTAAAAAGAATACTACGGGATGCCTTACGAGGAGTTACGTGCGACTAAGTTGCACGTATAATTAAAAGAGCTGGTTATTGGAAAGTACCGGCGCCTTAGTTTGCCTTTAAAAAATTGCCAGTGAAACTGCAATTGAAAAATAATAGGGGTTTATCCTGTCAGTGTAGTCTTTGTTGTATCGCAGGAAGCTACGTAAAAATTCTTGCACTCTGTAGTACAGGAAGAGATAAACACAGACTAAACAACATCCACTGAATAGGCCACTTGTTCGAAGTACCACACCACAACACCAAACAGACAGGAAGACGAAGTTTTAAGTTACACAAAATACTGAGTATTACGTCAATATATTCCTGACTTTGTAAATAGAAACCACCTGAAGATGACCTACACAAGTCGAATCGTGTAACTCTTTATATGGCTATCTAAGATAAAATGTTTATGTGGCTATCTGTGGCACAATACATGTGTTTGTACTGACGGGTTGAAACCTCCATTAGTTTTCAATTGCAATTTCATTACATCGCACAACAGGATGCCAACAGTGAAGAAAGTACAGTCAGTGGTAAAATTTTCGACGTTTTCCTTTGAAGATGAATTCATAGTTGGTTAAAAGTACGAAACTCACCAATTTATTAACATGGTAGTATCCCCTTCTGTCCTCTCGCCTCTGAGGTCAGACTTTTTTTGTCTTTTCCTGTTTAAAAAATACATCTCTAAGGTCTACCTACATATTTTGTCTAATAACTAATATGAAACACTATTACTTAGTTATTCTCAACGGAAGCTGGGATTGTGTAGTAGGGTACAGCAGACTAGGCTATGGGCTGGAGGTGCGGGGCTCGATTCAGGGGTAAGAGATTTTCTGTTCTCCAAAAACAACTAGACCGGTTCTGGGGCCCACTCAGCCACATTATGAATGGGTGTCGGGGGCTCTTTCCAGGGTGAAAGCAGTCCGGTACTTGAAGGTGAGCACTCGCCTCCATCTATTGCCAAGGTTAAGAATAAGTGGAATTATTTTTCTGCTCTCCCTGTGTGCCTTCGTAGAGCGAACGGCAACGACTTTTATATTTCCCTTCTTACCTGTTCTGAATTACATACACGGAGTGATATAACTTATCGCACAGGCTGTCCATAGTGTAATTGCTTGTTATGAAAGTAAGCTGAAGATGTTACGTAACATGTGTCCTGATACATTTACCTTTCAAGATGCTCGCTGCCGTGGAAAGAGGTAACACTTTTCTCAGCAGTGTTATTTGCGACGACGATAAATCGCGTTGTGAACTGAACGGAAGACACACACTACTCAGCAGGACTCTTTTGTGATCGGATGGTCATTTAGTATTCGCACGATGAATACGTCAGCATGACCCTCTGCGTCTAATTTCCGAGCTGTTACAGCTTCACGTGAAAACGTTCAGCGTTGTCCTAGCAGATTTCATCAAGACGCTAATGTGCTCCGACGACTGGAGCAGCGTCACTTTGAGACAGGAAGTGTAACACGGAACGTGTAAATGCAGCTCGCCACCACGGACTGTTACTGTAGCTGTTGAAAGAAGACCCCGGAGGAGCTCACGCGATGTCGTTTGATAATTGTGGTTATCGCAGCCAGCGATTCTCGCGGTTGTTTAATATTTGCGGCTTATTTTTAAACGAGGAATCACTATGGAGAAATTGTACTCGAATATTTTCACACTGTATTGCATTGTAATTTATTAGGTTTTATTTTTTTATGAAACCAGGTTACTTTAAGTACGTATCTGCCTCGCAGTGCGGGACTGCTGAATGTATGAACATAAGGGCTGCACAGGTGATCAGTTATTGACGCAGTACACGGGTCACTGCGGTGCCCATCCTTCTTGTCTTCAGTTCTGTTCATTCTACCGCGTATTTACAAACGTTTGCCCCTCTCGTTCTTGCCACTATCCTTTGCCAGTTGTGAATAATCGGTTCCTACAACGCTATCGGTTTCCACCGCAGACGGCTGAAGTACCTCCCGCACCGCGCCCAACAAAATCGAAGTAAAAAAAATGTATTGCTACAACTCTGGTCTTTTCGTCTAGAGTCACTTCGCTTCATGCTATTAAGCACTTGGGTCTACTAACAATGCCACACTATTCTTTTAGGGGCTTCGAATGCTTCTTAAATACAGTTTTTAATAATACCTGGCCGACTTAAATCAACCTTGATATTTCGAAACAATTCAGACAAAAAGTTTCGGTGACATTTTTTGCACCCATGTTTCTTCCGCTTCCGTTCGGTTCGGTGTTGTGTGAGTTGGCCTTAGTTTCTCCACAGGTAGCACTAATCATTAATAGTCCGTGAATTCTTTGCGAGACTTTTATACATGCAGCTTTTTCGTTGGATTTAGGGATAAAAAGTGATAATTTGACTTGGTACTTGTCAAACAAAGGATACCGGTTCCCAATCCAAGGCGTAAAGAGGACGGGGCGTAGCGTTGACCACCCACCCCATCTAGCGCCGAAGTTTTTACTCTCCCTCCGGGCATTCATGACCTGTTATAGGACGAACTTCATCTTTACTTACCAAACGCTTGATAAAACGTGGTGATATCTTAGTCATGATCTAGCAATCAGCAAGTTCTCTGGGGCGTTGTTACCCGGTATTGCTGTTCGAACGGTGAAACCACGGAACTGGGGATGTGCGGGACAAATAGCTCGATCGAGATACAAGTAATGAATTCATTGTTTTTACGAGTTTCTTGAAAAACGTTTACGTCAAAAAGCACGTAGCCGAGAGGACATTCATATGGATCTTTGGGGAACAGGTCGTGGAGAATGGAAGTGGGTGGAACTGGGTAAGCATTACGTCCAGCGCATGGTCAACGGTTGTGGTGAGCGTCTTTGTTCTGCAATAGAGTGCAGTAATGTCTGGCGGTGTAAATGTCTGATTACGTTTGCAGTGTATTCACAGAAGTCTCAATGCTTAACTGTGGAAGGCTTGAAAAAGAAACTGTTCGCCCGAGGAACTTAGATCATACCGACGACATAGTCGGTGTGGTGAGAACTACCTCTTGTCATTAGCCATGGTTACTGATGTCATGTTCTGTGGCTCACCAGCGCCATTATGACTAGCAAATCAATAAAGAAATGCCCAGGGCTAACAACGATTTTTGGTTCATATATTCTGCACGTTATTCAACAGCTCTTCACTTCTTCTGGTTTAGACAAACTTGAAGGTAAAACTGCGTGCAGCCTTCACAGCGGCATTAGTGTGCGAGGTCGACTTCATGTTCTGGCTGTTTCACTGTCAAAGGGGCGGGGACCCTGACACCCATCGGACAGGGGTCTATCGGGGCCTCAAAGCCTGTCTGAGCAGCGCTACCTCCAGCAGTCGACTACCGTTTGTTCAGCCCACATCCGGCTTCGCAAATATGAAATAAAAGAAGGTATGCTGCCAGTGTCTTACCAACTCACGATGCCCTTAGCATTAGATTTTCACTTTTTGACGACATGTCGTATAAACAGTGGGTCCAGAGAAATAGAAAGGGCAGGTGTTCTAGTGATAGATTGCTGTGCCAAGACAGCGTGCAAGGTCGTGAGTTCTGACGGTTCGGGAAAAGTGCTGCCCGCATCTTTGGGTTGACGGGTGTACCTGGATGATGAAGCATCCACCTCAACCTAATTCCGAAGCGTCGAAACATTTATGATCCTACACTTTTTTCCAATAGCTTATTATTATTATTATTATTATAGCTAAACTTAAGTCCCCTTGTTCCATTGCTTAGCACCGTACTGTACATAGCCAGCCCACTAGACTACAAAACATCGAAAATGCACGCGCAGTCTGACATTTTCCTTGTTAACATGGCTGTATACTGGTCGAGCGCTTAATTCTTGGAAAGTGCTTTATGTGGATCACAGTTACAATGCCTGCATTAGCTCGCTGTATCAATCCAAACCGTATTCTAGTCGTACCACTTAATGTCCCATTGTGGTAACTTCTTTTCCAGAAAATTTTGCAGTGAATGTCCTGCAGTGTACCGGCAACATACAGTCACTGCAAATGGTGCATGTGAACCAGACATTTCTCCTTGCTCACTACGACTCGGAGTGTTTGCTTTCTATATCGGCACTCACTGTAATGGCTCCTTCTATTCACCAATTTAGATTGCTGCGTATGGAGCTTTTAACTTCCAGAAGTCCAAGAAAGGTCATCAGAACATATCCGACAGGAAACGTGACAACTAGTAAATCTTAAAGCCATGCTGTTTATTTGTACTCGCAGAGATCTGATGATGTAAATGGAAAAATGATGTATAGTGCCTTTTAGTAACATCATGTTGAGGTTAACGGTAATGATAAGCAGGCGGAGAGGTACACGAGAAAGGGAATATAGAGGTCACGCTAGCTTTCAAACTGAGGCATGGATAAATCTACTGGGGGCAGAGAATCGTGACGTTTTGTGCACGATATGAACGGACTAACTAAGTTCGCTGTGACGAGATGCTTGTTAGCTGCTTCTGTAGGAGCGGATACCGCAGGCAGATACGGTGCCCTCGTATATAGCGCCCACTGCAACTTTAAATGACTGTACTTCTCTAAAATATAGTGTGTTTATATGTTTTGCATTTTGGTTCACCCGATACGCAGCCATTGCTTCCCTCAAGTATTAATTGACAAGTCTGAACGGTGTGTTCACTGGGGGGCAGGAATCAAACCTTTGGCATTTAGCTGAGCGGGATTTCGTCCGGTTAATTAAACCCGAGAATCCAGAATATCTCGTTGCATTGCTGCACGTTGCGGTTCACATTTTCCAGTCAGCCGCAAAATATTCGAAGGGCTAGAATAACAGGCAGCCAGTCAACAGTGTGATTTAATGTACAGTAATTACGATTGGTTGCATAAATTTAATACTTGGTGGCTTGCTCGGACAAATGTAAATGTATGACAACAAAGACCTGCAGAGAATATCTGGACGTAAACTTGGGTTTGTACATCCTGTTGTAGAGCATGTACACTAAGACTGAGGAATGTATCGTCGTACACAGCTCTTCATGTGCTTAATTTTATACTACATGTTTCGGCCTTCATGGCCATCGTCGGGTGTATCAAATTACAAAATACTTTGAGGAAGTCTAATTGCAGCAGTAATATCAATAATAGAATGAGAGCTTATTTACGATGAAAATATGGCTTATAAAGGAAAAGGTTCGTATTTCTGGTATAGGTACTGTTGAAGTATAAGGTTATGTTGATACCTATTGATGAGGTCGGTAATTAATTCAGAACAGGTGTCGTTGTTAGTCTAGTGAAATTTGGGAAGTATCAAAGATCTGGACGTGCAGCTGAGATGGAAGACAGTAAGTACACAAAAAATCGGAAGAGAGAATTTCTGGAACGAGGCCGTACAAAAGAAAGAGGAGCTCGGAAGGTGGCCGTAAAGTGAGGGCTAGGGAACTGCTTGTAGGTTGTTGAGCTGCGATGTGGTTCAAACTGGCTGATCGTTGTGTCCAATCATGGCCTCTTGTGTTGTATGTGTCAATCTTCGAATTCTAGAGTGCAAGGCTCAAAGACGGATTGTTCCATTGATCGTATTTGCTAGCCTTATTATTATTATTATTATTATTATTATTATTATTATTATTATTATTGTTGCGGTTATCGTCATCATCATCATCGATCATTTGGACTGTAAATTAGTAGGTGAACACTATCGTAGTGATTAATCAGTAGATACTTTTCCATGGCTCGATAGTCCCTTTGAACTTAGGCCTCATGGCTGAGGTTTCACTATCGCACTCAGACACACCACACTCGGTTGGACTCCTCTGGGCGAGTGATCAGCCCCACGCAAAGAACTCTACCTGACTACACGCAACACTCACAAGAGACAGATATCTATGACCGGAGCGGGATTCGAACGCGCAATCCCAGCAAGCGAGCGGCCGCATAGCTACGTCTTAGACCGTGCGTCGTCAGTAGACAATACAAAAAGAAAATAGGTTCTGTTGATAACGAATCCACAAGTCCATCATCTTTATCAAACAAACTGTGTAGGCATTTTTTATCTACGCGTGCGTCCTTCAGTCTAGCCTGTCTAATGCTTATACATGTATTCGCTGTCAGCTGAAAGGTACAAATTATTAAGCTTCTCATTCATTATGCATTTTCTTCATTCCACTGCTCACCGCTGTGTTCATATCTTACAGTGAGAGACCAAGTTCTGTAACACCTAAAAAAAAGAACAGATACGATTATAGTTTCATATATTTTAGTCTTGAAGGTTTTAGAGGGTACACGGTGAGATAAAAGTTCCGATCGTGTCTGCGTGGCTCGAGCTAAGTGCAGCTGTGTACAGTAGTAGCAGGTAGCTGCGAGTTTCGGGAGCTTGCGTGCATGTCTGCTCTGGTGATGGAGTGTTAATTTGGGGCATAAAAACATGGCAATACAAGTAGCCACTAACGCACCTATAATAATGTTTGGGGCGTGCTGTCCGTTTATGCGCTCAGCACCCCAATCGGTGCAGTGGCGGCTCGTCTTTCGATTGAGATGTTCATGTAAATGTTTTAATTATCAGTACAAACAACAGTTGCATTATGTAGGCATACATGTAACACATTCAGAAGTACATCAGCTTGTCTGTATGTGTGTGTGTGTCTGTATGTATGTGTGTGGTGTGTGGTGAGTGTGTGTGTGTCAGTGTTTTAGTTTATTAAATGACAGTGCCGGTCCCAGTGGCCGCGCGGTCTAAGAAATAGGTCTGCGGCCGCTCGCCTGCAAAGTAAAAGTAAAACAGTCCCTGTGGAGGACTGACAGGCTCTGAGAGTTCCAGGAGGTTCAGGTTCCCAGATTTTATGACTATAGGTACATGAAGGTAGTAAGGTTGTCAGCTGTACGCGCAGGCCGCCTTTACCCCCTGGAAATATTCCTGGTACACGTTTCTGTTTGAGTCTGAGTCGATTCCAGGACCATAGTGCGGCCGGAATGATTGTTCATGACACCATCGGGAAGGGAACTCGAGACCTGCCGGCCTGTAGCACAGTGCTTCAACCATATGCGCCACCGCTTGCTCCAAAATGTTGATGAACTTAAATATTTTTAGAAAGGAACGAACTTAATTTGACTAGAAAGACATAGACTGTAATTAACATTGTTTTAATTTATCCTTTGTTTTCCTAACATAACACGTCGTGTTGGACGTTACAGGTTATGCTGAACATTGTATATCTCAACAATATAGTCTGTGCTGAACATTGCAGTCTGTGCCGAACGTACCGTTGTGTTCTGAACAGTATACTCTGTGCTGAACTTTACAGTTTGTGTTAAACGTCACAATTTTTTTCCGACGGATGAAATTTGTCCTGAATTTTGCAGTTTTTCGCTCTTATTTTTGCGACATTTAATGCTGCGACTGGTCGATTGGCAAGGGAGGCACAGTCGGTCACCCCATCACTCAGGAATGGGGCGCAGTCCCCTGTTACAAATCCAAGGTCCTGCGCAGGTGGATGTGTGGCAACTGAGACTTTGTTGCAACCTGTCGTGTGTGGTTTTGGTTTGGAATGTGTGTTATAAATGAGTATACGACTTGTCTTGTCTTCCAACACAACAGAAAACCCTTACTTGATATGCACGTTTTAAATACATTTGTTTGTACGTTTTGGTAATGTTTAGACATGTGGACTGATTCGCATTTTATCTTATGGATAACATACGAGTCCTCGGGAAACACATTACGACTTTTTCGGTCCGTGTATTAGCAGAAGCTCAGTACCGCCAGTCCACCATGTAAAGCGATAATGACAAAGCCCAAGAAGATCCAGAAAAAGAAGAGTTCCTTGAGTCAGTAGTTTATTAACGCTGAACTACGTTGAACGCTAAAATGTGACTGTTATATCAAGTCCATTTGCAATTCATAACGGTTCTGCGATCGAGACTTGGTGCTAATACCGAGAATTTTACTGAACCTTTCGTTAAGAATCGCCGTCGGCCATCGCGGTGTTAATGCAAATACGCACTCACCCGTATTGTGCCCTTGGGCAAAGTAACTGCAAAAGATTTTCTGTACCTGAGTAGGCTGCACAAACTAACTGAACAATTAACTGAACCTAACATCATAGCTCTGGACTTTTCCTTCAAAACCCTGATTGTTGGTCATTGTGGAAGGCACTCCCTGTCGCTTTGGTTTATTGACTCCTGCCACTCGGTACTATCCAGATAGAGAAAAATCCAGTTAACATCCTAAGAATTATCACTATTAACATCACATCCACACTTAAGGTTCTAAAATTCTATCACCTATCCAGGTTTTGCCACCTAAATTCTTTGTAAGATACTTTTCCAGTTTGCTCCACACCTGTTTCACGTCTGCACATCTCAACCGTATTAATGTATTTGCCATAGTGATGTTAAGTGGACCGACGCATGATTTATGATCTGAGGACTAAATGAAAAGTTTTTTTTTCGGAGCTCGCTGAAACACGGTTTTTATACGTCGCGGTTGAAGCTTAATGCCGTGTTAGATTGCCGCATAAGAGAAAGCAGTTCCTGTGTCATTTGCCATCAGACATTGTTACGCCAAGCATTCAATGGCCATCCAGCCAGGATGTCTACAGGGTAAACGTAGACAACGCCAAAAACTTGGGCTTTTATCAGCCACCAGCGGAGTCCCCGTGACGATCGTTTGACGCCACATTTTTAGTCGCTTTTCTCAAAACTGCGAAAACGTCTGTCAGCTTCGCCATGTCCGTCTGTCCGTCCGCATGGAACAACTCGGCTCACATCGGGCGGATTTGAATGAAATTTAATATTTAAGCATTTTCCGGAAATCTGTGAGGAAATTCAGTGTCATTAAAATCTGACAGGAGAAACGGGTACCTTACATGAAGACCGGTGTACATTTTTTATCGTATCTCGCTTAATTCTTCTTAGAATGAGAAATGCTTCAGACAAAAGTGGTAGAGAAAATCGAAACACGCGCTTTATAATCAATAAAGTTTTATTAATTAAAATCCTGCCGTTTATGCGATAATGTAGAAAAATATTGTAGGGCCGGGCAGGTCACAGATGACAATATGGCGTATGCTTATTCCATGCTGGATATCTAAGTTTACAAACACACAATCAGAATAAACAATAATTATTTCTTTTTCACGGGAAAAATAATGGCACGAACGCGCCTCAGTTTTGCGTTATACGTACATTGCATGTCTTGTTTTTAATTACAGCATCAGACTGTAAAGAAATTACAAGAGCAGCACAATACCTGCGTGCAGACCTTCAGCGGTACTGTTTTAGAGTCCTGAGTAATCAGCGCAGACACTGACTTAACGGCGTTCACAGTTCCGTCACGCTGTCGTCACATTATGAACTGAGCTTTCCACTTGTCGCACGAGTCTTCTTGTTGATGTATTGCTTTAGCTGCATAAACATAACGCCCCGCTGACGTGCTTTGTTAATGGTGGTTGTGGGTATTGACGTACAGGCTGGCTGCGGAATGACTTGATGAAATCCGAGTGAACGATGGGTGACTGGGGTTCATTTCCCGGCAGACGCGAATGTTTCTTTCCCCCACCACGCCCACTAAATCGCCAGTAGGGTATGTGCGGGGGGTGGGGTTAAGAACCATATGAACTTGGCTACCATTGCCCCCGTGAGCCTTCTTGGCATGAATAATTTCACAGGGCACATTTGTTACCCTACATTGGCAGTAGTGTCTCCATGAAGTAGGGCTGTGGGGCGTTTAGGGTCGAAGAAATCTCAGTACACAAAAAATTGTTTAGAGAATATAATAACAAAAAATTATGATCATTGCTGTTCGTATGTGCTTTCAATTGCCCTTCGGGTTGCCGCCATGAACATGGGCACCATAAAATACAGAAACCATTGTCATTTCATGATACCGCTATTGTTTGCGGAAGAGAGAGGGTGACAGTGAGACAAAGCAGTTTATCTTTTTTTTCTGGTGTAACTGTGTCCTGTGTGTTATTTTATTTATATCATTCGAACCTGGTACCTTGAACAGGGCGTTACATTTACTCGTATGTAACTGAACTAAATGGTGACTGTATGCTATTGTTCCCCTGTCGTTTCATAATGTCTAAAATGGGACGTTCATGATGATGTGTGGTGATAAAGCGCCAATATAAACACGAAAGAATTCTTGCCCCTGTCAGAATGTGCACCTCGGAGCCATGTTGTTACTATGCACGCTACACTGGACGAGTTTTACGAGTATCTTGTGGCGTGAGTTATGTCACGGAGAGTGCGACTGTCAGCTGCAGCACGGTAGTGTGTAGCACGAACTGAAAGCATGGACCATTTACCTCAGGCTTCTGGTCGCTGGTACGCAGTTCTCTCATAACGTCCGTCACTCCATCACAGCTGCTGTTTGTTCCTCCATAATTTAAATTGTTCCATTAGTAATATAAGCAAGGCTACTTAACACGGTCTCCTGTTTCCTGGTTACTAATCATTATTAATCCTGGCAAGTTATCAAACACTAGTCTATCTCTCCACTTGCTGATCTCAGAAATATCTTAATGCTGTTGAGTGACGCTAACATTGACACGTGCTAAGTAGCAATGACGGCAATCGCAGACTGCGGTGCTGACCTCTAAGTCAACTACTTAACCGTGTCGACGGTTCTGACCTCTCAGTCCACTCCTAAACCGTGCGGACGGTACTGGCTTCTAAATCATCTAAACCGCGTCGACGGCTCTGCCCTCTCAACCATCTGCACAACCCTCACGGCCCTCTTCATTGCCTATTCTCACGTTTTCCAGCTGCTTCAAGGGAGCGTTCCTTCCAAATGTTAACAAGGTCGTCAAGCGTGAGCTCAAGATCATGGAAGCTGAACAACCCGAAGACATCTTCGGCAATGTGCTTACGAATTAGCGCGCTTGGCGCTAAATAACGGGGCTGCGGGCAGAAGACGTAAGAGGAGGCAGCGCGTGGTGGAGGATTACTATGGAAGCTTATGCGGTCAGCATATCTGGATGCCCTGCATTTCAGCTTTTCAAAGAACTCACCGACCTTCAAGAAATTTGGTGTGTGCGATATGAATTTCGTACAATCGGTAAGAAAAACATGGGGGGGGGAGTCACTAACTTGTGAGGCGAGAACGACACCAGCGCCTTGTGTAATGCATTTGCTCCCACCTCATTTGTCGTGGCTATAGTGCACATTTGTAACACGAAATTCTGTATTGTGATTTGGTCCATAAATGGACATACTTGTTATGCAGTGTTCATAGCGATAAATGCCTGCCTTCACGAGAAGATGTCTGAATAGCAATACATTTTCTGGGTCATTGGAGTTCCGTTACAAGTATGTTTTGCTGTGTGTGCATGAAACGTCTCTGGACCTCGATGATCTCATTTTGTCGTATAATCACCGTTCGTGCAGACAACAGTAATACACTCAACAAGGTTATAAATGCCAGCCAACGGCCTGAGGGTTACCCGAAGCTTTACATTTCTGAAATCGGGCCAGAAGTATAATGGCGTGTAACAGCGGAGTGGGATTAGGCAATTTGGTACACCACGGATGGGCCCAGATTTTTTTGAGTGGGGGAGGGTTGTTTATGAAGAATAATTGGCCTGTGTTGCTCAGGTTGGAGGGGTGTTGCTCTCTGCAGTGAGAGAGGTATGTTGTAGAGAGGTTGGGGGTGGCTGGGACCCCTGTATACAACAAACAAATTACGTGTCCTTCGTATATATCACATCAGTTTGTGGAATGGACACGTGTGTGTGTGTGTGTGTGTCTGTGTGTCTGTCTGTCATAGAGCTGTGCTTCAAAAATTTGTAGGTTCTATCGTTGAAGCAATATAGATGAGGCAAGGTAGTTTGGTTAATAGTAGTTTCACGGGCTACGTGCTGAAAAGACCGGGCTCGATTCGGAGCAGTGATATTTGCAGACCGACTCTGCTTTCACCGGTATTCCTATGTAATGCGTAATCAATACTTCTGAGTGACAGAGCGGCCGGAGCGTAAATCTAGTCACTTTAGTCCATTTACTGCCCAAGTCGAAAAATGCGCAGAGTTTACTCCCAGTTCTCTATAGTCTCGTGACATAATGCAAATCGCAGCGACTGTTTTATTGGGGAATTATGTGACTAAATTAGTATATATTTAATGTGTCAGTTTGGTGGCCACTTGCTTTTATTTATTTAATTTAATTCATTAATTACACTTTCTTGTCTCTATCTTTTGAACGTGGAAGGAAAGATGACTGAATGTTGATTTCCTAAGGATGTGGAAGTGGTCGTGGTGAATTGTGAGAATTTTATCTGGAGGAGACTTAATATTTCCGCGTTACCTCTGTGTAGATGGTTCTGCCCGTGACGTAGTCACCATACCGCATACACTAATCCTGCCCCCGTGCACAGAATGTATGCTTCAGCGACACGTTCTTCACAGAAATAAAGTAGTGGTAATAATAATAATAATAATGAGGAACTATAATTTTGTCTGTTGATTGTATGGGTGTGAAACTTGTTCCGTCACGCTGAGGGAGGAATATAGGGTGAAGGTGTTCGAGAAAAGGGCGCAGAGGAAGATATTCGGACCTAAGAGGGAGTAAGTAACAGGGTAGTGGAGAAGGCTGCGTAATGAACAGCTTTATGCTCTACTATTCACCAAGAATTATTCGGATGATCAAATCAAGAAGAGTGACATGTTAAAGGCATGTGACAAGTATGGGGAAGAGCAGAGATGCATGTAACATTTTGACGGGGAATCCTGTAAGGAAGAGACTAATTGGAACACCTAGGCTTAGATGTGAGTATAATATTAAAATGGTTGTTCAAGAAGTGGGATGGGGGGTCATGGCCTGGATTGATCTGGCTCAGGATAGGGACAGGTGGCAGGCCGTTGTGATTGAGGTAATGAAACACCGTTTTCCGTAAAATGCTGGGAAATTCTTGACCAGCTGAGGACCTGTTAACTACTCAGGAAGGACTCGGCTCCGTGGAGATATAATAATAAGTGCAAACTGACAACCGTCCCTAACACTGAGCCGGACATCATAATATGTGATAATGAAAAAGGAACAGGCACGTTAGGAGAGGTTGCAATTTCAGGAGACAAATGTGATCAAGAAAGAAACCGAGATGATTCTATAACACAAAGAAATTACAAGAGAAATACAGCGCATGTGGAATGTAAAAACGAAAATAATACCAATAATACCATTAATAACAATAATAAATAATAATAGGAGCAACTGGAACCGTGTCCAAATCATTTACACAGCACCTAAGCAACATAACGGGAGAGCACAATGCCGATGAACTGCAGAAGAAACAAACACTGAGCACTGCTCACACACTACAGAAAGTACTAATGTAAAAGTACAAAACATTTAACAAGGGAAATAACACAGATATACCATAAACTGTAACTACTACGTGGTTAACTACAGGTAAGTAAATATAAGTGCCCTGCATAAAGGTAATAAATAATAATAATAATAATAATAATAATAATAATAATAATATAGTGCTGAATCTGTTAGAATGGAAATGTGTACAACAAGAGAATAAGATTTACTGTTCTTAAAGGCAAAATTTTCTGTGTCCGTATTTTTTGTAGACCTCCACTGCCAAATTTGTAGATTGTCATGCAGAGAGGTAGGCTTGTAATGCGGAAGCTCTTCTAGAACACTAGGGTTAATGTGAGTTATGTGATCAAACAAGCGAGCAGATCTTCAGGGCACTGGATCAGCGAAACCATATGCCATTCGTGTAACACTAGGGTGTGTACATCTGACGAAGCAAGAATTAGAGTGTGTGTGTAAACTATAGTGACAATAATTAGAGTGTGTATAAATTATAAACTATAGTGACAAGCTCCATTCTTTGCCGGCATTGTCTTAAAATACAGTTAAATTAAATATTGAATTTTGTATATTTCTCATCCCATTTTGTTGATTGTAAGAAGAAGGTACCATCAAGGCTATGAAAAGTATATAGATACGTGATTGCACATAAAATCTTTGTTACGCATTTTTACATTTCAAATCTGGTAACTCATTTTGTTGACCTTGCTGTTACAGGGTTTCTGTCGTACTCCCTGAAGTTGACCCTTTGAGGACTAAAACATATCAGGTTGGCACAGTGCTAATAAAGTTGTGTTAATGATAAATGTGTGCATTACTCGGTTTTTTTATGTGAAATAATCGGTGTCACACAGTGTCCTGCGACACTGGATATACGTGCGCAACATACGAATCCTCCAAAATAATAGTTGTCGTCTTAGCATCTTAACATTCAATGTTATAACCCATATGAGTTTTTAGTGGTGTAAACATGACCGAATTAAGCCGTAACATGTTGTCACAATAAGGTATATGACAAATATTCGCCGTGTTGGACGTTGCTTAAAATCCTCCTTTGCAATACGGAAGCTGTTGATTGTGGCGATCTTACACATAAACATTCCCATGGATCAGTTTTTCTTTCTATTAATTTGTTCGCTCTGTGCATTAGTTGTTCGCCAAGCAACGGTGGCGGTCTCTTAAACGGTTTCACACTGCAAAACAACGTAGCAGCAGGACAAGTAACAGAGAGAGAGAGAGAGAGAAAGGAAATAATGGATGACATGGTCCCTGTATGCTGTGTTAAGTAGTATGTGAGTTACAATCATTTCCGAGCTGCGGACTTACATGTATGTCCTTTGACACGTTATTTTCAATTATGCCACAAGATGAGCGCAGTAGTGATACGGAGGGAGACAAAAGGCAGAGGAGGAACTGCGGGCAGAATGACTTATGTGATGTATGATTAGGCTGGCGATATTGCAGAAGGACCACGTAGATTATTCTACAGTTTCAGGCACAGTGGAAGAATATTTCCATAAGTCCCTCTTAATAATCATCCTCGCATCTACCTTTAGATCTTCCATCAAAGTAATCGAAATAAAATGTAGTACGCTTTTTCAGTCTCGGCAAATGTTCGTGTCCTGTCTTTCAATTCCTCGATTTCAGCAGCGTAATGATATTTGGCAAAGAGCAAACAAACTCTCTCCAGCCTGCTGTCACGTCTGTAATTCCCCAACACCCGTGCCCTGTCTTTCTTCTTTATGCCGGGAGACCAATTTTTACCCTGGCATAAAAGAAACTGGCTTATATATCATTATTAGCGTAAAAGACGGGATTTTGGAAACTCTTAGGCGATTATCTCTGAGGTCGAATAGATTGTTATAATTAGAAATTGTAGAAATGAAGTCTGGCGGGATATATGGCATATGCTAAAGAATGGCCCCATCGACTTTTGAAATCGGAAACTTAGGTAAGTGGCACTTAGAAGGATATATCGTTTATTCTGTTATGTTTCGGTTTTTTAAATTTTTTCTCCGGGAAACTTTGTGTTGTCCAAGTTAAACACGTACAACCCTCATACCTGTTGAAATTAAGAGTGTGTACACGTAGCATATACTGACCTCTGTGTGACACACGGTCATTGTATTTGCCTTCCTGTGAGCTGATATATCGAAGTCAAATAACGAATTCCGTAATACCGCCTGCAAAATCTTTGTGGAGGTTGGAAGCACCCCTAACTATATTCTTTCTCTTATATCGTCAGTAGTACGAGGGTTACTGCCGAACGTCCCCACATAAAAAGTGCACACGGGCTTTAATTTGATGACAGAGGGGGTCCACTTGAAACTTGCACCGTGAACGTGAGGAAATATGTTTCGGAGCGTTTTGTTTCAAAACGCTTCCTTAAAAATACTGTCCTTTAATTCGTATTCGTTGTGACAGGCGCAGAGGGCCTTTCGTAGTCTTCCGTAGTAACGCCTTTCTGGTTTCATTCAAAGTATCGGGGGTTAATTCTGGACTTTAGCCCAAGTAGTAGGCCACCCTTTCCTTCATGCTGCTTAGCTATATGCCATACGGTACATGTAACTATCTGTTGGCCCCGTACGTACAACAGACACTGTACGGAGTTTTGTCTATAGGCCTACGCTTACTTCAGAATTTCTAACTTATATTGAAAATTATTTGCTACACGTCATATTGTGCCTGATCCTCTGAAACTGCGACGGCATAGTTCTAATGCTAGTATGTACCTGGGATCGTACACAGTTTCAGATACGAGACTGCGTGTTGAGAAAAATGGAAGCAGCGGAAATATTTCAAAGAATAAAACGTCGTCCTGCTTGTCGTCACGGTGGTGTTAAGGTGTGTGGAGACAGATTTTGTGTCTGTTGTTGTATTTACACGTGTGAGAACTTGCATAAGGGCGTGTGTGTGTGTGTGCGTGTTTGTGCGTGTGTGCAAGAGCAGAATATGTTGGTGCTGTCACCGTGTACTAATCGATAATTGAAGTTATTCATTCTGCGCCTTGAACCCTACCACCGCGAGACAGATGTTCGATTTTATCGTAACCAGAATGTGTTAAAGAAGTTTATTGCAAACGAAATCTTTTTCACACAACTTTAAAGGCATAAAAATATAATATGGAAGTAGCCTAGTTTCCTCTGCATCAAAGTATTGATGTTTATCAGGATGCACCAGGTTGTTATTCTGATAAGATTCATATGGGCGTGGCGTTGGTGGAATGATACTGATAGACGAACAAACAACTAGCCGGGGAAAATCCTGTACCAGTACCATGGCACAGCGGCCCATACTGGACCAGGGCCTCTTTATTATCGAGGCTTCACGATCAAATATGTTACGGCTTCTCTGGACGAAGAAGATGCAGAGACCTCTACCTGACACACAACACTCACATCCATGCCCCCGGTAGGATTCAACCCCACAATACCAATAAGCAAGCAGCCGTAGACCCACGCCTTAAACCGCGCGGCCACTGGGATAGGCACCACCGCGTTCACCAAAATAAATATTAAGTGGAATGGCCTAGAATCGAACTCGTGCTGCTAAGTTAAGAGGCCAACGACTGATACTAACACATCGAAAGGCCCTCCTCAATAAAACTCTTCGAAGTTATATTTAAGTGATCGGTTCATACCTCACAGAAAATATCACGTATCCATTTCATATTTTAGCTCATTAGCGTTTAGTGAAGTAATTGCTATGGTATAAGACCAGACGAACAACGTAGGATAAACGCACTCTGTGGGAGAAATGCCGGGTTAACGGTGTCAAGCAAGTGGTTAATTGCGTTTGGCGCTGTGTTCAGCAGTTTAGCTTCACAAATTAATGTCTTTAAAGTGTCTGTGCTACGAAAGCTGCCGTTTTGTGAATCTTTGTATCGTATACACACGAACGAAGCCTTTCTGGTGGTGTTTAGCACACCATCTCGCTCACGTGATGAAATGAGCGCACTGTCTTTGGGCTAGAACTGAGTGCCACGCGTATGTCTTCCAGATTTCATTTGAAACCGTGTTGAACGTTTAAGAAAGAGTCTTAATTTATTGGAAGGGCGTGTACTGGAGTCATCTGGCATAGGACGGGGACAGGTGGTGGGTTCTAGTGGACACAGTAATAAAAATAAACTTCAGTTTTCGTAATAAGCTTGGAATTTCTTGAGACCTTTCAGCTGTAGCTTCTCAAGAACGGATCTTTAGTTGTTTGGTTAAAGCTGTAATTTGTTTCCTGACGTGCGATGTAGTTTTTATTTGATATTGCCTGTATCTGTCCCCTCATTCTTTTTCTCTCTCTTCCCTTATGTTACTATTCTTCAACACGACACGTTTAGAAACTGACAAAATTTCGTAACTGCTTGTTAATCGACCTTCGATCTGACAGGAATTTGTCTTCCAATAGTAGTTATATTAGGGGATTTTGAAATATATAGTAGAGTAGGTAGCCGAAATGTCTGCAGCTTTTATGTGCACTGAAATGGCAGTACCATATTCGCTTTTAGACTTTATTCTAGCCAATTTAGTCCACAAATTCGGAGCAAGTTTTTTCTATTTTTTTTCAAAAACACATTTTACTAGTGCCCTTTCATCTAAGCTCAGGTATGATTTGGCTTTTCCCGTCAGACTGATTTGTAACAACACTATGTCTGTGTTTCTAAGTTCTGTAATGCGTTCTGCATTAGGTAATTGTCACCAGTACTTTGTTAAAACCACTGCATATGACGTCAACTTAATAATTTCGTTAACTGAGAGTCTTGTGTGTGACAAACCAATGCCATATTTGTTATGTCACGTACGAAACCTTGTTTGTCCACGTTCGGTTACCGCTTCGTGACTTCCTGATATTTTTCTTATTTCAAATTTTCTCCATTTCCTGTGTGGTTGCTAGGCGACAATAACCGAATGTTACAGCGCATAAAGCGATTTATATCCATCACCGCGTCAGCGACTGGCAACCATATAATGCAAAAGTGATGATTTAAGACGTCGCAGTAGCAACATAAAATACGTACCTCTTTCCCACTTTCAGCACGTGTTTGTTAACTTGAATACACTCTCTAATTATTTTCAAAATGAAGCAGTTGTTGAATGATTTCAGGACAGTTTGTTTTAAGAACAACACAAACAAGGGCGCTGTTGGATCGTCTTCCTATAAACTGTTTTAAATTTAAAAAAAAAAGAACATTTAAGGAAAATGTGTTTTGAGCAATTCAATACGATACAACATAATGCAGTTCACTGCAGTAATCACGTTTCCGTAAAACCGACAGTCTCCTTAATTGAAAGTTAGAAATATTTTAATGCATGTTAAACGATCCGCGATATTTTAAAATACCTCCCAAACAATTACAGTGACTTTTCAAGCCATGTATTACATCGTCTGCAAGGGAGGTGGGGGGTCCAGTGGAGAAAGAGGGAGAACTGGATGATTGCTGGCAGGAGCGCAAATTCCAAAAAGCAAACACAACTCCATTAATTGAGATACGAAACTCGGCGATGTGGTGGCTAAATTACACACACACACACGCCACGATAGATACCCCCTACCTTTTATACGTGTTATGGAGAAACTGGGGTCCATAGTACAGCTAGAAATGAAAAAAGAGAAGAAAAGAGCGCTTGACTGTTCTGCCTTGCCTTACTGCCCGGTCTTTTCCATCATCATAGAACCGCAAATTATCTTCCCTCTTTTTCACCCCACTCTCTTGTGTAAACTCCTCTTACCTTGCACACACACACACACACACCAGGACTGTATTTTGACTGTGGTTAAAACGGCATTTTATATGTAGAGCTATGGAGAACGTTTATGTATCCTCGCATATACCATTACAAGACAACTTCTAATAGCGAAACGAAATTGTTGAAACAACGTCCCTATAACAGAGAGTGTACTGGAATGGTCCGTAAGTACAACATTGTTATCATGTGAAAGTACCTTGCATCTCTTCCATATGATGTTGACTTAAATACAGGGGTGAGGGGCTCAGCCTATAGAAGGCTTTTGAAACAGCCATTCGTACTATGCCAGAGGGCTGTAGACTGTGGAAAAGCGGAGAGAGAAGATTATAAATGGTGTAGAAAAATGACCCATTATTGTCAGCATTAGCTATATGAATGCGTGTTTCCCAAAAATGTTATTGTGTTTACGTAAAGGATTAATGTCCTGTGTTTTTTCTTATTTGGCAAACATAAAACTGGGGAAGGGCGAGTGAAGCTTAAAAATGTGTTGCAAGGAAAATAAAGTTTTTTTTTTTTATCAGAGTAGGGTCAATTATCGAGTGGAAGAGGGAGTCGAGACGTCACACCAATTATGTGGTTGAGTCTGACTCGAACGACGTCTGGAGTAATCATTATTAAGTTCTCTTTCTTCCCGGCAGGTGAGGTGCACAAAGATTACACACCATTTTTTCTTTTAGACTGTATTTTGCCACACGTTTCAGTTGCTTTCCGAAAAGCTGAACCTATTTCTTGTTGTAAATTAACCAGCGTTTTGCTTTCAAATCAATTTAGGCTATCTTTAACATGGTAGAGTTGACGTCTTCGTTATTATGCGCGTTCGCAAAATTGAGAGAGGCGACTATTGGCTTTGTCATATCTGTCCGTCCCACCTGTCTACATTATGATAACATCTGTCTGCAGTCTTCTTAGAATGAGAAATATTTCAAACAAAAATGGTTGGGAAAATCGTGCCGTTGACAGAATAATGTGGAAAAATATTGTAGAGCCAGATAGATCACAGATGACATTATAATACGGCGCATGCGTATTGCATGCTGGATGCCTAAGAGTTACAAACACACACACAGAATAAGTAATACGCATGGCTTTAGCACGGCAACAATGGTCACGTGAATGCGCCTCAATGTGACTTCGTGTTCTCTTTACTGACATTAACAAGGCGACTGTCAGTACGGCCCTTCAGTTTGATGTCATTTATATGTCTGATTTGAATACTTTCTGCTTTCTGCCCATGAAGATTGGTTTAATCTAGTGGATCCAACAGAGCAGCAGCCCCTTTCTTTTTTACTTCAGGGAAGAGAGAGACAGTATCCCTCACGTATTGTTTGTAGAATGCATTTTAATCAGGCAGTAGATGAAGCTCAGAAGGAGTGCTGCGATAATAATGGTCACATTAGTGTGGCACGCGGTAGCGCAGTTGTTTGAGGCACTGCGCTATAAGCCAGAAGGTCGCGGTTTCAATCCCCGATGGTTTCATTGGAATTTTTCATTGATATAATTCTTCCTGGCGCTCTACGCCCCTGTGATCGACTCAGTCTCTAATACAAATATGTACCGTGAATATTTTTCTTGGGGGAGGGTAAAGGCGGCCTGTACTTAGGGCTGACAATCTTACCACCTTCATGTGCCGATTGTCATGAATTCTGCAAGCCCCAATACCCTGGAACTCTCTGGGCCTGTCCAGGTCTGTAATGGGATTGTTGTACCTTTTGCTTTACAGTTTGGTTGTGACGATGGTAGCAGCAGTAACATTATCAAACGATATTATCGATCTACATTCAGCTGTCTCCTATGTTAAGCACTTCGTACATTCACGGTTTTCCTGGTTTGTCGAGCTGTAACACTAATCGTAAGAGGAATAGTTTTCGTCTTTGTTGTCATTTCTTCTAATGCAATATGTATGTATTTATGTATGTATGTTGTATGTGGATGTGATTTGGTTCACTGTACGCTTCCGAATGAGGAAGAATGTTGATTATTTCAAGTAAAAGAGTAGCTTATTATTAATCTTCAGTTATTCTCGTAGAGGTTCTTTTATTGAAAATTCATTATCCATTCCAATAGAAGCTCAACCATACTGACGTAGGCAGAATATTGTGTCCGCATTCTCACTGTTAGATCCTAATACGAGTGAATTTTGAAGACGGTCAGTAACAGGATGCTGGTGAAGAAACTGCACCGTGAGAAATTTCATAATTCGCACTCATTGCAGAACGTCATTAGGATGATGATATGATGTGGTCGGCACACGTAACAAGCCTGGGGAGATCAGAAATGCTACGAGATTTTGATGGAAGGAAAGAGATCAGTTGGTAAAACTAAACTGTTTAGATAGTGGGGCTTACTCTTGGGTTCAGTGTGTTGTATCGTGAAGTGTGTTGTATCGTGAAGTGTGTTGTATCGTGAAGTGTGTTGTATCGTGAAGTGTGTTGTATCGTGAAGTGTGTTGTATCGTGAAGTGTGTTGTATCGTGAAGTG
>Ga0131853_10005027_pt1 | contig 23801 bp, 18 predicted proteins | sample TergutLab28metaG_FD_92764 | JGI IMG/M metagenome (GOLD analysis project Ga0131853, IMG submission 92764) | Labiotermes labralis P1 segment gut microbial communities from Petit-Saut dam, French Guiana - Lab288 P1 (version 2) (version 2) | ecosystem: Host-associated > Arthropoda: Insects >...
AAAAAAAAAAAAAAAAAAAAAAAAAAAAAGAAAAAAAAAAAAAAAAAAAACAAAAAAAAAAAAAAAAAAAAAAAAAAAAAAAAAAAAAAAAAAGAAAGAAACATATTTGTAGAATACTGTACTTAACAGCACAGCCTTAATCAGTGGATAATGTAATACAAAATTAACGATAAATCAATAACTCAGCTGTGCAGTTAACATTAAAAGGAATCCTGTTTTATATATTTACCATTCAGATAGCATCCCACCAATCTGAGAATATACTCTAAGTAACCATTATGCACTCAGCAACAAAAAATAAATTACTTGACGTAAACAATTGCGGAGTACAATATATATAACCTAAAGTAACATTAGCTACAGTAAAGGCCATGGTTTCTCTTCCAATTTATTAACCACGATTACTGTATGCCTAAAGAACTATAATAACTGTCCTTTCTGTCAAGTTGTAGAAAGAGAGAATAAAAACATATGAATATCAGATTCAAGTATTTCGGGAAGTCATGCCATGTTTTGGATGAGTAGTATTGGACATTTTCAAGTTTCAGAGTGCCTTCTTCATTTTGAGGCTGAAGCAGACAAAAGAACTCTGATCCTTCAAAATGTCCAGAATTACTCAGCCAGGAACACGATGCTATGTCCAGAAGACTTAAATCTGCAGCAACACTGTTGTGACAACCTCAAATCTAGCATGTTCATGTTAAGTCCTATTATTTCCTACTAACATATGCAAAATGTGCTGATTTCTTGTTAACACCATGTGTCATTAAAATGTGATATATGGAACTCTATTTCAGTCACAGTGACACGGAACTAGTAACAAAATGTATCATATTAAGAACTGTGACATTTAGAATCTAAGGATGCTAATACCACACTGCATACACACAAAATTAAGAACAATGTTTTGGTAAATAACATCGCAGATTATGTAAACAAGTGCACATGCAGAAATACACTGCACAGTTCCGAACAGATAAACATAAAGAGCAGTCCAGTGAACTTTATATCAGTCTTCATTCAGAAAACTGCAAACACTGTGTAATGACTAACAGCAGCAGCTGTCCCACAAACACAACTGTTTCAGGGGCTGGAGATTCCCTCCCAAGTTGCAAACTAGCTATAAATAGCACCCTCCTCCACCTTCCTGTATCACACCCCCACTGGACATGGGCCAACATCTCCATGTTGTATGTTTTTAGAACTAGTTGCATACACATGATGAACTTGTATTTCACCTGCTACTAGTATCAACATAGAAACACCTCTATTTTCAGACATCAAAATGTCTCCTGATGCCACTACTTAGAACACAAACATCACAATGGCCTTACAAAAATGTTTTTACTTCCTAAAACTGCTGTAAGATATTTAAACCTTAATCAGTTTGTCTTCTAATTCAGATGGACAAACAAGCTTACCAACTGACTCCATGAGCAAGAGTTCTTATGAAAAAGTTAACAGCCACTGAACAATCTGGCGTTCAGATGACCGTGCATCGTGATATGTTCTTATAATAAAATCAATTAGGTGCATTTAATTTCTCAAATTTATTTTGGAATAAAACTCTACATGTTTCGGACAGTTCCTCTGTCCGTCATCAGGAGTTTTTCACTGTACACACAGTAATGGAATATGTCATACAGGTTTTGCTGACTGCTTGCGAGCAGGATCAGGATGGATCCTGATCCTGCTTGTAAGCTGTCAGCACAACCTGTATGACATATACCATTGCTGTGTGTACAGTGAAAAACTCCTGATGATGGACAGAGGAACTGTCTGAAGCATGTAGAGTTTTATTGTAAAATAAATTTGAGAAATTAGTGCATCTAGTTGGTTTTATTATAAGAATAGTCACTAAGCAAGTCAAAAATTTCTCTGCCTTTAGTGAAACTACAAAGTTCATCGCGGTTCCAACATCCTGCTTATCAAAATGAGCTACATAATAAATTGCAGATCAAAATTGCCTCAATGAAGTTCAGCAGTGGTGATCTGGAATAACTACAGCAATTACGAATTCACAGCAGCAATGATCACAAAATGGATACTGTTCATACATCAGAAACTTCATCTTCTCATTTGAAACAATACAAGTTAAGAACAGACAACAAGTAAGGTTCTGAGAGGCAAATATGTCTATTTTTCTTCATATGTTTCTATCTGTGTGGTGAGACTAGTAGATAAATTTGGATTAAAAATGCCACAAATTAGTGGTCCAGTATTGTGCATGATTACCACTGGATCAGATACCAATAATGTTAAATCTATCACAAATAACCACAATGTTACAGCTGTCACATGTTTGTAATTATTCATATGTAAACAATACTTCATATGCAGTTATGTATACATGCTTATGATTCATCTCCATACACAAGCTCACATGCCTAATTCAAAAGGTTCATTGTTACTAGCATGAAACTGAAAACTCAATGCACGTATCATACTAGTCACAAAATTAGTAACTAGTATGAGCAATAAACTTGCCAGAAAACAAGGTAGGTTACAAATAACTATTTCCCATTTTGTGTGTAGCAAAAATGAAGATATTTATCTTACCTGCAAAAGTCTTGGCCGATATATTGTGTACACCTGGTGATAATTTAGGCTGCTGCTGTTTCAATTTGTCATCAGTACTGGGAAATGAAAGAGAATTGTATATTTCAATATTTAGGGTTTTAGACAGCGAAAGAAAGGCGAATATTTCTCAACTAAATTGTCCAAAGCAAATCCTGAATTCAACCTGCTCTTAATTTCTCTGGGGAGGTAATGCTGGTTTGATAGTGTCATTTCCAGATTCTCAACCTCTTCCATATGTCTCTACATCAAAATGTTGTCCTGTATTCTCATGATACGTGAACATGTACTGAATTCTCCTTCGTTGAAACAATCTCCATATTTACCCAATTTAGAGGGAGAGGGTGATGGTGAGGTGGTGGTGGGGGGTGGGGAGAACTTGACCACACTACATGGCAAAACCACCAGTCCTTCTTTCTTCTGTTTACAACATCACATTTGCAATGTACTGTTCAGAACGCATGACATTTCCTTGGCATCTTACAATGTAGGATATATAAATATATCACCGACATGAAAAATATTATGACTTTGTCTGTTTTTTTGTGCTCAAACCACATAGACCATATAATTCTGTAAAATGTGTAGGCTACTGGTGAACATCAATAAAAATTTGGATAACTTTCCTTAGGTCAGGATTTTGAACTGCATAAACACTGTGATACTTAGCACCTCTAAGATGAAAGATTTACCAGATATAATTTCTGGTTATTACGATGATATACATAACATATATTTCACTGTACCTCACATTATTGACAGACCTACCCACTGGATAACCTGTCCCGTTCTCCCTGCTACCCTTTCTATTGCATTTTCACAACTCCCTATTGAACACAGTATACATATAATCCAGACACAACACCAAAAAGGCACCCATAATTAATTGTCAAACTCTTGGAATTACCACTGAGTGCCACTGGTTTATGGAAGAGTGAAAAATAATGTGCCTCTTAGTCCATTTCTGGTTAATACAGCCTTCCAGACCATCCAGTGCTGAGTACTGCAGCTTGGCCTCTACCTTGAATAGGATGGCTGGAGATAGGTTACACAATGTTCACTGTGGTACTGTACTCTTAAAAACAAGGATTTTTAACCCATAATATTAAAAATAAAGTGATCCCATTACAGGCCCGGTGTGGCCCAGAGGGTGGGTAGAGGTATAGCTCTACTCTTCCATGACCGCGGCACTAGAAGGGGGTGAGAGGTCAGCAGCACGCCCCGGCTGCACTATACCCCTGGGAAAGACCCGGTACCCATTTTACAGGAGGCTGGGTGGGCCCCAGGGCCGGTCTGGACGGGGGGAAAATCTCGTCCCCACCGGGATTCGATCCCGGACCGTCCAGCCCGTAGTCAGTCGCTATACCGACTGAGCTACCCGGCCCACTGCATAATATTAAACAGAAACACAGTTTATACCTTGTTGAGATGGTGTCCCGTACTGGAGACACAGATGATGGAGGTTCTGTTGGCTTTTCTACCACCTGCTCTTGTCTTGTTGTGGGACTGACAGAAGAAGTGTGTCCTGCTTGAATAGGTGGAGGTGGAGGGGATACAGGTGGAGACCTCACGGATCTTGTGGCACTGAATGAGGCACTTCGAGCTGCCACGTTTGTGGAGGAAACAGAACTGTCATCTGCTAATGTCTGGGATTGTTGTTGCAAACCTAGCAGAGTAGCCACATCCTCTGTGCCATCAGCACTCAAACCTACTCGCACTTCTGTCTTGTTTGGATCACTATTATAACGAGCTGAACGTGACTTTGAAAAATGTGATGTCCAGTTCCTCTGTTTCTCTATCAGTTCTCTACTGCTGAACTTTCTTTCTGGTTTCTCTGGTTTTTCTGGTTTCTTTGATAAATTCATTTCACCTCCAACCGTCTGTAATTTATCCTCAGTTGCTGCCTTCTCACTGTCAGTCTTAATAACACCATTTGAATGATTACTGTCCGTCACCTTCCCAGCTATACAAATATTTCGTGGCTGTAACAATCTTTCTGTCACAGTTTCTGGAACAGGAGTTGACACACATGTTGAAGGCACAGCCACTTCTTCATCCACCACATCAGGGCCTCCATTTGTTTGATGTCCATTGGTGGTAAGCACCTTCCGTCCATCAATTTCTGATGTTCCACTGCTTACAATACCAAATACAGATCCCCCACCCAAGGCAACACTGTCACTTTGACTTCGTTCTCTAGGAGATGGTGAACGAGAGGAATGATGTGAACCAATTGCAGTTCGTGGTGAACGTAATGGAGATGTACCAGCGGAGGAGTTATCGGAACTGGATCGGGGTCGTAATCCATGAAGACCTTGACTCATGGGCAACTTGGATCCTGTAGTGATGGTGGGAACTGTGACTGGCTTCTCTGCTTTAGCAACACTGCTGACAATGCCACGACCATCCTCTGCTCCCAATTTCTCAAACAATGCTCGGGCATTGTTGAAACGTGCGACATGGCTCTCAGTCCGAACAACCGTCACCTGAGCTGGGGAATCACGGGGTGTTGAAGGGTCCTTTAATGCTTCCTCACTACATGCAGCTGCTCGTCTCCGCTCCAGCCTTGGTGATGAGTCGGACGATTTATTCCGTGCAGGAGCAGAGTTGCTGATCAACACCTCAGTCTCTTTGGCTGGCACCATGCTCTGAAAGATGTTAGCAATCTGGGATACCTTAGATCCCACTAGTCTTGATGGTTTCTTCTCGTCCATTACTGGTTTCTTGTACAAGTCCTACATCAAACAAACAAAGCAAAAACATGGATTATAGTGCATCCAACATTATTTTAATATTACTAAGCTATGCATAAGGAAAATTTTATATACTACGTTTCTTCTTCAGCAGACTCCTTCTACATATAACACACCCAAATATTCTCTGAATACTATAATTATGTACAGCTGCTGTGCAAGAAAAGAGTGCACTGAAGTCTCCATAAGAAAGGTTCTTTGTCAGGAAGGAAGATGTTGGACACATGCAATAACAGGAGACAATTATCACCTTCTAAATAAAACAGTAACGTTAATCCTGTTTTGTGGTGATGGCATTGTGTGAAAGTCAGCTGTGTTGCCAATGTTTTGAAGGAATGTGCTGTGTCACTCTCCATGCACTCTGCCTACATAACCTGTACGATCACTCTCCTAAAACTCTCCTGTCACATTGCCTGTATAATCTGCACAATCATCATCATCCTGCCATTCTGCCTACATAACACACATAAGCACCATCCTGCCACACTGCCTATGTAACATATATAAGCACCATCCTGCCATTATGCCTATGTAACACATATAAGCACCATCCTGCCAATCTGCCTACATAACAAGTGTAAGCACCATCCTGCCACTCTGCCTACATAACACGTATAAGCACCATCCTGCCACTCTGCCTACATAACACACATAAGCACCATCCTGCCATTATGCCTATGTAACACATATAAGCACCATCCTGCCACTCTGCCTACATAACACGTATAAACACCATCCTGCCACTCTGCCTACATAACACGTGTAAGCACCCTCCTGCCACTCTGCCTATATAACATGTATAAGCACCATCCTGCCACTCTGCCTACATAACACATATAAGCACCATACTGCCACTCTGCCTACATAACACATATAAGCACCATCCTGCCATTATGCCTATGTAACACATATAAGCACCATCCTGCCACTCTGCCTACATAACACGTGTAAGCACCCTCCTGCCACTCTGCCTATATAACATGTATAAGCACCATCCTGCCACTCTGTCTACATAACACGTGTAAGCACCATCCTGCCACTCTGCCTACATAACATGTATAAGCACCATCCTGCCACTCTGCCTACATAACACATATAAGCACCATCCTGCCACTCTGCCTACATAACACATATAAGCAGCATCCTGCCATTATGCCTATGTAACACATATAAGCACCATCCTGCCACTATGCCTACATATCACATATAAGCACCATCCTGCCATTATGCCTATGTAACACATATAAGCACCATCCTGCCACTATGCCTACATAACACATATAAGCACCATCCTGCCATTATGCCTATGTAACACATATAAGCACCATCCTGCCACTTTGTCTACATAACATGTGTAAGCACCATCCTGCCACTCTGCCTACATAACACGCATAAGCACCATCCTGCCACTCTGCCTACATTACACATATAAGCAGCATCCTGCCATTATGCCTATGTAACACATATAAGCACCATCCTGCCACTATGCCTACATAACACATATAAGCACCATCCAGCCACTCTGCCTACATAATCTGTATGATCACCATAACATCCCTCCGCCTGTGTAACCTGCATCATCACCATCCTGTTACTTTGCCTACATAACCTGCATGATCACTACCCTGTCACTCTGCTCTGCTCAGCTACCTCTAGTCTATGACAACCAGGCCAGAGTGTTTGTCACTAAAGAAGACTGTCACTAACAGACATTTGTGTAAAATAAATATATGGTCACATGGCTGAAAGGGAATAGAAAGCAGTGTGCTACAAGATGATCAATAACAGATCACAGGATCTGTGGAAGGGGCTGATCCATGGGACTTCTTTCCAGAACCTCAATGTACACGCCTTCAAGATGCAGAAAACATTAATCTCTACAAGGCACTGGGCTGTAGGAATAACACTCAACACTACAGCAGTAAAATAAATATGAGGGCTTACATTATACATCACCTGCCAAGGGTATTTCAGTGCATACATGGACAGCAAGTAAATGTTTTAATTGCAAATGACAACATTTCATAATTTGACATTAAAAATTAATTCCTTAATCCATTTAGAGCTCACTCTTGCACAAATGCGTGTTGGGGGTGGGGGTATAAATGGGTATGTACTGTATATACAGTAGAATGGTGTCCACAAAACTGATTTGTTATCTGGTATCATTAATATTTTTTGAACAATAAGTACAGATCCACATAATTTCACTCATTTTCAGCTCAGAATTATACTGTGAACATGTGTTACATAATTGGCTTTGCATTCCCACACAGTAAAAAACACATTTTAAAAAATAAGTTTCCATTTATAAGGGTCTAGTCTGGTTGGAATTACACATAAATTAATGAGGAATACGAAGACTGTAAGCAGCCGATGTATGTTGCACACTGCAAGCCACCTGAAGGAGAGAGAACAAGGAACTGTAAGTCATAATCCTCTGAAAAGTCCATTTCCAAAGTCTAAAAATGTTTCCAAATTTCCACTCACCTTTCAACATTGTGAAAATATATTGACACTTAATCATTGCAAAAGCACAGATACAGAAATATCAGACATCAAGAATCACAAGAATGCTCAGCACACTACAAGACACAAATGTTCTAGGCTGACTGATTACAGGATACACCTCAACTGGAAGAGATAAGATATGGTATGTGAGGTTGCTATGAACAGTCAGCATTCATGGGCACAGTTATGATTACATTAAATCATAATTTTCTACAGAACACTAGATGGCACTGACAAATACATCACACACACGTCCACCATTAAATAATAAATTAAATATTTCAAACTTGCAATTTTCACATTTCAGCTGCAATTAAGTACAAGTAACAACACCAGATAATCTAATTAAAATAATCCCTCTTGAAGCAAAGCAATAAATTTCATTCCAGTACACTAAAAGTCTCAACTCAGCATGCTACCTATCTTGCTCCTTATTTGTTCAGGGCTGGATAAAGAAACATTATAACTGAATGCCTGAGGGGTGGATTTATACTTCCAAACATAATCAGCTGCATGTAGCACAACAGTCTACAAACCATTCAAAAGAGACTATGCATACACAAACACACACACACACAAACAAACACTCCTGTGTGTGTGTGTGTGTGTGTGTGTAGCAAATACCAGACAAAAAATTGCTATCATGGCAACTAAGAAAAAGTCAGAAATCAAATGACTCCCACAACTGCAAGTGTGCGCACTATTTAAGCTGGAACACTGTTACAATAAAGTATGTCCTTCAAGAGTCAGCACTTAAATTAAATCAGTACTTGTTCTACATAAGAACTAGGAAGTAATTTGAGATCACATATTAACTCAATGGAACTACATAACATACACAGAGTCTAAATGTATCACATATTAACACAGCTAAATTACAATCATAATACCTATCAATAAGAAACTTCTGTAGTTGTACTTCATCATTCAGGGCAAACGGTCACTGTCTACTAAGAAATATAAAAAAGACAGCCACACAAGGGAAGTCAGACCAGCAGTTCCCACCAATCTTCCACACAGCAGACTTATTACAAGCAAATCGCATGATCATAAAGTTTACCATCTTTTGGGATGTTACTCTATATATTTTTACTGTTTATTTAATGATGTTGGGAATAGCCTTGTGCACAAAGCATCAAATGGTAGGATGACAGCACATAAGGAATGGGAAGGATGTGGAAGGAAGCCATTCAATTCTAGTTTAAGGTACTAGTCCAGCATTTACCTGCAGAATGCGAAAAACCATAAACTTCAGTCAAGATAACTGGTGTCCCAACTAAGATTTAAAGAAGGCACCTCCCTCATGTATCATACTGTCTGCACTTGAGTGAATGTACTTGGTGTCAGACTGTCTTATTAATACTACGAACAAGCTGCCCCATATCTTTATGGTATTCTTCTAATATTCACAGTCCCCACTGTAAGAACCTCAGACCTCACAAATTACAATTTGCCGGTACAGAAGTCATTACCCTAAACCTACAGGCACACAGATGCAGCCGCCTCAGAACTCCATCCTTCAGGAGATGCACACTTCTGTCAGTGTTCATATAGTCATGGGGAGCATTTCTGGATGCCACAACAGTTTACTGTAACACTCTCTTCATGGCCACTTGAGCCTCCCATGCATCCATGAAAAGGAAACTCTTTAGATGGTCCTTCACTTACGACATGCAGGAGGGTGGGGGAGCACACAAGTACCATACATCATGAGTTGCATCTGCATAATCAAAGTTTGACTTCCCACTGCACTGTTACACAAGAACACCCAATCTTTAGCTTCCCACATTTTAGAATTCTTCACATGAACTGCATCCAGTACAATCTTTTCCTTACTGACTGAGGCACACTCCACAACACACCCTTGGTGCAGAATGTCCTGCTTGTCAATGAAGACTTCCAATGGCACCTTCCATTTTCAGAAATCCTGCATGGAAATATTCATCCCTGTGATAACAACTACTACCGGTAGCGTCATATGGGGTGGAAGCATGGATGCTGATGAAGAAAGAAGAACAAGCTCTGCTAATTTTTGAAAGGAAAATATTTAGAAGAATATATGGTACTAAATATGAAAACAGGGAATGGAAAAGTCGGACAAATCGAGAACTAGAAGAGATGTGCAAAGGAGAAAATATAGTAAAATGGATAAAAGGGCAAAGGATAAGCTGGTTAGGTCACCTAGAGAGAATGGAGGAGAAGAAGGGGAAAACACAGGAAGAGATGGAAAGAGGAAGTAGAAAGAGATCTTCAAGTGCTGGGAGTGAGAAGATGGAGAGAATTGGTGGCAGATGGGAAAAAATGGAAGGACATCGTTTGAAAGGCCAAAGTCCGCAGCGGGCTGTAGTGCCAATGGAAGAAGAAGAAGAAGATAACAACTACTTCCACACGGAGTACAGTATTATCATTTAAACAGAGAAGTTCCCTCACCTGTGACAATATTTCACAGAACATTGGCAAAGTTACGTGCTGTACTGACAAGTTCTCCTCTGAACCTCATACAGCTATCACACTGAGGATTCCACTTCTCCGGCATACAACACTGCATCACTAGGTAATCAGATCATGATATTTTCAGGCAATGTACAGTCCTCATATTCAGGGGCCAAAATGTCCTAAGAGAAGAATTATCAAGCCAGAAGAATAAAATCCTCAGACAAATAACCATGAAAACACAAACAGTTCTCACATCTTTAGGATGTGTGTTGTCAGATGTGAAGTATATTCACAGATAATGTGGTAATTAACAATCAAATCCACATCTTTTAAATAATTTCTTCCATCTGAATACAACCCCAACACACAGGCTTTTGCGTAGGTCTCACACTGGCCCAGTCCAACAGCTATGCGTTATGTGGATTACTTTGGATCAGGACACTGTTTGCCAACCATACATTGCTCAAAGCATCTGCAATGCAAGTGTTCCAAAATTTTCCAATTTCTATCAAAAGAGGTGATGGCCTTATGTTGGAGACAACATATTTCTCCATGTCAGTACCACCCACACACTGCACTCACCTGTGAGGACTAACATACATACTAGTCTAATCACAAATGTGCACAGGAGTGCATATGCACTAGGAGGTTCCATCCCACTAGCCTTTGGCACTGCTGCATTTGCTTCTTTCCTGGAGACTATATGAGAGCTATTGTGAACATCTCCCAACAATCCTGAACCTTGCATGCACCACTAACTGTCATTTTATTGCACAGAAAATATGTGGGACTTCATATGCTGTCACCCCCAATAACACCAACAAGACATAAATGTAATGTACTAACACACATGAGAATTATTTCATTTAACATAATGTTTATTCTACAATGTAATGTGTGTGTATGAGACAAAAAAAAGAAACAAAAGGAAGTATGGAACAAATACGTTCCAATGCAATTAACATTTTTTAAAAAATGTAAATATCAAAAGGAAACCATGTGGCAAATCATCATGTCTGGGAACCACTGGCATAGTACATGTACCACTTAGGTCAAACACTGTCTACGCTTTACTAGCACCTACACAAACAAGTGAAGCCTGTTCAAAAAGAGAACACAATTCAGAAACAGACTGTGTCCTTTGGAGAGCCTCAGGAGCTGGAATTATGTCTGATGAAGTGTCGATGTCTTGCGACCGACAACGGCGCACAGCCGACTGAGTGTGACTGTATGCAAGAATCTTTGCACGAACAGAAGTGGAAGGCCTGTCCTGCGAATGTCAGAACAAACCAAAACTAATGGATTAAATTCCGAGAAAAACTTGAGGAGAGTAATGTGTTAATCTACATTAAATTTTAACAAACAAAATCATAATATACACACATCCACTTCACAATCCCACAGCAGTCAACTGATTATCAGCAAGTGACAGCATCTAGAGAAAATAACCCCATTTACTACACACCGTCTTTCATGGAATATCAGTAACAGGTCAACAGTATTCTATTATTGATTTTGGGTTACCTAGCCAATAATTTATCATGGCATTATAACATAATGCAACTAATTAAACAGTACATTTTTTCTGTATAGGAACAACACAAGAACTTTTCAGTTGACCTTATCACTGTTCTCTGAAAAGAAAATCTAAAATTCACCCAAGATACACAAAAGAAAAATACTAATTACACTGCCACTGTGAAAGCCTCAGAACTCATATGATATGAACTTGTGACAAGGATGAATTTAACAGTACAACCATTCGCTAGTTGCGGCAGGTTGCGCAGCTAACCGATACAAGAATTCTGCACCGAAAAGTACACAGAAACAATTCACAAAACACAAAACTAAGTACAAAGCTTGGAACTCTGCTTTGTAAAGTAAACCAATGAATCTTGAGCCACTGTTAAATTTCCATCCCTCCCCACTCAAACGAAGTGACGGCAGTCATAAGTTCATAACAAAACTGAACTTTTTAGCTTCAGATGTTCAGAAGTAATAAAATATATGCAGCAGCCGTACCATGACTGGAATTAAATAAAAAGCAGTAGCTTACCTCTACTTTTAGCATCGAGGCAACTTCTTGGCATGGCTGTAAGGCCATGTTCATGTAGACATCATCATCGAACGAACTGCAAAAACAGAAGCGTACACATTAAATAGGCTAGTAAAGAGTATTTATGGTACGCTAACCAAATGATTGGAGCACAGTCCTGTTTGATAAGCTAATAATCACAAATCTGCACAAGAAATTCTCTGCTTTTTATGGAACTCAAAACTTGGTGAAAGATCAACAAAATGTTAACAGTTCCACTGTACAGACTTCCATTATTAATGCAGGCTACATAACCAATAATTAACCACAGCAATAAAACACAGTCCAATGAATTAAACAGAACATCTGTTCTGTACAGGAAAAGTGTAAATACTTTGCAGCTCAGCATCTTACTGTTCTGTACAATGAACATTTTAAGTTAAACACTTTATTATCCAACTAATGCACAATATATAATTTGTAGATAAATTACAATTATGAAGTTTTTAAAAGTGCTCCAACATGTTTCAGATCAAAAGGATCCATCATCAGGGAGCCTTGTACAGTGCTTGGATAAAAATTACAAGAATGATTCTATCGTGTCCGTTGACATGGACAAGGTCGGTGTTTTGGCAGCATATTCTGACCCATTGTACATATGTGTAGTTCACTGTACATGATGGCACACACGTACAATGAGCCTGAATATGATGCCATAACACCGACCTTGTCCATGTCAACGGACACGATAGAACCGTTCTTGTAATTTTTAGCCAAGCACCATACAAGGCTCCCTGATGATGGACCCTCTGTGATCCGAAACATGGTGGAGCACTTTTAAATATTTTATAATTTTAATTGTATCTACATATTATATATTGTGCATTAGTTGGATAATTAAGTGTTTAATTGTCATTGATGCATGGTGCAAACATGAAGATTGAACATTTACAATTCAACCAAGACTTTTTTTAAAAGAAAAGAACATTCATTACACCACAACTGAGAAAACTTCAGAAGTCTGTTAACCCCAAGTAAACGCACAAAAATGACTCATAATAAGGTTTCAATACATACGTGGTTAGAAAAAACATAGGCAACTTACGTACAATGTAACAATGTGGGGCGTTTGAGTAACTTTTACACTTCCTCGGCTTTCCACTCTAAGAAAGCGCTTTCATGATGATTTATTGTCGCCGGCAACAATGAAACGTAATTAGGTCTCCATGAAAAGTGCCCGATATCCCCCCCCCCCCCCATTGTAAAAAAATTTGGATTTCCCCAACAAATTTTCCAAAAAGTCCCCAGTATCAAATTCCACGGTAATCCGTCCTGTGGGAGCCGCACTGATACACACGCACAGATGTACGTACGGACGGACGGACACGACGAAGGTAGATGATGCTATGTGCAACTATGCGAAGGTGCCTATAAAGTGTCGGAGTAAAAGGCAGTTCAGAACACAGAAAACGTTTTCCGTTGTTTCATCCTGAACTATTAAATTTGGCATAAAGGCAGATTAAAAACATGGCTACGTTGCGGACAACCACTGCCTATGATTCTATAGTTACAAACACAACTACAGTGCAGAACTGTAAATATATCCCACAACTTTAACATAGTGAAGATCTGCATTTTCGTGCCAAATCAAAATTTTAAATTACACAGTATTTGAACATAAAAATTATATTGCCATCCATCAAAATTAACAAAGCACTCTCTTGCCCATTGAACCAATTTTCAATCATGCAAAAAGACGAACACATGTAGTGCATTTTATTCATATGGATTTGCGACAATCAGTGCAGGTCAGGCTTCCTTGAAGGCTCTCCCGTCAGCCCTGCAGTTCATTCTACCATTCTACCACTCCTTCTTTACCAATACCAGCGATACTAAATAACACCTAAAATCAAACACATATTTCTTCCCCTGAATTACACACTTCTTACGACGTATGCCTTACACGCACACAACAGGTATGAGAATTTTAACGATGGAGCAACAGCTTCCAACAGCACATGAAAACATCACTGTACATGCTTTTATTAACAACCATACAAAGGAACACAGTCAGCAGCTAAGAGGCTTTTATCAGCAATAAACAGGGGAGACAGGTCTATATGGACCTTACAACCAGACCAGTGCATACAAGGGACTAACAAATAATGGATCTATTCCTGTCATGGCTTAAGTTACCCACTTTATGACCTTATCTAAATTCACTGGCCTTGAATCGTACAGCAAAGTGGAATGAAAGCATCCTACTTTCTATAACCTCCTTCGTAAAGCACATATAGACCTACAATGACAGGAATATGCAACTGCGGTATCCATTCTTCTGGGATATGACCCCGTATCACTTGGTCATTATAATTAGACTCCGACGTTTCGAGACAACGCCTTGGTCTCATCTTCAAGGATCGAATTGTCCAACAGTTAGACCCTTGAAGACGAAGGCAATGGGTTCCTTCGGAATGTCGGGCACCAGTCACCCAGTGACGCGATGTCACATGCCTGAAGGTGAAGACAACCGCACCGCTGTCAAAACCTAAGACCTCGCAACTCAAGAACGCGTCGGTTTGTTCAGTACCCCTGCTTCGTGTTCGCGCGCCTCGGATTAAAGCCTCCCTCCCAAGCAGACCATTTGAAATGACGTTTTCGCGGTTTTCCTGAGTCACCACGTGTATAGGCTGTGATTTAACATGGGCCACGACCGCTTCCTTTCACAGTCTTTCCAATTCATTATCCACTAATCACCCCAACATTTGACGCTACAGTCTGCTGCCAACAGCGTCGCTAGATAAGCCATTAATTTAATGTATACATCAGTCCCTGGGAAACTTCTCAACAATGTCCCGTCCAGAGCCACTACGTTGTCAGCCTGATTTTGCTCAGTGCCCACCCCCTATACCAAATTTCACTGCAATTCATTCTATGGTCAGGCGCGTGAAACATGCGGATGGACAGACACAGTTTGTTCATTTTGTGCGCTCCGTGAACAAGACCGCGCAGGATCATAACCAACAGGACTTGCTGACACCAGTGTGCATATACAATATATACACTGCTGACAGTGCGCACAAATCGCAGGCGCCAAGTTGCCTAGGCGATTAAATCTTGTATGGTGACGCCTAATATTTGTGGGTACTCAGTACGGCTCTTGCTTTATGTCACCCTTCCGAAGCGTATAATTTTTATGTGGCTCCTGGACTTTTTATAAAAACTTGTGTACCCCTTCTTATCAATATTTAAACAAACACAAATGTTAGGAAATGATCCAAGAAAGTTCAAGAGAAGAGCTGTCTGTGTAGCGCATACAACTTGTGGAGAGTAATTATGAAATTATGATCATAGCATTACGATCATCAGAGCTGATACTTTATGTGGTAAAGGATAATCACCAAATCATGAAGACGTAAAACAATGTAATATTATACCCCTAATACCCTCCTTTGAGCAGACTTCTGGATACGTGAGACCGGAACGAGTCAACAAGAAGCCCAACTCCATGACAGATACGTGATGATGATGATGATGGTACCCTCCGTCTTAGCACTACATAGAGGTGAGCAGCCAAACTTAAGTCCAGAGAGCTTTGCCCGCCGGAAATAGCACCCGATACCCAAGGACAGGCAGGGTAGATCGGCACCAGTCTCTTTTGGCCGTGGTCACGAAGAGGTAAGAGCCTCTGTCTCTACTGATAATCAAACCCCGGTTATCCGACTTGTAGTACAGTGACAATACTGAGTTATCTGCGCTCCTAATTCTTGGTGCATGCCTCTAATTTGGACGGTACGGGTTCAACCTTCCCTCGCATGGAGGCGGATGATTAAAAATAAGTTTCCACATTCCGGATGGGAATATTGGCGGAAACATCGAACTTTTTCCCTTCAATCTATGACCATTGTAACACTAATGATAAGAACAAGAGCTTTTCCAGAAAAATGCGGATCAATATGCTCAAGTATACAAGTTGAAAGTACACGTACGCATCGAATGTAAAAAGAACATCAACCACAAAAACATTACCTCTTTAAAGCCCAGTGATTACTATACGAACCGCCAGGTTTGACATTCCACAATTCTACATTCTGCCCAGCAAGTGTATTTATTATGCGTTTTGTATACTCGTAGATCTTAGAACGAACAGCGATAACTTCCTTATACATCATTACTCTCTGATTTGATGACCGCGACGGACTGTGTTTACTGCGCGGTACGAAATGAGTCTTTAAATAATTTTGGTTCATCTCTGTCTCTTTAAATGGTTAAATAAGAACTTTTAATGACGGAACATCTAAAAAAAGCACAGGATCCATAACTGTCCACCGACGAATACGCGCATACCACAAACAAAACAAACATATCAACAAAAAAATAACTGATAATTTCCCGCGTTATCTTTGAAGCCAAATAAAGAAACGCAGGAGGCACGTGGAACCTCTCAAGAAGCTTGTGCATCCAGTCACCTGCAGTACAACCAATTTATCGATCACAGACCTCAAACGAACATGCAAACATTACTCTTGAGTATTTATGAAGCAAATGTCTGTGCAGTACAAAATATAAGAACTGCATAAAAAAGACGTGTCTTATTTTCCGAAAACTTAACTTATGTTTCGTAGGAACCAATTTTCACTGTCAAGCCTGAGTGGCAGGGGAACTGGAGGCAAGCTCAGTTCAGCCAGCCATTCTTGAAGTCCGTTCTCTGTACGATCAATATAGGTCCACCAAAACTTTAAAAACAATCAAACCTCGCTGTTTCGTATTATCACATTCTTTCATAATCTTTTGGTTCCATTTTTTTTTTTACCGCTGTATGTATATATGGTTGTACGTTTTGTATGCTTATGTTTGTGTAAATTATGTACTTTTATTGTTATGTTTATGTACTATTATTTTTATGTTTAAGTAATCTTGTTGTTATGTATGATTTGTTCTCGGTATTCTGTTTCATTGTGTTGTTCTGTGTATTGTTTGAGTGTAAATGTGCACTGTACTGCTGCCACCGGGTGTCAACCCAATGGCAGTTAACAAAATATATAATATCATATCATAAACCATAATATTATACACTTCATAAGCTGTTATATGTTAATTGGGCCCCTATTTCCATTCCAAGTACTTAAATTCCTGTTCCTATAATGGCAGGAGATCACAAGAACGCAATACATTATCACTGCAGTCCATTCCGACATCTCTACACACCTTCAACGGTGCAGCTGATAACAGCTGACGCCGAATCATCGTCATCCCATCAGCAAAGCTGTGTACCTGATGTGTCGAATGACACTGCACTTCGTTGACCTTGCCAGACGCAAAAATCAATAAAGTAAGTACAAATGTCTTGTGGTGGTGGTGGTGGTGGTGGTGGTGTGCGTTGAATATCTCTGCACAGCACTGCGCCAACGACAGCAAAAGGAGGTCCCCGCGAATTGCCATTACGGAATGTGCAATACTATCAGTGCATCGTCCTGGCTTTGATGGTAGATGAATCGTATATTAGATATTTTTCCAGTCACTGTACGAAGCAATCTCAAGAAGAATTAAAATCTATTCTATTCCCAAATACGCTTATCTGTGTTATTGCAACGGTTCAACTCAATCGTTTTAATTACTCAATTTTAACTAACCCCCTTAAAGCCTTGGTAGTTAATTTTGATGTTATTTTACGTTTCCACCAGGTTCAACATTTAAAAGGTACACATTCTGCCTATGCAGCGATTATTTTCCTGCACTACACCAACTCATTTGCTTTTACAACCGACATGGAGCGTGTTTACTGCAAGGTTCGAGCAGAATGCTTAAACTGTAATTCAAGGAAGCTTCGTCCGCGCAGGGATAAAGAGAATGCGCATGACCATATCACGGACATGATTTCCTTGTCAGATGTTTATTCTTAACATAAAGGCTGTATATTTATTACGAAAATATGACAATAATTAATACTGGTTATAAGATGTTTGTGCAGGGCCTGTCAGTACCGATCAAAATTCTTTTCTCAGTTTCACGCGCAACTTCATAATTTAATTTTTCAACGAAGTCACAGGAAGTTACAGCCAATACGATGTCAGGATACACGGGCGCTGTTGTGGTCATGGTAACAAGCGACTGGGAATGAAGCGGCTGGTGTCAAGTATTCGACTAGAGAGCGGAGTAAAATATTTTGATGTTTTGCTGACCGTGCATCTCAGTATAATCTTAGTAATTAACCAACTTAATGCATAAAATCTTGTTTTATAATAAGTTTATTATATGTCTCTACATGTTTCGAGCACTATGTGCTCATCATCAGGAGGTCAAAATTGTATTATACAGCATCTGGTATCATCACACTGAAACAAGTGAGTGGTCTAAAATTACTGAAATACAATTCTATAAATATGAGCACATAGTAGTAAAATTTATGTACGAATTCTGTTTGGGTGTGATTACTGTGTATTACTTACTGTAAACATGTTATGTCATGTAGAGGTTATGTTTATCCAGTTGTTAAACTTATTATAAAGGTACTAGATAGACATAGTACCTTTTTAATAAGTTTAACCGCTGGATAATAAATATGAAAACGGGGAATGGAAAAGTCGGACGAATCGAGAGCTAGAAGAGATTATCAAAGTAGAAAATATAGTAAAATGGATAAAAGGTCAAAGGATAGGCTGGTTAGGTCACCTAGAGAGAATGGAGGAGGATAGGATGCCCAAAAAGATCTTCACTCAAGAACTGGAAGGGACGAGAAGAAGGAGAAGACCCAGGAAAGGATGGAAAGAGGAAGTAGAAAGAGGTCTTCAAGTGCTGGGAGTGAGAAGATGGAGAAAGATGGTGGCAGATAGGAAAAAATGGAAGGACATTGTTCGACAGGCCAAAGCCCGCAGTGGGCTGTAGTGCCAAAGGGAGAAGAACAACAACTGGATGAACATAACCTCTACATGACATAACATGTTTATAGAAAGTAATACACAGTAATCACACCCGAACAAAATCATACATAAATTTTACTACTATGTGCTCATATTTATAGAAATGTATTTTGGTAATTTTAGACCACTCATTTGTTTCAGTGTGACGATACCAGATGCTTTATAATACAATTTGTAACCTCCTGATGATGAGCACAGTAGTGCTCGAAATATGTAGAGGAATATAATAAACTTATTATTAAACAAATTTTTGTGAATTAAGTTGGTCAGTTATTAAGATGAGTGAAATATGTTCGGAGCACAATTGAAGACAACCGTTACAGACGATGGACACATGAAGAAACGCGGGCTAAACGGAAGTTCTGCAGGCTCACTAGTGTTCTTGATCGACTGTTTGGGTGTTACATGACATCAAGGTATGTTTGTCTCTGTCATCAAGGTCCGGCCACACCAATACAAATATTTGTTACGTATATTTTCATGCGGCCCCATTTAGAAATAACCTCTGACGTGGCAAGTTAAATCCTCTAGTGGATACGTTTGGCAGTCCGCAATCGCTCTCCGGTCCCAAGTCCCACAAGCTATGGGCGAGATGCAAGTGAAATTGACCTACTCAGTTACGCGTTTATTCAGTCATTCATGTGACTTACAAAATCGAGTTCTGAGATTTCGGACGGTACTCTTACAAGGGCGACAAGAAAAATTAAAATCCAAGACTACTAACGGTTCAAAACACAGAAATTAGAACCCATATTCATAAAATTTAATATAACTTGCATGAGGTTCACTGATAAAATATTCATATAAAATCTTCAGGTAAAATTCTTTTCACATGTCAGATAATCAACAGATGGAGATCGTCGCGTTGATTTAAATCGATACACGAAATTTAAAATGAAACAGCAATTAAAAAGTATAGCCACGTGGTGCAGAGTCTTTCTTGAGAAGCTGTCAGCTGCCCGTCCGGTCAGATAGCCCAGCGTTTTATGAAACCCGAAGGTACGGGGTGAAAGAAAAGTCCCTGGGCACTGTGCAGAAGTGGGGAAGTCCCATACATAAAACACGTCAGGTAGCATACGTGTAGTGCTCTTATACCTGACCGTACAGGTACAGGTCGCTTCTACCACACTGTCACCTGTGTCTTCCACTGTCTAACACGTACCTTTCGACAAGGGCATGGGAACTTTCCCCTCATCCTGCATTACTAACACACCGATGGACGCTGTCCCGAGTCGGATAAATCCAATCCATATCCGCACGTGCCACCTCATCAAGCTGCATTTCAAAAGTGTCTTCCCCCTTACATACAGTAATGCCACGTGGATTCAACCCTTCAGGCTCTCAGACAGACTTTCCATGTCTTTCTCATTCGCCATGCTGCAAGCCCATACGTCTTGCCCCCTTCAATCCAGATGTAATAAAAAAAAAAGCGGGCAATGTAGGTATAAACGTAACATTGAGGAGCGTTCGCGTAACCAATGTTGCCGTGGAAACGCAATAACTATTACATAATGCGTCTTAAGCCTTAGTTACGCACCATGCAATGCGCATGCGCCGTATTATATTGTCACTTGTGGCCCGTCTGGCGCTACAGTACTCTGCCACATTATCTTATAAACGGTATGATTTTCGGGAAAAAGTTATTAGACATAAAATGTGTGTTTTGATCTTCTCTACAACTTTTGTCTGAAACACTTCTCATTCTAGTAAGAATTCAGCGAGATATTATCATAAATGTACACACGTCTTCATGTGAAGTGCCAGTTGTTCTTGTCCGATTTTAATAAAACTTGAATTTTCTCTCGATAGATCTTCGAAAAAATATGCAAATTTCAAATTTCATGAAAATCCGTCCAGTGGGAGCAGAACTGCTCCATGCGGACGGACAGACGGACAGACATGGCGAAGCTAACAGTCGCTTTTTCGCAGTTTTGCGAACGCACCTAAAATCGTGGAATAAATCCGATTTCGGATGGGGCTTATTCGAGCACACGATAACCGTAGTGAGAATATCCAAGTAGCCTCAAACAACATGACGTGTGTTAGCCACGTGCGTCATAACGATTCAGTTACATCTAACATCTCGGGTGGTCGCGTTTTTTTTTACTTCCACATATTCACACATTCTTATGGCACGGCGCTTAACCACGGGGTTACTTTTACACTTCGCCTCTTTTCACGTTCAAATTAAAAAGCAGATATTGGGCTCTGGAATTATCTATAAACCCCCTTTCTAGAATTTTAAAAAATACCTGTACATTCCTATACAAAAAGGGGTACAAGAATTTTTCAGAAATGTAGGAACCACTGTAAAATTAGAGGCGCCAAAAGGATAACACACAACAAGCTCCACATTGAGGATTCACAAATATGAGACGCTATCATACAAAATTTGTCAATGTCTGTATTTATTGTCAGACCGAACACAACTTTTAAAACACTACACATTAAATTGTCACCTACTGCATGTTTCGGCAGTTTTGGCCACTGATTAATTTTTAACCAAAATTGTCTAAATTTTATGTATTTCAATGCAATAACTGTGAAGGAGAGGTCTCCACTTCGCTATTATTTCCCATGAATGTTGCTGTAAACTCTACCTGATGTTGGCCAACAACGGCCGAAACATGTAGCAGATGACAACTGAATGTACAGCGTTCCAAAATGTGTGTTCGCTCTGAAAATAAATACAGATATCGATTAACAAACAAAACGGGATGACGATAGCAAAAAAATACAAAATTTGGTCGCCACGGCGACTGGACGGCCGTGATTCGTGAACAATATCACCTGATGTAATATGATATGGAAACACAAGGAAAGCCCTCCCAACAATTTGGAAGTGACGTAAGCACACGTAGCAATGAAACGGTCGGTGTTTTTATCTTTTTATCTATGCGAATTATCTACTCTTTAAATATCCCAAATTTAACCAGTATTGCCCTTGCAAATGCATTCTCCAAGTATGCGTGCTTTAAACTGGATTACCGAAAAAAAAACACTCCTTCAAGCAACCACAGACTTTGCTTGCCTCATCCGGTTCGAATGGCGTACAATTTAAATCTAAATCCGTCTATGTTTGTGTTCTATCTAGCATAACGGACAGTGCCTTTTCCGGCATGCGGATGAGAAGACAAACTGACAGGGGTTACTATGGCAACACGAGATTTTGCTACACAAGAACACGGGTTTCAGTTCTGGTTGCCTGGGTGACAACGCGAGACAGCGCACTTCTTCACTGAAGGCTGGCAAACATTTATGGATGCTCCTCGACATTACGGTACATGTAGGCTATTAAGCACATCAAATTAACCGACAAAGAAGATATGCTGCATTATAATACATGTTCAGATGTTTCGAAACCAAGTGAAAGCATCGCTGTCGATCAGTTCGTCCTTTCATCTTAAATGCACTATTCATTACATTACGTTGATTAAATTTTAGACCCCTCACCCCCCCCCCAAAATTAAATACGATATTCATCAACTAATACGCGTAATAATGGTACAGGCCGTGCCATTATTGGGGCGGTTTGTCACCGGTCTCTCGACGCGGAGATCCGCATTCGATCATGGACAGGATTTGTGGTGAACAAAGTGACACAGAGATTTTTTCTGAATACGAAGGTTGTCCCCCGTCAGCATCATTCCGCCAGTAATCATACTGTATTCGTATATCAGCGATGTTGCGATCTGAAGCGTGGGTCTACGGCCGCTCGATGGCTGGGATTGAGGGTTCGAATCCTGCCGAGGGCATGCATATATGTCTCTTGCGAGTGTTGTGTGTTGTCAAGTAGAAGTCTCTGTGTCGGGCCGACCGCTCGTTCCAAAGAATCCTACTGAGCGTGGTGTATAATCTTAGCAGTTGAGTGCGTCGTCAAACAAAACATGTCTCCATGTAGTAATTAGGATTACTGGTTTATTTATAAAAGTCTGAACAACGTTTCACAAATAAAATGGTTAAAAAGATGAAAAGGGACATACAAACAGACAGGTTGTGTCATAAGTTTGTCTTTTTCCTTAAGGAAGGAAGACTAGCATCAAGTAAAACGTTCATGGTAACCCCGGGTACAACTCTTCATCCACCGGATCACAAGAGCCATTTCCTCAGAATTACTTTCCAGAACTCTAGAAACAAGATATTCAATCACAAATCCTTTAAAAATGAAAATCTTTGATTTCTTTGCTATTTATTTCTCCTACTGTAAATTCCAACAAACACAGAACTCAATAAATTTAATTCAAATTACCGCCACACACAATTAAGGTAAGGAGAAGCCCTAACAGTAGTCCGAGGTGGGGGAGGGGTAACTGAAGTCAAACGTCAGTTTCGGCCGAAGAAAGGAATATCAATGTTGAAGGTATATGAGGATTGCATTTAAAATAAGAGTGAGGAGGTTTCAGAAGCATGCTTATTAACAAGTAAACTATTTTGATCATTAATGTTTGTTCTAGCTAGAGGCACGGGGAGGCCGGGGGGGGGGGGGGGCCGGGGGGGCCCCTGGACCGAAACAACCGGCAGGGGTGGAAGCCGGAAAGCTGGAGTAAACACAAAGCATTCCATGCACGC
>Ga0131853_10005028_pt1:0-22500 | contig 23798 bp, 9 predicted proteins | sample TergutLab28metaG_FD_92764 | JGI IMG/M metagenome (GOLD analysis project Ga0131853, IMG submission 92764) | Labiotermes labralis P1 segment gut microbial communities from Petit-Saut dam, French Guiana - Lab288 P1 (version 2) (version 2) | ecosystem: Host-associated > Arthropoda: Insects >...
AACTTTTGCGGATAGAGAGGTGTCACGTGGTCAGCGCAACGGGTCCCCACAGCCGTTAATCTCTGTTTTCTAGACCTGGAGCCGCTACTTTTTTCGTTCAAGTAGCTCCTCAATTGACCTCACAAGGCTCACGAGGCTGATTGGACCCTGTTCCAGACCCACTACTACTCAGAAAATCTGGTAGCGCCGGGAATCGAACCCGGGACCTCTGTATCTGTAGCCAGAAACTCTGACCACTAGACCACAGAGACGGTCTATTCGATACAAACGGTGGCTTAAAGTGTTTAATATATATATATATATCGCTAAAAATTCACACATACATAACCTGTAAAATTCAATAAAACTTTGCGTAAAGTCACCATATTAAATTTAGTCGCCCGGGTGACCAGGCGTCAGGGATTTGTGTACCCCTGCACATTACATCAGGAAGTAACCCTGGGTAAAGAACGCGTTTAAGGGATCAAAATTTGAAGTTCAGATACGATAATCACTGTGTGCATTAAAAAAAACAAACAAAGCTTTGTGGATGACTGAAATGAAAAATATTCGAGGAAACCATAGCCACGGGGGAGAATTCTTTAGAAAACGGCCTCCATTCCGTATCATTAAGTAAAGTAAATAATTTTCGCTAGCGGTAGGCTGTTTTATTAGTATCAGTCGGAATGCATCCTCATTTTATTCAGTGATTCAATCGTTTTAAAATACATAACCTAGAAGCTGCAGAAATGCGCTTTCTAAGAAGTGTTACGGGATACACAAGGCTGGATAAAATAAGAAGCGAAGTCATAAGAAAAGAACTAGAGATCTCTGGAATACAAGACGTGTGACTCAAATACACACAAAACTGGATCAACCACCTTGAAAGAATGGACAACACCAGACTCCCGAAACACGCCCTCAGCTACAAACCTCGAGGAAGAAGAGATCGTGGACGCCCCAGGAAAAGATGGCAATGAGTCGATGCCGGAACAGGTCAAACGACCTAATCCATGGATGAAGAAGAAGAAGAAGAAGATGATGACGATGGTGGTGATGATGATAATTTAAAACTGCTTTTAAAATTTTTCAATGAAAGTTACTTTAATTAACATTTCCCATTGTTCTGCGACATAACTCTTTATTTTAAGAATGGTAAAAGTACATTTATCCACATGACGTCACAAGTTTCATACAGCCATGTAGCCATTTTTTGTAAAGTACATTAACCCTTTAAACGCTGATTTAAATCCCATCTGCCAATTGTTGGCATTATTTGGAGCTCGGTCTTTCTCCGCGTAAGAAGAATAAGGTTTACTTTTTCTTAGTGTGAAACATCCCGGTGTGATGTGTAATATCAGGCAAATGAAAGACTTCGTCAGTCACAAGTATATATTTCTGATAGCATTTATTACCAAAATATGTCTTATATGTTTCGACCTGTAGACAGACATTAGTAAATGACTTTCAAATAAGTTAAAACGTCATTTTCCTTCTTATTCTTTCAAGTTGGTACCTGATGATGTCTTGTACAAGAAGAAACATGTAGAACGCAATTTTTCAACAGTTACTGTTAAATAACTATGTTTGTGACAGTTGATCTTTCGTTTACTGGAATCAGATATTCTCATTGTGTTGATGATCTTTACTCTCGACATTTTCAAAAAAATACAAATATATTTATTTGTTATTCATGCAGAGTTTTAAATTTTGAAACACACAAAGGACTTCTGTAAATGTTCTCTTCTAAGATGAAAATATTTCACCTTTTGAAATATTCACTTTTTTTAAGAACTGGATCGACAAATTGATTTTCGAATAATTTACCACAAGTTATGCAAGCAGGTACGTCTTGACCCACAGCTGCACTGACGACCCCAGCGGCGTGTGGTGGACCGCAACATAGGCCAGGTATAGCTGACGATATTTCACGAAACAAAGTTGATTGGATGCACAGAGTGGCCCCATGTGATTAGAAGGAGTGCCGGTTGATGCTGTTTTCGTAAGTTACTGGTGGTGCGTGACAGGAGATGTTTCGGTCACTATCACGTGAATCTCCGTAGCGGACATGTAATTAGTAAGGGCTCTTCCCCCCGAATAGTGGCGCCTCCCATGAAATATCTGATGGGAGGCTGCGTAGTCACAGGGCCCAAGTGAGGGAGGACCAAGACGAAGAGATTGGTCATACCCGTCTTGCAGCCACGTTCTGCCCTATTCCGTCAAACCCTAAAGGCAACGAGGAGGAGGTCTTCATCCGGCGGCGGAATGTGATGTGGAAGTTTCTAAAGACTGGGCCGTCTTCCTGTCAGATAATCCACAGTATGTTGTCGCTCTTTGCCACGAGGCAAGGTCCTGTGTGACACTGTGCATTACCGGACAACAGAAATCGGATCGCCTGGAACCCAGACCGTCGGCGCGTCTACGCAGTCATGGGTATGTCACGGCCTTCAACCCCCTGGGTGAGTTCGTGCGCACTTAACTTTCGTTGCCGAAAGCAATTGGCTCCCCAGAGTCCCAAGCGTGATCCAGCCTCGCGCACAATTCCTGACAGCGCGTCCACGCGTCGCTGCGCACCTGTTGTTCCTGCGGAGTGCGCTTGCCAAACGATGGAGTCAGGTCGAGACAAAAAGACTCCGGTGCTTCCGAGTCCGACGAGGCACTAGCGCAGTATTCCAGTTCCCTGGATGAATCTGCCAGTGTTCATTTGCTTGTCACAAACATTAAGATATTCAGGGCTCAATGCAAGACACCTTAAGGTGAAATTCTGAATGACTATTTGCGTCAGTTGTGGTTCCATAGATATTGGACAGTTACTTGAACAGCTGTGGTAATTAAACAGCTAATGAATGCACCTAATAGATGTTCATACACAAATATACACAAATAAAAATGTCGTCCCACATTCATATCACTTCCGTCTCCTCCCCTGCATGATCATAGACCCACAATCCATTTTATCCACGTATTTTTTTGGCATCTTTTCGAGCTCTCAAAATTAACGTAATGTGCAGAAACAGAGTACAGCTGCATTTCTTGAAACACTGTACTGTCTTTATCTTTCAGCGGTTTACGAAGCCCTCGAAACACTCCGCCCACCTCTAGGTACTCTCTCCACAGGATCACTACTCAAATGAATATGCACTGTCTGTTAGGTTGATTTGTTTTTGGCGGTCACTGTCGCTTGGTGGCCTGCATCTTCTTATCCCCAGCCACAAACACTAAAAGTGGCTGTTCATAACCACAGATCGTTTTCAGTTACCAGTGCCCTCAATTGTTTATATCTTCTTCTTCTTCTCTACCTCCTCCTCCTCCTCCTCCTCCCCCCTCCCCCTAAGATGACACTACAGTCTCTTCTCCTCCTTAATGGACTTCTCCCACTCAACGTGAAATCAAGTATCTGCGACTGTGTCAGTTTGGTGTGGTCTATATAACACAGACGCATGTTATACTATCCCTGCTTCTTACCTTTATATGTATCTACTGGTTGTCACCTAATGAATTTTCGCTGTATAAAGGGTTTTTAAAGAAATCTTTCATTGAGACCGGTCATATGGGTAGTGTACAGGAAACACAACTTACGTAAAGCAGAAAGTCCGAAGTCACTAAGTAAACAAGACAGAGCTTTAAATCCTATTACCATTAAAACATCAACAAAACACTTAAGCTATGGTCTGGCCGACGTTAGAAAAATGTCAGATGTTCTCATGGCAACAGGGTTGCAACGCAGAAATTACTAGGGGTTGTAGGAAACTGTCTACTTTCTTCATATTTTACGAAATCCGAACTGAACAATACAGTTGGCATCGCCATATAGCATAAAAATAGTAACAGAACTTACAGTCTTGTTTGAACGTATCTGTTGACCACGTGACTGACGGTCCATACACGGGTAACAATGTTGTTGCTTTCTGCAATTAGCGAGTAATTCTAAATTCTTTCACTTCCAGTATCTTGGCTATGCTACAAAAAAATACCACGACGCACAAACACAAGTGTCTCATCATAGACATTCTGCAAATTAAAACATATTTTTGGTACATTATCCCCAAACATAAATCATGATCTGTTTGCAGCAAAGGTTGCACTGCTATCTAGCGAGATGTAGACAGAGAAACAATATTTCACTCTGTTACCACTTAAATTGAGCAAATGTGTCATATCAAAATTTATTCTTAATGCTTGGCACTCTGTTGGATATGACATTTCAAGACAAAGATTTATGGGTCATGCAAATTGAGAGTTTCATTTATAGACACGAAGAGTGAAGACAGGGGATTAGGAAATGAGATGTGACAAGTATTACAGGTAAAGTTCACCCAATAACAGGCCACGAAGGCCCAGAGGTGGAGCAGAATTATAACTATACTCTTTCTTTAACCTCGACGCTAGATGGAGGTAGGTTGTCAACGTCACGCCCCGGCTGCTTTACCCCCGAGAAAGACCCGGAACCCATTATATAGGAGGCTGGGTAGGCCCCAGGAACTGTCTGGACGGGTGTGGAAAACCTCGCACCCACCGGGTTCCGATCCCCGCACTGTCCAGCCCGTAGCGAGTCGCTATACCGACTGCGCTACCACGGCCTACGATATTCGTTGTTAATCAAGAATTAACCGGACATGCTACGTACACATAACGTAACATCAAGAATTACCCCAGTTCAATCTCCTTTAACTTCGTCTTAAAACTTAATTTGAAATATTGGCACAGTTTTTAAATACGTATGATTAAAACACAGCGACATATTTCTTGGGGTATATCAGTTTCCTTATTAATATTGTTTTGCCCTGCATCTGGCTTATAATTTAGAACTCTTTAAAGTCTTTACAATGTTCTTTCAATTCACCAATACAACTGCTCATAGCGATTGGTTAGGTTAGTTTTAGTGAATAAAGAAGTTTTTCGTTATATAAGTGATAATTAATGGCGTCGTGGAGATGAACAGACAGCCAGTGTAATTCCGATTAGTGAATTATTTGCACAATGCCCGCCACTGTATGAAGGCTGTTGTGTGCTGTACACATCTGGCATTCTGGACAGACGCTGGCACAGGAAGGCGTGTTCATGACGTTCGGTACCACACAGGATGTCATGTTTTTCATACACAAATGCACAAAAATGTAGTACACTGTCTTCCCTATTTTGGACAAAACTGTACAATTAATATCTGGGGTCTGCCAAACACGGTGTTTCACAAAATACACTATGTTTGCCAGAAATGAAATCTGACACGCACACACTGCGAATAAAGACCATTTCCAGATTTGGAAGGGGGTGGGTACGTCAAAACACAACTGTCGTTGTACCCAATTTATTATGCTGACGACAACATGTTTTCAACTCACAAGAACATACTATTTACACATACATACAATTTAGCATAAGGCACCTTTGTAAGACCAAAGTACTCATACATAAGAAGTACTTTACTTGTATATATCCATTAAATTCTGTACTCTACTTACAAGTGACACTATTAGCCCAATATGGATAAAACAAATTACAACGAGATCTCGTTGAAAGATTAGAATATGCACCACTACTAATGAACATACTCTGTATAGTTTTCCTCTTTATACATTTTTGTGACCTGAAGATGGCTCACAGTGGCCGAAATATGTAGTCGTCGCCAGCATAATAAATAGCATACAAAGAACTGTTGTGTTTTGACGTACTCACCCCCTTCCTAATTGCTTATAACACAACGGGGATGATGAACCTGAAGACCATCTCCAGATATGACACCGTCAGTTTTATGCAATTCTTTGCTCACAGTATTTAACACAAACATGCCTGTAAGTAATGTATCTCTCGGTGTGTCGTCTTGCATATCTGAAATTTAGGGCGGATTTCGATGAAATTTGGATTTGGATTCCGTACTAAAACTTAACCTCTGTCTTTATCAGCCTACAGTCTCTGTTTGAATGGAGTTTACTCTGAATTCATCGAACGTATAAAAGTTTATTATCAATAAGAGCAAATATAACATAAAGTAACATAATGTAATATAAAGTGGAGGCCTAACTGAGGTTTAAGTTTGGTACTTGGAATATTTATAGACACGTCAAATATTTAACAAAATATTTCCTGACCTTGTCACGTTAATCAGCCTGCAAGAATGTTAGCCACCCTTAAAATCAGAATTCAGTTTTGAAGTAAAGGTACAACTGTTTACTTGTAAATGCCATGAGGGCAAATTCATTCTTAAACTCTACTCTTTGTGAGGAGAGCTGTCAGCTTCACGCACATTCCGATTTTCTACCAACGGAACAGACACTGCTTCCTACTCAACAGGAGATTAAGTGGGCCCAAAATCCAATCTGGACGTTTCGGAATAGAAAAAAATTGTTGTTCCATCCGGGAATCGAACTACGACTCTTCCGCGGTCCAGCTCAGTTACTGTGCTGACTAGGCTACACCGAAAGTACAGTTTTCGCAAAATTATTTATCCGGTTTCCCGGTTTACAGAGGTGGAGCAGTACGTACCACGCATACACGTACAAAATGAGCGTAGTCTGTTTTAATTAAATATCGAGGTTAATAACGTGCCTAAAGTCGCAACGAAATCCAATACCTGATTCTATGTGGAATCAATAACTTTCCAACATCAGATTTGTTACTGTTGAAACGTGAATTACCTTCCGCAAATAAATTTGTTCGTGGCCTAGACAGACTTCATTGCACCGTGTGCTAACTAATGCAGTTCCGTTTCCTCTTTAGGGTGATATATTAAATTCTTATTTGCGGTTATGCATTTACAAGCCGATCCGAGTGGCCGCGCGGACTAAGGCGTGGGTTTGCGGCCGATCGATGACTAGGACTGCGGATTCCAATCCCACTGTGGGTATGGATGTCTGTCTCTTGTTAGTGTTGTGTGTTGTCAAGTAGAAGTCCCTGCGTCGGACTGAACACTCTTCTTGAGAAGTCCTACCGAATGTGTGTATATATGTGTCCGAGTGTGGTCGAGGAACCTCGTAGAGGAGACCTAGATCTACTGGGGCTCTCGAGCCACGGTAAAAAGAAGTATTTATAATTCTAATTATAAGTAATTAACGAGCATCGAAATAGCGTTCTCTTCAAAGTTGCTGGTAACACACACACACACACACAAATATATATATATATATATATACATATACATACACACACTTCAGTCTGAAGTTAGCTTCTCCCCTGTTGTAAATAAGAACTTCATGCTGTTTCTCTGTCAGAATGGTTACCGACGTTTCGAAGGCATCTATTTATCTATCTAATCTATCTAGCCTCTTTACCTAATCTATATAATCTATCTTCCTATATGCCTACCTACCTACTTACCTACCCATCCACTTACCTATCCATTTACATATATATATATATATATATACACATACATACATACACGTGCACAAGTATACATACATACATACATACATAATTACTTACATATAAATAGAAGGCCAGCGTATACATTAGAGCAATGCAAAGTACCAAGTTCAATAACTCTGCGATAAATCATTTCATGCTGTGGTTTTGTTGCACAAAGAACTATAGGGACAGGTTTTTCTCCGCGTACATCCATTTTAACCTGACACTTGTCATTCCACCTTTGTTCTGTCCTTACCCTGATTCGTCTCCGATGATACATATAAGCTTACAAAGTTACAGCATCGCTAAACAAACTTCACAAACACATAAACACACGCGTGCCACGCTCTTAAAGAATAATAGTCTTAAAGACCAACGAAGCGAAGGAAGCATGGTTGAAGCTTTACAAACCACCTTACTACCGGCCTGACACACAGAAGTAAATTTTGGACAATTAATGCAAAAAAAAACAGAATTTTAATTAAATAAGTGTAAATGGAACGTACAGAACAGTTAAAGGCTATACTTTGCTAGACACTGTGAGAAACAAATAGACTATATCATGCAGCAACAGAAACTACAGACAGCACACAACATAACAGACGGAGGGAGAACAAATTAGTTGAGTAACCGTTTGGGCAGAGTGACAGATGAAAGACAAAACGCAGCCGAGACCGAAGAAGGCCTTGGAAAAGAAGGAACAAGAGTGAGAAACCGGAAGGCACTTGAGCTTTTATACCAGGAAGTGAAGAAGAATAAGAATAATTACATGACAGATTACCGTATGACATCTGAGACATAACACAACTGAGAAATAACTAACCTTAGTAGAGACAACACAGGCAATGTACGTATAACGTAACACTGAGGCGCTTTCGCGTAACCACAATTACCGTGGGAAAGCAACAATGCGTTTTGCGTACGGTTGAGGTATATGTCACTGTCAACAGCATAACAATATTGAGTGTTACGTAAAAGCTTTCTTATAAATGATTTATGACGCCGGCAACAATAAAACGTTCTTAGTCCGATATTTTGGTCCTATTTCAACCAAATTTGGCGTCTCTCGGCACATTTCATAAAAGTACACAGTGCCAAATTTTATGGAAATATGTCCAGTGGGAGTTGTGACACACGTGGACGGATAGGTGGTTATGACAAAACAAACAGGCGTTTTAAGATACCGAGCAAAGGCGCCTAAGAAGACAATCCTACAGCCGAACTGTGTGGTAGACAGTCTGGACCATATAGTGATGTGTTTGCGTGTGTACTTGTGTGTTTGTGTGTGTGTGTGTGTGTGTGTGAGCGCGTGAGCGTGTTTGTGTGTGTGTGTGTGTGCGTGCGTTTATGCGTGCGTTTGTGTGTAGGCCAGCTACATAGGTCTGTTTGAGCACGATTATTTTATACACCGACAAATACCTGTTTGTGCGCATACAGCTGTATACGCTTGATCATACACATTCGTAAGACATGTCCCAATGATATTCTCAGTGGCTAAATGGTTTTGAGTGCGTTACAAAGCAACATTTCTGCAGCTTTTTCCAGTTTCTATGCACAACCAAAGCCTTATTCTAACAGCAGTTACAGGCCCAGTTTGAATTATATTACCATAAGCCTACGTCTCCAATTTGCTCTTCCATATTACCAATTGTGGCTCGATAATGGCAGTCATCGCGGAAATACATAGACATTTGAAGTAAAACATGCACGAAGTTCTTCGACGGAATCAAATATATTATTATTATTATTATTACCATTATTATTTGCGCTTTTTGGTTCTAAATTTTGTCCCCTTTTAACCGACATATTAGTGTTAGATTTCCTTCTTGCAGTATCAGAAACTTCACTCAGTTTTCTACTGCACGCAAAAATTGCTCTTCCGCTAGATATGCTACATCTGCAAATTTGGTACGCGGTAACACAGATATATTTAGCAGGCCAATTAGATCTCTGAAACAGATTTTATCCTGGTGTTAACTTTCATTTGTATTAAGGCTTTAATTATCTAGTTAATCAGAATTTTAAATAATTTCGACAGAGACACAGATACATTTAGTAACAAAGTGATACTTTGCTAACCTGTGTTTCAGTTTAAGTCTTAAATCTATTTTTGTCTCTTGGTAGTGATTCAGATACCTTTAAAAATCATATTATCTTACTCCGATTTGATATTATAATTAATTATTACACTGTGTCATTAATAATTTAATTAGTCTGGTGTTTGTTTTGTGTGTTTCATGTGCATTGTGTTTATTTTCCTTTGTTATTTGTGTTTCTGTGTTGTGTTGTTTCTGTAATTGGCCATCTAGCTGTTGAATTGACACGTTAATAAAATAAAATTGAATTGAATTGAATTATTGTTTTTCTTTGGTGTGACATTACATTTTTATACCCTGATCTTTACTTGTCCATTTTTCTTGTTGTATGTTTTCGTCTACGTATGTGCGTTTGTGCTATTTTTTTTACTGGCCACCGGGCTCTTGACTTAGCACTTTAATAAACAAGGAGTAAATTGAATCACTTTATTTGTATTTTGTTTTTAATTGTTTCTATGTATGGACGTATGTATGAATGTATATATATGTATTACGTATGTATGCATATATGTATGTATGTATGAATATATGTACATGTGCGCACAAACGTGTGTACGTCTGTACGTGTTCAAAGTATACATATATGTGTGTGTGTGTGTGTGCGTGCGTGTTTGTGTATGTATACATGTATGCATGTAGGGTATATATGTGTTTCTGTATGTAGGTACTTATGTGTATATTATTTTTGAACAGTAGTACAGATTTATTGGCGATGAGGCCAATAAATCAGCACGTACATAAAAAAGACCTGAAACTAATTTTTGTATACAATGGTAGTCAATTGTTACACTACCAACCAGTACGAAAAAATTCAAAATCATTTTCAATTTAGATATGGTTTGAACAAAATGGCACAGACTAAACTAGGCCTGGAAGAACGGACGATAGAACGCTGGCAAAAACAAGAGGAAACCCTTGAACAAAATCCGAATGCTCGATGGAAGAGTTTCGTCGCATTTCAGCAGTCGCTTGAAGACGTCTCAGTGAGCCCCCAGCTTACGGCAGCAAATGACGCAGACAGCATGTAAAGCGACGGTGTAAAGCCTATTTATAAATTTAGCAGGAGACGTACAGGGCCATACAGCATGTCAGTGACAGTTCATAGATTTGTCTTAGAGATGAACAAGTGAACGTGACCTTACGAATGCAGCAAAATTCATATACGTAAATATATTTAAGCATATTACTAAAAATGTTTCCCCGTATTTATGCTACTGAAGTTATGCAGTGTTTTTATGGTAGCTTAGAAAATGAAACACGGCAGACAATGTACGTATAACGTAACACTGAGGTGCTTTCGTGCAACCATTGTTGCAGTGGAAAAGCAATAAATATTACACGTTCTGAGTGTGTGTTTGTAGCCTTACGTATCCAGCATGCAATGCGCATGCGCCATATTGTTATTTGTGTCCTGCCCCGCTCTACACAAGTTTCCCACTTTACATCATAAACGGCACGATTTTAGAAAAAAACGTAATTAAACACAGAATATGTGCTTAAATTTCCTCTACACAATTTCTCTGAAACATTTTAAACTCTTAGTAGAAATGAACGAGGCATGATAAAAAAAAAAGTATATTGATCTTCATGTAACGTAGCCGTTATTCCTGTCAGATTTTAATTAAACTTGATTTCTCTCGACAGAGTTTCGAAAAATACTCAAATACGAAATTTCATGAAAGTCCTTCCAGTAAGAGCTGAGTTTTCCTATGCGGACAGAAGGACAGACAGGCGGATGGACATGACGAAGCTAACGGTCACTTTTGTTTTTCAATTTGGCGAACGTGCCTAAAGTACTGCTTAAATTACCACGAGTTTATGTTGCCTGAAGCACAGACATTACTAATGCATGAGTTTCAGTAAGGAAGCGAAATATTGTTAATTGTTATAAGACGAAATACAAATATAGGTATTTTTTTTTGATCACTTCTACTACACACAGAATTTCTGAAAGAAATGTAACAAGTATCAATAACCTCTCATACATAATGAAGCCCCTAAGCCAAATAACCTGCAAGCTCTCTGATGCTCACACCTAATATTTTCATAACCTGCCAGTAGGTACATATTTTATAACTACGAAAGCGGTAATATAAAGAACTTTCAATTAGAAAACGATTTTGTTCGCATTCCTTAGCTTCTGGCTAACGTGTTTATGTGGCAGCTATGTTGGGTATTTGAATGTTATTGCATTAAATCGGAGTGAAAACAGACGCCAGAACTGTGTACAGACATCAGTAGCAAGTTGCAAAAACAGTGAATTTTGAATAATAAAACTGCTTTCTGATCATAAGCAAATAGAGTCAAAAGGCGATTTGTATATCTCCAGATTAGCATTTTCCTATAAAATATGTTACTAATGCTAAGCAAAAGGCTGCTGCATTACACCATGAAGTGTCCATAAAAACACCAGTTATTTTTGTTGTTTTAAAGAGCTCGGAAAGAAGGAGCAAGACGCTTCTAAAAAAAAAAAAAAAAGGCAACTCTCTCAAGCCGGTAAGGTACAGTCGTTGACTAACAACGTCAGGGATCTCACTTGATCATGCTAACAACAAAACTCCACAAACCTTAAATTAACCCCACTAAAGAAGCTTCCGAAAAATTTTCAGTGGTGGCGTTTTAGTAAAAAATAATACTGTTTAATTTAGATTCATTATTCAGTGCTACATTTGAACTACATACAATAATATCTCACTCCGCAACACAAATTTCATACATCATTACATATCGATTTAGTTACTTATAATTTTCCCAGGTATTTTTTTTTGTTCTGTTTGGAGAAGGAATGATGTTGGTATGGAAATGCAAAATATTCACCTTGTAATACCAAAGTTCATCACCGATGGTTGCCGAAAAGGACAAAACACATCACTGTGTTACTTGAAAAATAGTTGATTTATGTATATTTTATGTAATTTACTCACATATATCGAACAATTTTCTTGAGAAGAACGTTTACAAAAATATAAATCCTCTTCCATATTGCAGGCTAAAGAAGCACTTTTATTGAGTGCCTGTATAAAATATTGCAATATAAACTTAATATTTGTTACTATCTGTACATGTTCACACGCTGTTTCTATACAATACAATGCTCTCTGAATAACCGAAAAATATCCCAAGTTTACTATTAGTAATACCAGACCTTGACTATTTTCTTTTGTCAACGAAGAATTTATTGAGAAACTATTTTTGAACTAACGAGCTTTGTGTTACGTTACTACTGCGTCAGTCAAGGTACAGGCCTGTCTGTACTTTCACTTTGCAGTTCTAGATGTCAGTGAATTACAGTGCTAGGCTCTTGGTAGATTCTCACGGGTCCGTGCAGAAATAGCTTCGAATTTTCTTGTCAGGTTACAACTTAATGTACTTCTTTCTCTTCAATTGGAATAGAGGTACTTCCTACGAGCACTGAAAGCAGTCGGATATCTTGGGAAAAAATACTGTTATATACAGGCACTACCCGACTTAACAACAGCTACTTTCTGGAAAGTCGGATGAGATTTGTGCAAGTTGGAACCGAGTACATTGTGCATGTACGCAACTGGCAGTCCAGTTGAATTCCAGCTCCAACACACTCGAAAATGATCGGCAGCAGTATGGCCGTCCTGCCGTCCGTATTATCACCCAAATGTACCCTTCCGCACCCTTCGTCTCATTGCGCTTTCCTTCCCGCGGCGAAATATTCGGCGCGACTTGAAAAAAATGTGACTATTTGATTTTTTAAATTCTTTTACAAACTGCGTAAATAGGAAAAAAGCGTAACTTGAAACTGCGTAAGTCGGGAATTGTCCATAATCTTAGACTAAGTAACTTCACTTAGAACAATTGTCCAGGAGAAGCTAACAGTCGCTCAGCTAGTAAAGAAATTCCTCTACTTTTATGATATCCAACATGTTAGTGCAGTGCTCATAAGTGTCCGAATATACAGTCATAAGTTGTATCTTTCTTTTCATACTATAAACTCAACAAACTTTTTTTCTACAATTCTCGGCTACTTTAATTTTATATAAAAGTTAAGAAAATGAAACTTCATTTTCGACGTAACTAACGCCACGTGGAGACGAAACTGCTGAAGAGTTGTGACGATCTGCCGACAGACCTTAATAAATTGGCCTATCTTTGGTATTAAGTTTAGAGTGATGATATGCAAATGTTTACTGTGTAAAGAACACTGCCCTCTGGACCTTGGAAGTCTACGCATTTCCAGGTAAATAGAGAGAATTCTCCAATTTCATAATGCAGAAATATTTCACAGAATATGATGAATATTCAGCTGGTCAAGAGATTCCTTCCTCAATTTAACAAGTTTCATTTTCGAGTTCAAAAGTACCAGACAGTGGTTCGTATCCTGAAGCATCTGTGTATAGTGCACATTCTCAAAACCAGTTTCTGTAACATCCATTTTCAACACAACCAAACAACTAAGACTGTTTCCTCTTTTCATAATTTTAGACCAAATTTTATACAAATTTCTCAGTCGCCTGTACGTATTACATGCCCTTTTTATCTTAGTTTTTTTAAAATTTGATAGTCATAATGATATCTGCCAAAGAGTTCAAAAGTGTGGGGGTCCACATAATGTAATATACTGTGACTGGTTTTTAATTAGCTTTCCTTAGTTGTATATTTTCCACTCAGCACTGTGCCGTCAAACACTAGCACGCACTAGCTATGATATTTCGTTAATGTGAAAGCAAAATTTTACTAATTCACAGACTTAAATTTAACGTTTATAATTAATTACAACTTTTCCGTATGTGCGAAAGGAATGACATACCTCAACGAGGAACGTCTTCGCAGAGTACAACCAACACGATGCAACGTTTCACAATTCATTTGTCAGACCAATACTGCTAACTGCTGCTAGCCTGGCTAGCAGCAGGTAGCAGTATTGGTCTGACAAAACCTGACGCTGTATGTGCAGTTTTGTGCTCCTGATGATGGACGGAAAACCCGTCTGAAACATGTAGAGCGTCTTACAGAAATAAATAAATTGTGAAACGCTGCATCTTGTAGGTTGTACTCTGCGAATATATTAGGGATGCACGGACCTATGAATGTTAAAAAAGAGAAACATCTTCATTTGTAAACTTTGCCTAGTGTTGGTTAGGTCGGTTACATTTAAACAATCTGGCAAGCAAACCTGAGAAGCAATCGCAATCATGTTTCGGGAATGAGACGCAATAACAAAATCAAACAGAACCTGATGTAAATGGTTATGTTAATATGAACCAGATTTGAGGTTCAGGATTGTGTCAAATGGCGAAATTTGTTATTAGCGACGTCGAAATTCGGGATTCTGTAACCAAAGGATTAGTTCCGTGTTTCACAAACGTCATGTACCCTATTTTGAAAATCACACCAGACAGCTCGGTCAGTGAAGTGTCTATCCCCTGGATTGGAATCATTACCATAAGCGTGCAGGTCTTGTCTGTATAGCACCGAATTCGCAAAGTCTCTGCAGCCAGACACATAGTCACTGGCTAGCCGAGGGTACAGTGACAGGAATGGGAGGCTGGCCGCTCACCTGCGTCTCTAGCCGATATTAAGAACCTCTAGTGATTTACATCCTGTCCATCTGTATGCTGTTATACGGTACTATGGTGCTTGGGAACACTAGCCTTGCTATGGACTGAATGACCGGGGTTCGAAGCCAGACAGGGACAGGAGGTTTCTTATTACCACTAAATCCTCACAGGTCTTGGGGGCCCTCCCACACTCCTATTCACTGGATGCTGGGTCTTTCTTCCCACGAAGGGGGGGGGGGATAATATGGCCGGTGCGTGACACTGGCCACTTATTTCCATTTAACTTCCAAGCAAAAATACGAGTAGTTGTTTGCAGTTAAACGACACTATCTGTCAGTGTCTTATACCATGCACGGTGTAATTTAATAGTTTTTACAGACTTTCAGGGGTTGTAGTGGGGTCAAGGAGAACAAATTAAGACACGGAATATGTGGTCACAAATGTCCCCTTCATACTGAAATCTCACTCGTGGGATCCTGAGGAAACATAAAAGAATCTGGTGTCTAAACTGCTAGCAGCATGTGAAACTATCATAACAGGCCAGGGACCTTCGAAATGTTGGGTCACAATATTGCCCGTCTCTCCAATAACCGCAATGAAATCAATGGCCGCCATTTCCAACAGTTCTGGCGAATTAATTGAAGAAAGTGAACATTAAAATAGTCCACATACACACAATGCCAACCAAATAATAAGCATTTATGAAAACGAAACAACTTACAAAAATCGCTGATTTCGTAAGGATTAACAAGTTGCCTACCTCCTCCCTCCACCCCTCAACTTCTGCATTGACGGCGATTTCGATATGAAGGAGACGTTTCCCACTACATGTTACTTGTCTCAAGTTGCCCGCCTTGACCCCACCCACAACGCCTGAAATTTTGTAAAAGCTATTCAGCAATATCTCTTAAAGCGTCCAACGATCAGGTGACCGAGTTATGCATTGGTGCGTACATGAATGATGAAGGACGTGATAACTTTATGGACTATTCCGTCATGTGCTGGATGAGACTGAGAAAAAACCAGCAGTGTATACCCCAGCTGATACTCGGTCCGGTAATGTTCACAGCCTGTGAAACAACTTTCTCGGCAAGAATAAGTGTAGCTATAAATACACTAACCCATCCTCATGGCGTGGTATCTAATAAAGCAGACAGCTTAACCTTTTCTTCTGTCCGTGAAAAATGTGGAAACCCTAACACGACTGTGTCAGCTCCCGGGCTCCAGTTTACCCGATCCACCGCTGGCTCTTGCCGCAGACTGGTGTCGGTTTTCTGAAACTAGGTTATCAGGCACGAGAGTTGTCAGCCTCTATGTCAAGTGAACTGACACAAGTTCTCCGCAGGTCACTGGCGGGCAGTCACGTCTGGCTACGAGTAATTGGGTCCACACGAATATCAGGTTGCACTTTATGATGTAGCCAGGCGAAATAAGAAACGGAATGTAGAGCCGTCATTGTTAGTGAAAAGCTACCAATCTAGAAGTAAAAGTCAGTCGTCTGAGTACCTCTCGAAATGATACAGGGCAGTACCGAGGTACAGTCACCGAAATGTAATGAAACTGTTGCAGCAAGTAAAAATTACAGAATTTGCTAGGAACATGTTCACAGATCGAGTTTGAACATTGAAAATAAGCTGTGCGGGTGTATGCTTGCTGTATACATTACTGACTCAAAGGAAACTTTCTTTCTTGAAGAGCTTTATAGTTCCTCAGCCAGCAGAGAAATTCCCGCTTGTTGTGAAACCCGAAGGCCCATTAACTTGTTGACAAAAGTCTTCCACTTGTCCCTATCTTTAACGAACATAACCAATCCGAAACACCTCACCATAATTCTTTACATTTTAATATTATTATCAAGTTTAGGCTGAGTTTCTAAGCCATGTCTTCCCGTCATGTTACCCAGCAAAACCTCTCTACGCCTTTCCCATCTCCCCTACGCGTCCTACGCAGACTGCCCATCTTAATATTCTCTATTATTTTATCGTCCTAACGATATTTGGTGCGGGGTACAGATTATGAGTACCTCAATTACGCAAATTTCTCCAGCTTTCTTTCACTTCCTCCTGCTTAGGTCCCTGTGTGGTTAACCTTACATAAGCCTGTATGTATACTGCGGGTTATTTAGAGTCTGTTAAATTCAAAGGCCATTCTTTACTCCAGACATAGAAGGTCCACTCCAGTACTAACCTTGTGATATGAGAAGCTTCAGCGCTGCTAGCATCAGAGTTCGCCACCGGTGATCAGCCTAAGCCAGTTTTATCCGCCTACCATCTTCAGAATTTCTAAAAGAATTGCCAGTCTTACAGTTGGCTTCAGTGTCAGACTTTCACCTTGGTGTCTCCTATCTGTCGGAGCCATCAGCTATCAACGTTCAGCAAAAACCGTTATGAAGAAGTGCAAACGCATCTGTGTGAATAGCCTGCTATTTATCGAGTTGATGTGATGCCTCGTCTAACTACCTTCTATTATTCTTCTTCAAATCCAGACCATCTGCATAATATCCACTTTCATTTAGCGAAAGTCTGAGGATCATTACGTCTCTGAGTCCATCTGGATTCTACGTTGCATAAGAATGATAAAAATGATGATGAATTAGGCATAATTAGGAATGACAAATTCGAAAGGAGAAGACAGTAAGAGACGAGACCTTATCTTTGTTACAAACTTCAGACTCATTTGCAGGCAATCAAAGTTCCTACGTCACACTGTAGGACCATAATCTTCCTTGAGATTCTATCCAAAACGCTCCTGAATATACATGAGAATTCCACCCTTCCTTCCACCCAACCATCCAACCCTCGGTCTATCTGTATCTACAACTAGATATAGGTATCTATGTATCTATATCAACCTATCTAGCTACCAGTCCCTGCCTGCCCGTCCGTCCGTCACTGCAGCTTTCCCTAGAAACTTCAAACTAAGCAACCAAATGCACAATGCATGTCCAAAGATGCATTATCTTTTAGCCATTAAATCAACGTGTAGGAGGTGTTACGTGACCGGGAGGATTTATTGCAGTGACGTTTTCCGTCAATACGGATGCACTCGTCTCTTCAAGAGCCTTAAAACATTTTACATCTAAATACCGTCCCTGTCTGTTAATTGGTTAAGGCACTTAAAAGTGGCAGACCATAAATCAAATTTTGAACCGGTGCAAGACAAAAGGTGAAAGTTTTATTTTAAGTGTTTTAATATAATGCAGAATCAGAAGTCTGTGTGCTATTCTGTATTGTGACATAAAGCGTGTATGCTCATTTCAAGAGGTTACTATTGTCACATTAACCCGTGAATGCATATATAAACAGCTTACTACTATTTTTCCGTACATTCTTCGTTAATTTGCCATTCTTCAGCTATCGCAGTTTTGCCTTCCGTACAACGAAATTTCATGTGTGGTGGAGATGATTGGGTTTGAATCGTCCCCTCTCCCTGCTACTAAATAAGCCCTGGTCCTTTCTTAAAATACGTCTGCCAGCCTAAAGCGTTGTTGCTAGCAGATGTTATCGTCTAGCATTACTGTCAACGTTCCTGTAAACGGAGAGACTCTAAGGACTTGTAGGGAACACACCGCAGTGCACTGGAAGAGGAGGCATAACGTCTGGAATGAAACGGAGATGAGCTTTATGTAGCCTCAGCTATAGCCAAAGTTTATTTTCCTGTTTAATTGTGTGGAAATAAGCACAAATATGCCCGAATGAAATCCGTGAGTTTTTTTTTCGGTGGGACTTTGCTAAATTGTGTAACAACTCTGGTTGTTGTTATTTAACATTTTGCAAACTACAGTGAGCTACACGATCTGAATAATTAACATGTCGTTCCGATTGCTGGTGCGTGAGGTAAGACGTCTTGACAACACATGACGAGAATATTAAGAGGAACATTCTTAATTCCACACGGATAGAGTGTTCAGCGGCCTATGGTTCGAGGTACACGTATGTGTACAAGAGCATAATGATTCGTGTGTTTCATTTTATGCGTATCCCTGTGCGTGCGTCTGTTTTTACTCTTACACAGACAGACGAACACTCTCAAACAACATCGAAATGAATGTACTTAGAAATAACGTGTCTGCGAATTAAACAAGAGGACGGGGTACCTCCTACACCAAATGCCTGTTTTCAAATTAAACACCCGGGAGTCTACTTCCTGCAAAAGCAAGGACAATCACCTTCAACAGTGTGTCCACTTCAACTTCCAATCTTAAAGACTTGTCTGTCCACCCGGTACTGAAGGCTATCTTCTCCAGGGTAGACAAACAAGAAAACGGCCTGAATGTGATATGCCCTAGAATGCGTGTGGTTTCTTTGCCTCTAGCTTCTGTTTACTTTTATAACACGGCACTTACACAAAATTGCAACTAAAAGCCTGCTATTCTTTACAGTACCAATTTTCAGATCTGTGGGAGTGAATAAGTAACTTTCAGGTATATGATTTGTAAACAAACTACTTTACAAAATTGTTGTCTACGGATGACGACAGCAAGCAGGGGAAAACGGATTAAGTTTTCTTTATGATCATGTTCTTCGAAAACTAAGTTCAAAGATTTTCTTCCTAATTTGTTTAGTTCAAAGGACCTGAGAGATGAAGGCAGAGTTCAAACTTTCTCACGAAACTGCCTCGCTCGTATACGGTGTTTCTGACACTGAACGTTTCGACATTTACTGACTCCCTCGTATAATGTATTAACAATTTTTTGGCCTTCATAGGGCCTTGCATCTTAATATATTTCTCTATGATAAACAACCAGATGCATCAATGTCTCAAATTTATTTTATTGGAGTAACACTCTACATATTTCGGACGGTCTTTCCGTCCATCATCAGGAGTTAAAGACTGTACATTCTGCAACAGGCGTATGTCAAACAGATACTGTTGCAGTATGTACAGTCTTGAACTCCTGATGATGGACGGAAAGACCGTCCGAAGCATGTAGAGAGTTACTCCAATAAAATAAATTCGAGACGTTGATGCATCTGGTTGGTTTTACTATAGAAATATACTGACACTTATATCACTTTCAAAAACACAAAAGAACCCAAGTTCGTGCGCAGTCAGTGCGAGATGCGGGGTGTAAAGAGTGTACTTGCGTGAGCGTGCGTGCACGTGTGCCTACACGTCAGCAGGTATATTGCGTGTGTCACGGAATTAATGAGCAGTAACATAATTCATGGTGACGAGGAAATAATTTATATTAAAGAGTATGTGCATTATTACAGGTATAGATACCTAGAGCCATATTTATGTAAAGTAGAGCAGAATTAATATCCTTCATTTGATTTTAAGGAAAGCTCGAGATGTGTTAATTGTCTACGTCAAAATTACCTCCAGTCATGCATTAAATTACAACATTTATATACTATATTTATATCAGTATTTAACCAACTTGATGCACAAAATTTGTTTCACAATAAGTTTTATTTCATGCCTCTACATGTTTCGAGCACATGTGCTCGAAACATGTTGAGGCATGAAATAAAATTTATTTTGAATAAAAATTTGTGCACCAAGTTGGTTCAATACTGAGATGCACAGTCAGCAAAACGTCAAAATTTGTATACTAATTTGTAGCATGAATTTACGAGCGATATGTAAATAACTTGTTGTACAATCTGAAGAATTATGCGAATTAGAGCATTAATTTTAATAAAATGAAGTTAAGTTTGAATCGATCCCACCTGTAGAATACAAAAAACGCCCTTTTTTTATAAACACCCAGTATTTCTGCTAGTCACCTGAACTATTAATCCAATAGGAATTGTTTTTACCTTATCTGTTAAGGAGCAGGAATTTATAAACGCACAAAACCTTTTGATACACAGACATGTACACAATATTCGCCTTTTATATGTCGTATGTAGGACCTGTTGTAATGTAACTGTAATTATGTGACCAAAGTTGGCCAACGGACCAAACCATGTTATGAGAAAGAGAAGAACCAGCAACCTGAACGTAAATAAATACATTTTATAGCAATAATGACAATGAGAGAGAATTTCTTATTTCCGGGTTTTCCCCCATATCACACCCAGAATCGCTTAGTTTCTGGACATTGTTCATCGTCAGGGGTTTGGACAGTACAAAAAGAAAAACAAACACAAAGCTTAGAAAAATGGATTTGTTTCCGTCCTCAAACAAAACGGTGGTAATATGCCTAAATAACAGAGTCCAGAGATCGACTTATAAAAGCAACCTTACATGCAATGGATTATATACAACATACGTACATGCAATTATTGCCTGTTGGACATTCATTCCTTGAATACTGCTTGTACCATTCATAGTATCAGTGTCGCGAATATATCCAGTGAAAGTAATTGTAGCCTTATAAGCTGAAATTTAAACTACACACGGTACAAACAATATTAAAATTCAGCCCAGAGATTCAGAATATCTCAGTCTAATGCGTCCAAGCAAGTAGGCGTATCACCACCCCTTTACAAACATTCTGTTTCCCAAAGGATGTTCTCAGTTTTTTAATTTTTAAACCCAAAATTTAAGCTGTGTTGAATACTAAATTTCTTAGACTGTCTCTATACTCAACATTATGCCACGTGTGTGACAGAATTACCAAGTATAAAGTAACATTTTACTATAACGTTTTGGTCAAGAAGTTGGTCAGGAACATCTTCAGGCTGCCCACAGGAATGTGGCCTGACAGCGCTATTCTTTTGCACTTCCAGAACAAACATAAGTCAAATGCATCCCGCAGCGCTCTACCCACTCTGCAGTATAACGCATTGATAGAGGCGAAGGCAAAGGCGAAGTGAACGAAGGAGGAAAATAAGAGACGGTTAACCGGTCACCTTATTAAAAACTGATGAACTTGTACCATCAACCACAACAAATTTTATTAGTCCCGTACATACCTGCTACATGCTTCGGTGATACTGACTATTCTCGGGTGTTAAATATATGATAGCTGTTGGCCAGAATTACAAATTTTGTGCATTATGGTAAAGAGTAGACCTAGATATATGGATTGAAATGCGAAAATAGTCGACGTCGCTTACGGTATCAGACATATTAGACAAATTAGAAATATCAGATATTTCAGACATTTCAGATATATTTGACATATCAGACATACCAGATATCTTAGGAATATGCACAGCGGATTTCAACCCCGCTGTAGACGTGGGTGTACATGTGTGTCAAATTTAACTTTGTACTACTGACGGTGTTTCTGTGGTCATCTAATGGATCTGACGGTAACACGCTGGATTCTGGTCCCGGAAACCCAGGTACAGTTTGGAGTGAGTTTATGTGATTTTTGACATTATGGGACTGAAGAAGATTTATCCAGAATTTCTTTGACTGTATTATTCTTATTCTTATTATTATCATTACAATCATTCTACTACTACTTGCTTAATAGTTATCATCGCCAGCCTCATGTACTTTTCCGGAATTCGCATGGAGAGAGTGAAAAAACACGAAGAAAAGCAGTCAGGATTTTCAACTTCACCGCCGAAATTCGAAAGGGACATCTCCTGGATACAAACCAGAAGCGCTGCCACGCGAGTTATATTCATAAATCTTATGCTGTTCCT
>Ga0131853_10005030_pt1 | contig 23795 bp, 11 predicted proteins | sample TergutLab28metaG_FD_92764 | JGI IMG/M metagenome (GOLD analysis project Ga0131853, IMG submission 92764) | Labiotermes labralis P1 segment gut microbial communities from Petit-Saut dam, French Guiana - Lab288 P1 (version 2) (version 2) | ecosystem: Host-associated > Arthropoda: Insects >...
GTTGGCCGCTATCAGGATAACTGCCAGCAGCGGCACAACCCACAGGCGCAGCCTCTTACCCATGCTTGCCAGTATGCCCCATATAACCAATATTACAGCAAAGGCCGCAACTGCCCAATAAGCCACCATATAGCCAAGAGGCCAAGCAAGCACAACACCCGGCAACGGAATTAAGTTCGGCATCGTAATATATGCATAAACACCCGAAGCAATCGGCAAACCACGGTCTATACGAAGGGCGCTACCCGAAAGAAACCTGTTATACAAGGTTATGGCGGCAAACTCTGCTTCTACGGAAATATAGTCAAAATTCATGCCCGACACGTCATCAGGGAAGTGTAAACGAAGCACGTTTTGCTCATCAGATATAAAATTTATGTTTACGTTAAGCGGCTGCATCGGGTCAATTTCGCCGGTTGCCTGTGTGGCCTGTAATTCTTCGATTATTGATTGCGCCATCTCCACAGATATCTGCAATAAATCCGCATAGAATACACCATTTGCAGGCGCATCCAGTGTTATACCTCTGCGGATAGCATCTTCAGCATACATGATGGCAAAATTTATTGCGTCATCGCACTCGCATTCGGCTTGGATAATGGCTTCCGCTACGTATTTTATCGCCCGGATTGCACTTTCTGTGTCGTTTACAGCATCAAGCGCATCTACTTGCAAGGCAAGACCTGAGCAACCGGGTATAAGCCATTGGGCGTATTCGCCGCTTGCGGCTGCGCCGGCTACCTGTACGGATGACAGAGCCAAGGCAAATGCTGCCAAAATAAGTGTTATTACGTTTCGCTTTATCATATGTGTCCTTCCTGCGTGTCGTATGTGTTTCCTCGCAATGCTATCCCATAACGCCGCGTGCGTCAAGAAATATCGGCGAAACTTCTTGACATATAAGGGCCGTGAATGTACATTAAGCCCTAGTATTCATAAACAGTTTTTAAGGGGGGATATCCAATGCCATGTTATGTTCATAATCAATATCAAGCCATTGGCACATGCGTAGGATGTGGCAAGTTTATTTGCAGCGAATGTACGACAGAAGTAGAAGGCAAAAATCATTGCAAGAGATGTGTAGCAGAACTTCTATCCAAATCATCGGCGGTTGCGCCCGTACATGCATCGCCTGTTGCACGCCCATACAATTGGGGTTATATGTTGCCATATCCAAGCCAAAATGTTGGTATACACATACTGCTATTATTATTTACAGCCGGGATTGGCAATCTGATATATTTCTTTTATGTAAGGAATGAGCAGGAGCGTTGGCATCTTATTAACAGCAGACGCGGCATGCCTAACCCATATGGCGCACCTAACCCATATAATCCGCATTATCCGCATAGTGCTTATCACCCGCATGCGGCACATTATCCGCCGCACCACACACAGCACAATGTACATCACCCGCAAGGCACCCCATATCCACTGGATGCCCGCCGCCCGCAAGATACAACCCAGCAACAGGGTTCTCAACAACCACAAAACACACATTTTCCGCAGCAAACAGATAACATTCATTAGATCAGGCATATTCCAAATTAAAACGAATATACTTGTCAACCGTCGAATCATCTGTTAAAATTAGCAATGCGAAAATTTTTGAAGTCGACGGTTCACGATATGTATGAGAGCCGGGCTCTTATTATCTAGGAGGTTTACCACCATGGCAAGATGTGAAGTATGCGATAAAGGCATCCAAACGGGGCATCGTGTAAGCATAACCCGTAGCCAAGTATCCCGGCGGGCCAACCGTATGTGGCGCTCTAATATCAAAAAAGTGCAAGTTGTAGAGAAAAACGGTGCCATACGCCGTGCTAAAGTTTGTACCCGTTGCCTAAGGGCCAAGAAAGTAACACGTGCCGTATAGAAGGATGCTGATTAAAACCGTGGGGCGCTGCCCCACACCCCACAAGCTTTTTGAAAAAAGCTTGACCAAAAACTTAAATATAAAACCCAAAACCGCGCATATGCGCGGTTTTATTTTAAAGTTTTGGTCAAACTTTTTCAAAAGTTTGCAGGGTGTGTGGCAGCGCCCCATGGTTTTCACAGTTTTCCTTGCCAGCACCCACGGTTTTTATGCCCCAAATCTGTCAACAATACATAAAAACACAAACGAGAGTGATAACCATGGCAGAAAAATTCATAGTACACCGCAGCGGCCCTCTCCGGGGCGAAATAGAAATTGGCGGTGCCAAAAATGCTGTTCTACCGGTACTGGCAGGTAGCCTGCTAACAGGCCAGCCCTGCGTGATTGGCAATGTCCCCAACCTTAGCGATGTGGAGTATATGTGCGAAATAGTAGAGTCATTGGGTGGGTTCACGGCGTGGAACCGTAACCAAGGCACCATATCTGTGGATACAAGCCGCCTTAACGGGTGCGAAGCCACTTACGAACTGGTAGGAAAACTGCGCGCGTCCTTTCTTGTTATTGGCCCGCTATTGGCCCGTATGGGCCGTGCGCGCGTGCCGCTGCCGGGCGGCTGCGCTATTGGTTCAAGGCCAGTAGACCTACACCTAAAAGGCTTGGCTGCTATGGGCGCGGAAATAGAACACGCCCATGGCTACGTAGAAGCCACGGCCCAAAAGCTTCATGGCGCAAAGATTTATCTGGACTTCCCAAGCGTGGGCGCGACAGAGAATATCATGATGGCCGCAGCACTGGCCGACGGTCAAACAATTATAGAAAACGCTGCTGTAGAGCCGGAAATTGTAGACCTCGCCAACTTCATAAACACAGCCGGTGGCGACGTAAGGGGTGCAGGTACAGACACAATAAAAATAAACGGCGTTAAAGACATGAAAGGCACCCACCACAGCGTAATCCCAGACCGTATAGAGGCGGGTACTTTTATGGTAGCGGCAGCACTGTCGCGCGGGGACGTGCTACTGACCAATGTAATGCCTGACCATGTTAAGCCCGTAACTGCCAAGCTGAAGGAAGTAAATATCACGGTCAACGAAACCGAACATGGCATTCAGGTAAAGGCCGACAACTGTGAACTGGCCGCCGCCGACATCAAAACCCTACCCTACCCCGGCTTCCCTACGGACATGCAAGCCCAGTTTATGAGTCTGATGGCTATGGCCAAAGGCACCAGCGTCGTCACCGAGACTGTATTCGAAAACCGGTTCATGCAAGTGGGCGAACTAAAACGCATGGGTGCGGTAATTAAAATTGAAAGCCGGAGCGCAATTATAGAGGGCGTGGAAAAACTGACAGGAACGCAAGTATGCGCCAGCGATTTAAGGGCTGGCGCGGCGCTTGTACTGGCGGCACTGGCGGCAGATGAAGTAACGGAGATAGGCGGCATAAGTCATATAGACAGGGGCTATCACAAGCTTGACGAAAGTCTCAATAGGCTGGGCGCGAGAATAGAGCGGGCCAGCGAGATACAATAAGTGTGTTATAAAGCAATTAACTATTTAAACGGTCCTACCCGAGCTAAAAATGCGAACGCTTCCACGAATTTTTAGCAACAGGTGGGACCGATTATTGGCGTAATTATCATCACAATACCCTGTTTTATCTGCCAAGGTCGGCCAGTAGGCAAGCTTTTGCGTTGGCCATTATATCGGGTGTTATTGTCTGTTCCGGTTTTTTTGTGGCTGCTGCATGGTCATGAGTTTTCTCAAACATCTACTTAGCAAATATAAATTTGCCAGATATAACCGTTTGACAAAGAATAACCTTCATGCAACAATAGATACACGATGAATGTATGTGGAGGTGACCACCATGCCAAGGAACAAATACCCAGAAGAAACCGTAAAAAAAATCCTTGACACATCCCTGCAATTATTCGCAGAAAAAGGCTACGAGCAAACCACAGTCCTAGATATAGTAAACAATCTAGGCGGCCTGACTCGCGGCGCGTTCTACCACCATTTTAAGTCCAAGGAAGAGGTGCTAGAAGCCATATTCCAAAGGGATGACAAGGAAAACAACCCTTTTTACAAGGCAATTGAAGCAGACGTGCCCAATGGCTTAGAACGTCTAAAGTTAGTATTAAAATTAGCACTTCAAGTCTCTGCAGAAAATTTGCAAAGAAAGAGTCTTTCGAATGTAGTACACTCGATGCTGGCGAATCCGCGATTTTTAGCCGAACATATAAAGGATGTAAGAGTAAGTGCCAAGCAAATGGCGACAATTTTAGATGAGGGCATGGCAGACGGCTCAATCAAACTGGGAAACTCAATGATAATTGCGGAGCTGTTTATGCTGCTTACAAATGTATGGATGATGCCCAGTCTCTTCCCGTGCAGTAAAGATGATATGGCTATTAAGGTTGAGATGATCTGTCAGATTTTTGAGGGCCTAGGCTATCATTTTATCGATGAAAATCTTGATAAATTATACCTAAGACTTTTAGACGGGCTGCATGACCAAGAAAAATAAAACAATTAATTAAAATTTGCCCTCGCGGGCATTTTTTTCAGACTTATACATACAGTTTGCGTGTATGTTAAAGTTATCATATTTAAAACAAACAAAAGGAGCATAGAAATGCAGAATATTATCACAGTATCAAACCTACAAAAGTCATTCAAATCCAACCAAGTCCTAAAAAATGTAAGCTTCACTATCCCCAAAGGAATAATCTTTGCCCTGCTGGGTTCAAACGGCGCAGGCAAAACTACCACGGTAAAAATCCTTTCCACCCTAATCAAGCCAGATGGCGGCAATGCTACGATATGTGGCTACGATGTGGTACGTCAAGACACCCAAGTACGCGGATGCATAAGCCTGACTGGCCAATTCGCGGCAGTGGACGAAGTTTTAACCGGTAAAGAGAACTTGCACCTGATAGGCCAGCTAAAGCGCTTACCCAATGCCAAATCCAAGGCAGACGAATGGCTAAGTCTCTTCAATTTAGAAGACGCGGGCAGCCGCCAAGTATCTACCTACAGCGGCGGGATGCGCCGCAGGCTAGACATTGCCATGAGCCTGATGGGCAGCCCGCAAGTCCTGTTTTTGGATGAGCCAACCACCGGTCTTGACCCACAAAACCGTATAGCTATGTGGGATATGGTCAAGAGCCTTGCCAACAGCGGGACAACGGTATTCCTAACCACCCAATACTTAGAAGAGGCAGAATATCTGGCAGATAATATCGCCATCCTGCACGAAGGCAGGATAATCGCCGAAGGCGCACCCAATCAATTAAAAGCCAAAATGCCCCAAAGAGGGGCGCGGCTAAACTTCCAAAGCGAAGCAGAAGCAGCCCGCGCCATGCAGCTACTGGCCGAAAACGGCATTTGCGTAGACAACCTCACACCAAATTTACCATCACTAGAAGACGTGTTCCTAACCCTGATAGGCGAAAAAAACAGCATCAACAAGGAGGGTGAAAGCCATGAATAACCCAAAGCCATGCATTTTCCGCGACTCATGGATTATGTTTAAACGCTGCCTGCTAATTTCCACCAGAAACCCTGAAACTATGGCCATGGCCATTATCACACCGTTTTTCCTTATGGTACTGTTTGGCACTGTATTTGGCGGCGTAGCAGACATGGGCGAAATTAATTATATAGACTTTATAGTGCCGGGTATAATCCTACAAAGCGTGGCACAAGGCTCCCAGTACGCGGCAATAAACATCACCACAGACATGACAAAAGGCATAATAGACCGCTTCCGCTCTATGCCAATATCTAAGGCAGCGGTGCTAATCGGTCATGCCATGGCTTCTATTGTAAGAAACACTATCACCACCGCTGTAATAATAGGCACTGCGTTTATTGTGGGCTTTAGGCCCAGTGGTGGCGTCACGGATTGGCTTGTTACTGTGGGGATTTTCATGCTGTTTATAATCGCCATCACATGGATTGCCATCTTTTTCGGGTTGCTTTCAAAAACGGCAGAAAGTTCAACCGGTTTCATGTTCCCACTATTTATCCTACCCTTCTTAAGTTCTGGCTTTGCGCCCACCGATACATTACCCCGCGGACTAAGATGGTTTGCGGAAAATCAGCCTATGACCCCAATTATAGATAGCACTCGCGCGCTAATGCTGGGCTGGCCCACAGATAACAGCATATGGATAGCCATTGCGTGGTGTGTAGGTATAACAGTTTTCTCATTTGTGGCCGCAGTGCAAGTTTACAAACGCAAGCTGGCGTAGGATAATTGGTACAAATATCTTACAAAGGGGTTTATATTATGAAGCATCTAAACCAATTAACCGGCGGCGACATCAAGCAAATTGTTAAAGAAAAAAATATTTCATTTATTCGCTTACAATTCGTGGACATATTAGGCCACATGAAAAACGTAGGCATTACCGCCACAGAGCTTGACCGTGTTCTGGAGCATGGCATGGTTTTTGATGGTTCGTCTGTAGAGGGCTTTGTACGAATAGAAGAATCGGATATGTACTTACGGCCCGACCCAAGCACCTTTACTATCTTGCCATGGTATGAAGACCGCAACATAGCCCGTATGATATGCGATGTATACAGGCCGGACGGCACGCCCTTTGAAGGCGACCCAAGGCAAGTGTTGCGTCGGGCATTAGAAGATGCAAAATCCTTGGGTTATGATTTTTATGTAGGGCCGGAATGTGAATTTTTTCTTTTCCATTGCGACGGTCAAGGCCGCCCCACCACCAACACCCATGATGAAGCGGGCTATTTTGACCTAGCCCCTACCGATAATGGCGAGCTTGCCCGTATAGATATGGTAAAAACATTGATGGATATGGGCTTCCAAATAGAGGCTGCCCATCACGAAAACGGCCCCGGCCAGCACGAAATCGACTTCAAGTATTCTGACGCGCTGAAGGCGGCAGATAACATTGTTACATTTAAGCTTGCGGTGAAAGTAATCGCCAAAAAATACGGCCTACACGCCACATTTATGCCCAAACCCCTAGGTGCCGAGTGCGGATCCGGCATGCATTGCAATATGTCTCTTTTTAAGGATGGCACAAACGCGTTTTATGACCCAGCCGGCGAAAATCAGCTTTCACAGGAGGCATATTGGTTCATGGGTGGCTTGATGAAACACGCCAAAGGTATGTGCGCCATCACAAACCCGCTGGTTAACTCGTATAAACGGCTTGTGCCAGGGTATGAGGCCCCTATAAATATTGCATGGTCTATGGCCAACCGTAGCCCGCTGGTACGCGTTCCAGTCGCCCGCGGCAGCGGCACACGGCTGGAACTTAGGCACCCAGACCCTACATGCAACCCATATCTGGCACTTGCGGTTATGCTAAGCTGCGGACTTGAAGGGATTCGTAACAAAATCACCCCGCCTGCTGCCGTAGACCGCAATATTTACCACATGACAGACGACGATCTTAAAAACGCAGGCATCGAAAAACTCCCCGCAAACCTAAATATGGCCATTGGCGACTTTATGAAAGACGAACTAATCAAGCAAACTTTGGGCAATCATATACTTGAGAACTTCCTAAGGGCTAAAAAAATAGAATGGGCCGAATATTCAAGCGCAGTACATCCATGGGAAATTGACCGCTATTTAAAAGCATATTAATCCTCTGGACCGCGCAAATGCGCGGTTCCTTTTAAAGTTTTTGATTAAACTTTTTTCAAAAAGTTTACGGGGTTTGGGGCAGCGCCCCAAGGTTTTATTCCTTTTCCTTCCATGTTTAAACCTCACCTCCTAGGGGTAATACTTAACTACGATTAAAACACAGGAGGTGAGCGAATGAAAAACACATCCCCAAGCCCGGAAGATAGCATCTTCAGAAAAAAGGGGTTTTTCATCGCACTGTATTCCTGCTTGGGAGCCGTAGCTGTACTGGCGTTAGTAATTACACTAACAAACTTTGGCCAGCCCGGTTTCCAAGCAGACGATTATGAAGAAGACGCGGCCTACGTAGGCGCAGACCTAGTAGAGCCGTACATGGCTCAAGCAGACGAAGAGGCATGGTTTAGGCCACGGCAAACCCCGGCCCCACCCACCCCGCCGCCACAGCCAACACCGCCACCACCAAGGCCGACCCCGCCACCAAACCCCGGCCTGCCGGACCCGGACCCAACACCTGACCCCAATGCAACCCCACCACCGGCCCCGCCCGCCGCGGAAGTGGAAGATCCACCGCCACCGGTTGCCGCTTTTACACCATTCGATGACACCGGCAGGTTGCTGTGGCCCGTGTATGGCGACATAGCAATGCGTTTCAGTGTCGACTCGCTAATCTATGACCCGACACTGGTACAGTTCCGTACAAATGATGACCTTAGGATTTATGCCGAAGGCGGCGCGAATGTACAGGCAAGCACAGGCGGCCGTGTACTGGCAATAGGCCGCAATGTTGTTAGAGGTAATTATGTAAAAATCGACCACGGTAATGGGTGGGTAGCCACCTATGGGCAACTAGCCGATACTAAGTTAGTGGGCGTGGGTGATGTTGTACAAGCCGGGCAACTGATTGGGACTGTGGGCTCGCCTTCGCTGTTTGGCAATATGCATGGGTATCATGTAAACTTGCGGGTTACAAGAGATGACGCGCCTGTTGACCCTTATGTGCTGCTTGCGGCACGTGATAGTTAGGGTAGTTTAAGTTTACGAAAGAGATTATAGAATAAAATAACGCCATGCTGGTGGTTAGCCGCTTGCATGGCGTTATTTTATATCAAGTAATAGCAATGTTTAAAAAATGATTCCATCGTCATAAAGCTAAGAGAGATGCTATTGCAGTTTTCGCTTAGCTGTATGTATCGCCACACATCGACATATTGCACAATTATCTTACATATGGTAAATATACGGAAGCACATTTTGTACAGGTAAGTAGAATGTGAGCCAAACCTTGTTAAAGGAGGTGGTAGCATTGATTGTGTGTAATTTAGCATGATTAGCATCACCCTTAACTCTCACTAAATTCACACCCAACTCTATGCCCAACGCATGGGCGAAGCGAACATCCGATAAAAAGGAGGATTTCCGCAATGATTAATTCAAACAATCGAACCACATTTAATCAAGTCACTTTAAGCCGACAGGCAACAAAAGCATCAATAACAGCAATAGCCTGCGTAGCAGCATTGATTTTGATGTTGGCAGCGCTATCCGTAAGCGTAACGGCGCACCAATATTCAATGCACCCATTACAGTAACCCAGCCAGACGGCACTACATTAGAAGCCTTCATAAGTGGCGATGAGTTCTTCAACTACTTACATGACAGCGAAGGCAGGGTTATACTCCAACATCCAGACACAGGCTTTTGGGTATACGCCACGCTTGAAGCAAACGGCGTACTTAGCGCTTCAAACCGTATAGCCGTCAACAATGGCCGGTACTATGATGCCAATAGTCTATCGCGAATGGCTCAACCAATCGCCTCCCACGGTATAACAACATCTGACATAGATTTTTCACGTAACCCACACCTTGTGCGCGATATGGATATGCCCGGTAATACTGCTGATGCCTCCCCATTTGGTGATGATGTACAGGGAACCGAACCAGCAGGTGCAGGGCTTGGCATGGTACGTGCTAATCCTGTTAGCGGTGTGGTCGAAAATATCGTTGTTCTTATCACATTCGCATATGATGAAAACAACAATCCCCTAGACCCAGCCATTTCTCCCGGACTTTTAAGCGCAATTGATACGCGCTTCAGCGGCCCACAATCATCATTAAGAAGCTATATGTACGCCGCTTCCGACGGAGTACTGACACTAAACTCTACATTAATGGGTATGAACAACAACACGATTATTATGTACCAAGACCCCATGCCAAGGGGTTATTTTATGCCTTTTAACGCTATTACTAACCCCATCGGATATGACCCTACAAGAATTGATGTACCCGGTGCGTCCAACACAACAGAAGGCCATATCCGCGGGCAGCAATTACTTGCCAGAGCCATTGATGCTATTGACGGAAGCGCGCTTTTAAGCGGGTTGAACCTTAACACTATTAATCCTTTACAGGTAGATAGCGTCACCTTCATATTGACCGGTGCGCCAAGCCCATGGGGAAGTTTTTTATGGCCCCACAGATGGTCTTTGCATCTGGCTCCTGCAACGCTTAGTGGTATAACTGTTATGGACTACAGCTTGCTGATGCTGGGGACAGATACCCCCAATTACCAATTCTTATCCCCAAGCATTATCATCCACGAACAACTGCATATCTTCGGCATGCCGGATTTTTACCGATACACCAGCGCCACAAGGCCCCCCGGCCCTGTTGGCAGCCCAGTTGGCCGTTGGGATATGATGTCGTATTCATACATCAACGATACCCGTTTTCCATTCTCTAATACTCATGCCCTACGCAGGTATTTGGGCTGGGGCGGCCCGCCGGTAGAGATAACAGCCAGCGGAACATTCACACTACATCCACTTGGCACACCGGGCCAAACCACGGCATTCGCCATTCCGGTAGAAGGCAGACCCGGTGAGTTTATTTTGCTTGAATACAGAAGCAACACAAACCCAACCACATATGATAATTTCCTTAATACAGGTACAGAGTATCGCGCAGGGCTAATAATCTCAAGGATAAACACAGGCTTTAGGGGCAATGCAAGGTCAGGCGACCCGGCATTCCAAGGCGGTGATACATCATTTAGAGATGAAGTGTATATCTTCCGCCCGGGTACAACGGTAAGAAACGCAGGTCTTAGCAATACTGCATATGCTTCGTTATCGGCCAATACCGGGCGCACCAGCTTTGGAGATGCACAAGGCACAGGGTATAACGGAATAATATATACCCAAGAAGGTTATAACACCGGGATAGAGATATACAATGTTTCTGTTGCTGGGGCTACTATAACCTTTAGTGTGTATCTAGGTGGTTCAAATATAACCACGCTTTCGCCAGAGATGCTACTAAGGCAGGCAATAAACACTGCCGGCGGAACACTGCAAAACCCAACAGTTATCTATCTTACACAGGATATTACGCTATCTGAAGTAATGTCACCTTTGCTTGTCCCAAATGGCAGGCATGTAATATTGAGGGGTGCCGGAGGGGTTAGGCGTTATATAAGCGCAGGCGGTAATTTTGATACTATTGTTATAGGAACTAGCGTACTTGGCACAAGCGCAAGTTTGGCATTAGAGGACATAGGTGTAACACGTGTATCGGGGACTACAGGCACCGGTATACTCGTGCATCAGGGTAGTAACCTAACACTAAGAAGCGGTATTATTACTGGCAATACTCACGGTGCAGTAGAAAATCAAGGCACCTTTATAATGGAAGGCGGCGAGATAGCAAATAATACTGCCGCAACACCTCCGTTGGTCATTGGCCGTTCTAATCAAAAAGCAGGCGGTGTTACCAATGTTACAGGCGGCAACTTTACTATGATAAGCGGCACTATTGCCAACAACACAGGTGTCTTTGCTGGTGGAGTAAGGAACCTGACTGGCACAATAAACGGTGTTCGGACTCCCGGAGTATTTACAATGGAGGGCGGAACGATTTCTGGCAATACAGCTACAGGCGTAAACGGTGGCGGAGGTGTAAGCAACGGCTCTGTTTTTAATATGGCAGGCGGTGCGATATCCGGCAACACCGCAAGCCGTGGCGGCGGTGTAACAAATATGGAAGCATTCGCATTATTTACGATGACAGGCGGCACAATATCCAATAATACAGCCACAATAGTAGCCGGCGCGGCAGCAGGCGTGCTTAATTTTATGCCTAACGCTACATTCATAATGGAAGGCGGCACAATTTATAACAATACCGCTATTGCTTCCGGCAGCACAGGCGGAGGTGTAGTATCAAGTTTTGGCTCTTTGTTTACCATGACTGGCGGATCTATCCGCAATAATAGCGCTGGCAGTAGCGGTGGCGGGATATCAATTTTTAGCCCTGCAACAGCTAATATCCAAGGCGGAGAAATATCAGGAAACATAGCCAACAATGGCGGCGGAATAGGGATAGGAATTGCGGCCTTACGCGCTGGGCACCTAACAGTGGGTGCAAACGCAGTATTTACAGACAATACTGCACGTAGCGGAATCGCACGCGAGCGTCATGCAAATGATGATGCGCTGTATGCTTCACATATTCATGGGACGATATGGACGGATCCTTTTGTTCAGGGATTCAATAATTTTGATATCGAGTATCAATACTGGTTATGGTTAGTGGTGCAGACATTGGATTTTGAACTTAATGGAACTGTGGCCAACCCAACATCACCGGTAAGCATTGATACTATACGGGTTATATTTGATAGACCGATAATGGAAGCACCGCGGTTCCCTGCTAATCCTACACGTGTGGGGTATCATTTTGCTGGGTGGTATCTTAATGCGGGACTTACTCAACCGGTGAATGCTGCTACATTAATGCCGGGTAATGATGCTACGCTTTTTGCCCGCTGGGTTGTGGCAGATAATCGCAATATTACTGTTAATGTCCAAGGAAATGGCACGGCTGGTGCTAATGTTAGTGCTGCAACAATTGGAACGGTTATTACTTTAACGGCTACACCCGGTTTTGGGTATGAGTTTGTGGAGTGGCTGGTGGTTAGTGGCGGGGTTACTTTGTCTAGTGTAACAACTGCTTCTGCTACTTTTATTATGACTGATAATGATGTTGTTGTTACTGCGGTTTTCTCATTACCTGCACATACAATTACTTTTCTCACTTTCGTGCCGCAGGAATGGCTGTGTTGTTGCATGTTTTCATTAATGATATCTGACCAATGGGCAGCTCAATGGGCAACTCATTGGATTACCACAAGCGGACGGGTGCAGCAGGTTGTTAAAATCCCACACGGCCATTCACTTGGTGGTAATGTTAGTTACAATTACCCATTTGTTGTACAGTGGCGTGATGCGATATCAGGAAGGTTCTATAGTTATTATGAAATGCAGTCGATGCAAATTTATGGGCCACGTATTTTCTTCAATATGCCACCAACGATTACTATTACATTGCTATTTGTCGAACGCGGAACTCCACAGCTTGGTAGTAACATATTCTATGCAATGCGATCAGACATGCTATCAGACCAATGGATAAACGAATGGGAAACTCATTGGGCTACTTTAGATGGATTGGTACGACAGGTAATTAGTATCCCCCGCGGTTACTCACTTGGAATGCTCGGATATTGTATTTTTTGCTGCTTTCATTTTGGGCAACAATCAATGCAAGATTTTGGGGCAAGGTATGATCCATGACATTGGTGGTGTGCGGTATTAAGACATCCACTTTATGCTGACATGATAATGCACATGCCATTTCTAGAGTCTCAGGTTTTTATTTTTACACTTACATCGTGGATGCTTTTTTGATTTTGTTGAGGCATGATGCGCGCAAGAATACCCGTAGTACGCGACAACCATAACACCAATATTAATGTTTAAAGAAAAGAAGAAACCTATGACCAGCCTGAAAAACTAATCATAGGTTTCTTCTTTTTTCTGAATATATGCTATAAAATAGCTGGGCAAACATATTTCACAAACTCTACCTCCAACAATTTGGATTATTTAATTTCTTTTGCTATCATCCATTCACTTAATGGGTGCCTTTGATAGGAAATCAAAAAGGCTACCTCACGCGAGGTAGCCTTTCAATAAGCTTACGAATCTAGTCCTTTAAGTTATTCATCTTGTGCGCCACAGCAAAGCGGCTCTGCTTACGGGCCTTAGACACAACCAGATACCCAATCCCCATAATCCCAAGCAAGGCAAACACCATCCCGGCAGCCATCACCAGAATCACGCCTCTACTGCCATCTCCACCAGTTAACGGCAACTCAAAAGCCCGCATGTTGCCTACGGCAAATACATGGTCGCCATCAGCGGTATAATGCGCGGTTAGGTGTACAAAATTAGGTGTTGCGTAACCTTGCGTGCTAACAGTCATGGTTACCTCATTCAAGGGAAGGTCAACTACATCCATCCGTACACGCCACTGCCCAAAGTGTGTCATATATCCTACTGGTGGTACCAGTTCTACCAGCTGATAATAGCTATAGCTCTGGTCTTCCCTAAAGGCTAACCTAATAAGCTCTATTGGCTGATTAGCATTACCAGTACTTACATGATAGCCATATGTCCGCACCCAGCCGGGGGCAGGCACTAAAGTATCATCCGGAGTACCATCACCCAAGTAACGGTAAAGCACAAATATAGCATTTGGCCGCAGCATGCTGGTCAGCTGGTTTACATGGGTAGGAGCCGGAGACATGCCGAATATTTCATACCCCGTCTTATGAAGATACAAAGCCACCCTTGGAGGAGCGTTACCAACATGCCAGCGCATTCTAGCTTCCACTGCATCTTCGCAATCTTCGGTTGCCGCGTTTTCCCTATCCAGCCGCACAAAGAAGAACTCGGTATTATTAGGGCATGGATACGGTGGCGGATCTATAATATACAATAAATAGTAATATATAGATGGCGAACCCGGTACATTTATAACAAATTGGCGTAGCGCCATATTTAGATACCAATGTCCCGGCGGCAATATATACAGGCCTGTTGGGGGCGTTACTTCCCTTAAACGAAACCGGCCGGGGGTAAACACGAACAATGCTACACGCCCGTTGGCTTCACTAGTGGCTTGGGTATAAAACTGCCATATATACTGGCCTGGATTGTTAGGATCCGGCACTTCTATATCCAGTGCAAACACTGCCCCCGGTAAATTGTTAATAGAAGCAGGCGTGGAGTATATCTCCATATCAGTTTTATAGAAGTATACAGGGCGTACATAGTTGACATCGTAGTTGTTAAACGGGTGGATATGGATGCTTAGATGCTCATGCGCCATTGTATTCCAATTAAGCCAGCGTACATTAGGCAGCATATCAATTGCGTTGTAAGGGGAATGGAATGCCCCTGTTTCTGCGACATTAATGCCATAGTCAGTTAGATTACAATTTGTATCACCAAAACGTACCGTATCCGATAAATTTATATTTGTAAACGCGTAGAATATTTCATTAGGGTCTGGTGGTGTGGGCGTAAGTATTTCATGTGGCACCTCCTCACCAGACAACATATAGCCGTAGTCTACAAGCTCTGTAAATATGGCGCCGCCCATACGATAGGCTACATTACCTGCGAACAGCACGTCATCTGCATACATATGTGCCCTAAACATCAGGTACACACCGCCACCGTATATGGCTCTGTTTCTGGTTATCCTACCACCTCTAACATAAAACCTGCTGGTAAAATATAGGCCGGGGTTAAGTACATATACACCACCGCCGAAAATCGCTGATCTATTATTGTCTATAGAGCCGTCGTCCATTTCAAGTATAGCATCACGGAATATATATATGCCGCCGCCGCTGGTTGCGGATTCATTATTGTGGATGCGTATACCCTCATCATGCATGACTAATCTACCGTAGCCCATAAGTGGGTGGGGGAGCCAACCATATACAGGGTGGTAGGTGTGGGGTGAGTTGTCGCCATGCAAGAATATGCCGCCGCCCCTGTTTGCGGAGTTGTGGCCTATCTGCCAAGTGCCATACATGTCAAGAGTACGGAAAGAAAGGAAAATCGCGCCTCCGTCATACACTGCATTGTTATCTTCCATAATAACCGGTTGGGTACGGCGGTCATATGCGCACCATGAACCAACCTGCCAGAAAACGCCGCCACCATGCTGGCCCGCAGTATTTCCACTGATTGTTATGGGTCTTACTTCGTCGGGGTGGTCACGCATTATAAACTCACCGCTACTCATGATAAACACGCCACCGCCATCTTCATTATGCACCCAACCTGGGCGCTGGTTAAGCGGGTTTACATATGCAAGCGATGCAGTGTTGTTAAGAATGTGGCCGCCATACATAACAAATAAAGAGGTTATAGGGTCATCTACAGCAGTCCCGTGAGATAGTAGTACGCCGCCGCCATAGCGTGCCGTATTGCCTTTAATTGTTCCATAATGCATAAAAAGGTTACCTTGGCAACACACTCTAACCCCGCCTCCAGCACCATGCGGGTTAGCTATAGTGCCGTCAAGCGCACCGGAGTTAGGCGCAATTGTTCCTATTATCCCTGCATTGTTATTAATTATATAGCCGCCATACATGTTTACAGTGCCTGACATAGCCCATATACCACCTCCAAAAACAGCAGTATTATAGCTAACAGTACCGCCAAACATATTTATTGTGGCAGCGAATATGAAATTGGCAGAAAACCCAAGACCGCCGCCGCCACCCATTGTGCTTGCGGAATCGGCTACATTGTCTGTGACAAGCGAGCCGTCAAACATATTTACAATCCCTGTATTATTTATTGACACACCGCCTCCGACATCACTCGATTGATTGCTTCTTAAAATAGATCCCCCATACAAGTTAAGAATACCATTACCGGTTACATCAATTCCGCCTCTGGTAACGATTTGGCCAGTTACTCTGTTGCCTTGAAGGGCAAGGGTACCTCCTTGGCCGCCGCTTAAAGTTAATACACCGCCAGCCGAAACATTGAAGTGTCGCCCGCCTACTGCCGGCATGCTTAATATAATGTCAGAGTTAGTACGTGCCTCAATCGTAACTGTGCGGTTTGATATAGCAATAGAATGGGCAGTTCCCGCAACAGGAAGCGTGCTTATTGTATTTGTAGCACCTGAATCGGAAATAACAAAGTTAAAGTCCGTCCCCGGAGGGCCTACAGGCCCTTCGATAGCACCCACTCCTGCCGGGTGTATGATAATCCTTGCCGGAGCTGGTGTTAGGGTATTTATAACATAGTTTAGCCGTAGCCAATCCGCACTGGGGTTTAAGAAGTTTATATCCAAGTTATTAAGCGGATGGCCAAATGTACCAGAACGCTGGGCGGCATTAGTGATTCCAGTGTATGTTGCTGCATCACCCGGCGGCATAAAACCACCAACTGTCGCTATATTGCCGGTAAAGATTGCTATTAAGGAAACCGTAAGCTGAGGGAAGTGCGTCCCGGAAGGCAATGGATCAGCATACAAAAACTCAGAGGTAAAGATACCGCCGCCCATTGAAGCAGTGTTGTTTTGAATCGCTCCACCATTGAAGTGGAACCTGCTGTCTAACCCTGCTGCCAGATGTACGCCGCCACCATTGCTGGCAGCTGTATTGCCGGAAATTGTACCGCTATTCATTGTTGCCCGGGTATTATTTAGTGTTAGTGCAACGCCGCCGCCATTGGACGTGGCAAAATTATTAGTAATACTGCCACCTGTCATGATAAGATGCGGGTTTACGCCTACGCTACCCGCACTTAACAACACACCTCCGCCGTTTACGGCACGACTATTGGTTATTGTACCGCCAACCGCCATTGTTAGCGAACCTGTGCCAACATTGACATTAACACCGCCGCGGTTACCGGTGGCAAATGTACTTGCGTTACCATTTAGGGTAAGAGTGCCACTACCCGCGCCACCGCCCAACGTAAGGTGGCCATTACCACCTACTTGAAAATGCCGTCCGACATTTGGCATAGCATCCGGAAAAGGAGCAGACATATCAAGCACAATATTAGCACCGGGAGCCGCCCCAATCGTGACAGTACGAAGTACGTTAATCCGATGGGTATCTCCAACCGGTGCGCCTGAAATCGGGGTCGTATTGATTACGCTGCCACGGCCTGGAGAAATGATAAAATTGTAGTTTGGTCCTGCCCCTTGTAGGCCTGCGGGTACACCTGCACCTGCGGGATGTATAACTATATTTGTTGCCAAAGGCACTGTGGCTATTACATTGTTTAGCCTGAACCAATCGCTTAATACAAAGTTAATATCCAAGTTGTTAATCGGGTGCAAAAACCCACCGGAACGTGAAGCGGCAGCTGTGATATTTGTTGTTGGCGGCCCGGGATTTGTTGGGGGTGTAAAGCCACCTAGGCTAGATGTGTTTCCACCAAAAATAGCCGCAGTGCCAATATTTAGCTGAGGGAATGCCCCTGCTGGCAGAGTAGCAGCATAGGTATATGTCCCAGCAAATATCCCGCCACCGGCTGCGTATGCATGGTTATTAATAATAGAACCGCCACTAAATGTGAAATTACTGGCAGCACCTGCCACTAAAAATACGCCACCGCCATTACCGGAAAGTGCAACCCATGTATTGGGGTAAGCCCTATTGCCGGAAATAGTACCCCCCGACATGGTAAATTGTGCGCCAGCTACCCTTAAAGCCACGCCACCGCCATTGCTACCCCAGCCGGTGTTTAAGTCCATGGCCCGGTTATTGGTGATACTGCCGCCTGTCATGTTAAATGTAGCAGTTGCAGCGTTAAGTTCCACGCCACCGCCAAAATGGGAAGCGCTATTGTATATAACGCCTCCGGACTGCAATATAAACCCGCCATTTGCGTTTACAAGTATACCGCCCCGGCGGCGGGCAGTTCCAGTATTTAGAGCTGCATTACCATCAAGCGTTAAGGTACCAGAACCGGTGCCGCCACCTAGGGTAAGGGTACCGCTCTGGCCTATTATAAAGTGCCTTTCAAGTTCTGCTGAAGCAGTAGTCCACGGTGCAATATTGGGCGTGTTAGGCGCACCCGGCAGCGGCATACGTATCACAATATCAGAATCGGCTACAGCCGAAATCGTGACCGGCCGTGCAACATTGATTGCATGCGCGGTCGTTCCCCCCGAAAGAGGAAATGTAGTGATTGTATACCCGTCACCTGGGTCAGAGATAACTAAGTTATAAGTCGCACCAGACAGGCCAGAGGCCACAGAAGAATCTCTCGGGTGTATAACAATATTGGTAGCAGATGTTCCTACAATTGCACTGTTTAACCGCAACCAATCCCCTACGACGAGGAAGAAATTGATGTCTAGATTATTAAGCGGATGTTCATACCCACCAGTAATCCCGTCTGTAATAGCTATATTTGTGTGCTGATGCACACTAACCGGAGGGGCAAAGCTGCCACCACCAGCTGTATTCCCGGAAAATATAGCCGCAGCTTGAATATAAAGCTGGGGGAAATGCCCTGTCCCTAAGAAATAATGCGAATAGGTATGAAGCGATGCAAAGATACCGCCACCCATTTGTGCCGCATGGTTGCTGTGTATCGAACCACCATTAAAAGTGAAGTTGCTATCTGCCCCGAACACATGTACCCCACCACCATTACCAATTGCGGGGTTTCCCCACTGAGGCCCGCCCATAGCGGTATTGTTGTCAATACTTCCGCCATTCATAGTTAACAGGGCACCACTGGCAGTAAGCGCCACGCCACCACCGTTAGACATCCCATGGCCTTGGGTATCAGATGCTAGATTATGTGAAATACTGCTATTGTCGTTTATAATCAAATGCGCACCAGATGCGCTTAGGGCTACACCACCCCCTGTATGCATAGCATTATTATGTGAAATACTGGCACTGTCAGACATTGTAAAAGTGCGAGCGCCTGTTATTTGGACACCGCCACCATGTACGGCGCTACCCGTGGCATTACGGTAAATTCTACTATCACCAGACATAGTAAATACGCCGGTTGCGCCTTGGGCTTGTACCCCGCCGCCGCCATTGAAGCGGCTATGCTGTATTGTACTACCAGAAAGCATGTGAAGACTGCCCCCGGCAGCAATAGTAATACCACCTCGATTAAAAGCAGTTGAAGGGAAAATAACATTGCCGTCTAACACTATGTGGCTTAATGTTAAAGTAACATTGTTAGAAACTGTAAAATGCCGCCCGCTAGTGCCTGTATAAGTCAGAACAGCAGGTGTCCCGGTAAAAGTGTGAGTATTTAGACTATAATTGAGATCTGTGCCTTGAGTTGTGATTATAACGTGTCGGCTCACATTCCCTTGAATGTTAACAACAGACAGAAAATCATGATCTTGCGGTACAACAACTACCCGATTCTCTGTTAGTAATGGGTCATTTACGGCAGTAAGCCACGCCGCATTGTCAAACGGGAACTGTAGTGTCACCATGTTAAAATTCAAAGGTGGCCTTGATGCAAAAGGCATAAACCCAAAGCCGATATCCTGCTCATCTGCATATAAAGTAACAGCTTCACCGGGCTGTGCAAAGGTTTCTAATATATCATGGCTTATTGTTACATTTGTGTGCGTTCTCGCCTCAACCGGTATACCTTCTCCATCTTCGCCAAACTCACTTGCCGCTTCAAAATAATCTAGATGGCTTAACTCAAATGCCCAAATTCTATTAGTCATTCCAACGCTTATGTTGCCCAAACTTATCTCCATCGGGAACCTGACATGGATATATGGCCCATCTAAAATAACAGCATGCAATATTTCAGGGTAAACAGAGATATTGCCACGGGCATCTACATCTATGTTAACTTCCCCGTCATGGTAGAAAACATAATGTGGATCAAGCTGGCCGCCAAAGTTTATGCGGAACATTACGGTAATTGTATCACCATAGATACAGCTTACAGCGCTGGTGTAAGCTGCTAGGTATTGTGGTTCGTGGCCATAACCATACTCACCATAGTCATGAATATCGTCATATCCGTATGCATAATCATTATAATTGCTGCTGTCATAGCCGTAATCATATACATAATTATTGTGGTTGGAAGAATCATCTCTGTAATAATTATTGTAGTCATTCCCATAACTATATGCCTGTTCATGGCTATAAGCATCATAAAGGCCATGGGCAGAATATGGGCCTTCATTATTGGTGTAACCACTGTATAAATGGAACGGTGCTTGTGCTATATCGCTATAAACATCTCCATCATGCACAAAAGCGTTGGCATATACACTTGCATAGCTATAATCATAATAAAAAGAATTACCATTGTCATACGCATTATAATAATCGTGGCCATAATCATATGTATAATTATAGCCTGACCATTCATCATAACTGGGATTGTTAATATCCTGCCGCCCTACATAACTATGGCCAATATCATACCCATGGCCTTGCGCATCAAAATATTCACCCACATCATGCAAAAAGTATGGTGCATCATTTACATAATTACCATAGTAATCATCATAAACATCATATGTATATTCATCCCCGGCAAGCCAGATTGCATAAAATGTCGTGTCTTCAAAAAGCGGCTGGCTAAAGTTAAAAGGCACACCGTTTGGCATAAGTGACCAGTGGGTAAAGCTAAAACCTGATATTTCCGGGTCTTCCGGCAGCATGCTTTCTATAGATTGCCCTCTTGCAACGGTAACATAAAAATGTATGTCTTTTATCTTGTCATATCCATGACCGAAGTAGCCCGCAGTAACAAAATCCCCGCTAGCATAGTCATTAGCAAATGCAACATCTTCGACAGGGAAGTCATTGTAATTTATGAAGCCTTCGCTGGTATTGTTACGCCCAATATCACCGATATTGCCCGTAACCGCAAAAATCCCAGCCGTAGCCATTACAAGAACCAGAAAAAGTGCAATAACACGTTTTGCGCGTGTACGTATAACCCTCGCAATCCAGTTATTTATGTTGTCTAAGATACGCATAGTACCACTCCTTATGTAATTTTAAAACAGATAAAAAGCATCACGCCGGTGCGCCTGCATTATTAATATTTGCACATAAATTAAGCAAAGCCTTATGTATACTTACGATATTATCCTAACGATACCTAGGTTACGCGCGACTTTTAATCAAGACTAAAAAAGTTTTATTTTAGTTCCCTCATTAACCTTCTCCTGCCTGACAGAAATACATTATCACCTTATCTCTTTGCTGTTGTCAAGAGGCAATAAGAATCGCGCAAAGGCAGGATACGATAACATCATCTTAAGAGTTATCATTTGCTATTCTTTCCATTAACTTATCAATAATCTGGCACAATTTTGCTTCTAAACCAAGCAGCAATCACTCTATAGACACGCTACTCCTACTTATGTATGATACATTTATGACATTCCATGAAAGGAAGTGCAAAGTGAAAAAAGCAAAACGCATCACAGCCCTACTTATCACACTAGCCATGGCGCTAACCTTAACGGCCACAACCCCGTTAACAGCCCACGCGGCGGAGGCAAAACCCGATATACCATACGATGAGCCATATCACGAACCACACAACACCCCACCAACCCCAAACACTGTAAGCGTAAGCGTTACAGCTGAGACATTTTTCTCCTTCACCCCCAACGCCACAGGCTATTGGACTTTCGCGGCAAGCAATATCAATAACAGCTCTCCTCAGTTTACGGTACGTAACCACTACGGCCACATTCTTGGCACAAGGGGCCAAATAATCACGCTGCATTTGGTAGAAGGCGCGCCATATGTGATACATGCAGGGTGCTGGATGATGGCAACAGGCGACTCGCACGGCTCCTTTACAATGACGGTATCTATTTCGGATGAGTTTGTTATGCCTGTGATACACCGCCCCGGGCCTACCGTAATCCCGGGCGAAGGCGGATACTTTTCTGGATATGATGACATATTCTATTCCTTTATTCCCAATACCAGCGGGCTATGGGAATTACTGATTGTTACCGAAGATTATGATTTACTATATCTGTCTGTAACAGATTGGGATAACAATGACATTGTAATCCTCTTTGACGCAGAGCCGCAGTTCCACGGGACGGTTAGGCTTACCGCCGGCGTAGAGTACAGAATCAGAGGCTGGGTAGAGTGGGACACAGCGTATTCCATCTATATAAGGCCCGCCGAATACTTTATACCGTGGTTCGACTGGGAATGGTTATTTGACGCGCTGACCGAAGAAGGTTTTGTTTTAGACCTCGAGAACGAAAAGACAGCAATCGCGCCATATGGCGGCGGCTTCGAGGTTGAAATGGCGGCAAGCTTTACATTCACCCCGGACGAAACCGGCCCATGGTCTTTTATCGCAGAAAGCGATGCTGCAGACCTGTTTATTATATTAACAGACACTTACGGTAGCTTCTTCACTTGGGGCGACCTTTGGTGGAATAATCTTCACCTTATCAAGGAACTAACCCAAGGTGTGGAATATGTAGTATATATTGCGTTTTATGAATCCGACAACGTAAACATTACCTTTATAGTCGAACCATACGAAGAAATAGATTGGGATGATTGGGATTGGGATTGGTACGATGATATAGATGACATTTGGCAATATATAAGAATCCCCGCGGCTGGCGGCTATACCACCGTAGATATAAACTCCAGTTTCCTATTTTCGCCCGCTGCCACAGGGTCTTGGACTATTAACCTGACTAATATGTCATGGCGCGGCTTATCAATAAGAGACTATACCAGCAGTTTTTTTGTAAACGAACGTGACACCGCAGCCATCTCCATACATTTAGCTGCCGGAAATGAATATGTTATTGATACCGGTGATGCAGGCTGGGGTGGCACTTCCATCCTAAGCATATCCCCCACATATCAGATCCGCCTGTCAAGCACGGTATACTCAGCATACCGCCGTGTGGCGCAAGAAACAGAATTCACATTTACCCCCAACCAAACAGGTTATTGGGTAATCTATACTTTCAACCGCGTAGGCGCTACAGACCCGTACCTATGGCTGCTGGACGCAGAGGGTAATGTACTGGCCCAAGATGACGATAGCGGTGAGGGCCTTAATGCCCTTATCAAAATCCGTCTTGAAGCCGGGACCGAGTATACAATCAGGGCCGGTTACTTCGCGGGCAGCGGGGATTATATGCTGGCAGTTAGAAAAGCTGGTAGTATGACAGAGCGTGAGCTAGTGGTGCTGGAGCCACCGGCGCTGTAGTAGCCCCGCAAGCTTTTTGAAAAAGCCTACAAAACTTTAATGTAAAATAAAGGGGCTGTCTTGCGAAGGAAAAAGCAAGTCGGCCCCATTGTATGTAAAAGTCTGGAAGCAGTCCGCGAATCAGCACATAAAAGCGAAACTCGGCGCAAATTAAATCAAGCCATAACAGAA
>Ga0131853_10005031_pt1 | contig 23794 bp, 20 predicted proteins | sample TergutLab28metaG_FD_92764 | JGI IMG/M metagenome (GOLD analysis project Ga0131853, IMG submission 92764) | Labiotermes labralis P1 segment gut microbial communities from Petit-Saut dam, French Guiana - Lab288 P1 (version 2) (version 2) | ecosystem: Host-associated > Arthropoda: Insects >...
CTGGCGCGGATGCTGCGCGGGCGGAAGCTGTCGGCGCGGGAGCTTCTGAGGGCGTACACGGACCGGATCGAGCGGGTGAACCCGCGGCTGAACGCGATCGTGACGCTGGATGCCGAGGGCGCGGCCGCCCAGGCCGCGGCCGCCGACGACGCGGCGGCCCGCGGCGACGGACTGGGGCCGCTGCACGGGCTGCCGATCGCGATCAAGGACCTGGCCGACACGGCGGGGATGCGGACGACATACGGGTCGCCGCTGTTCGCCGACCATGTGCCGGACGCCGACGCGGCGCACGTCGCGCTGCTGCGCGCGGCCGGGGCTCTGATCATCGGGAAGACGAACACGCCGGAGTTCGGGGCGGGGTCGCAGACGTTCAACCCGGTCTTCGGCGTGACCCGGAACCCGTGGGACACGGCGCTGACCCCCGGCGGCAGCAGCGGAGGGGCCGCGGCGGCGGTCGCCGCGGGGCTGCTGCCGTTCGCCGACGGGTCCGACCTGGCCTCCAGTATCCGGAACCCCTCCGCCCTGTGCGCGGTCACCGGGCTGCGCACCACGCCCGGAGTGGTCGGCTCGGCCGATCCCGCCCGGGGGGACGACGCGTTCGACGCCCTGTCGGTCTGCGGGCCGATCGCCCGGTCGGCCGCGGACGCGGCGCTGCTGCTGTCCGGCCTGCGGGGGACCGACCCGGGCCTGCCGCTGGCCCGCCCGCGCGTGGCGGACCTGCCGCTCCCGAAGAACGTCGCCGGGCTCCGGATCGCGTGGAGCGATGACCTCGGCGGGCTGTCGGTCGAGCCGGAGGTCACGCGGGTGCTGCGCCGGGCCCGGGCGGTCCTGGAGGACGCGGGCGCGGTCGTCTCCGACGCGGAACCGCCGCTGGACGACGCCGACGAGGTATTCCAGGTGCTGCGGGGCGTGGCGATGGCCGGGAAGTTCGGCGAGACGATCCGTTCCCGGCGGGACCAGCTGAAGGACACGCTGATCTGGAACATCGAGTTCGGGCTGTCGCTGACCGCGCCGCGCATCGCCGCCGCGATCCGGGCCCACAGCGCGGTCTTCGGCCGGATGCGGGAGTTCCTGCGGGACTTCGACGTCTTCGCGCTCCCGGCGGCGCAAGTACTGCCGTTCAGCGTGGACAAGGAGTGGCTCACCGAGATCAACGGCGTGCCGCAGGAGACGTACATCGACTGGCTGCGCACCTGCTCCCGGATCACCGTGACCGCCCATCCGGCGGTCTCGGTCCCGGCTGGCCTGTCCGCGAACGGCCTGCCGGCGGGCCTGCAGCTGGTCGGCCGCTACGGCGGAGACGACCGCCTCCTCGCCATCGCCGAAGCCGCCGAGGCGGTGCTCACTCCCGAGCCCCTCCGCCCGCCACTGTGAGTTCCCGTGGACCCTGGTGGTCCCAAAAGCACCGCCAGGGTCCACGAGAGTTCCCGATCACCGGCGCGACTCCGCTCTTGACGGTTTTGTCCCGGTGGTGAGGATAGGGGTATGACACGTGTGGCGATCATCGGAGGCGGAATCGGCGGGCTGACCGCGGCGCTCGCCCTGCATCAGGCCGGAACCGAGGTGGCGGTCTACGAGGCCGCCCCGGAACTGAAGGAGATCGGCGCCGGGGTCGCCCTGCACCCGAACGCCATGCGGGTCCTGCGGGCCCTCGGCCTGGAGGAGCAGGTCCGGGCGGCCTCCGGCGTGACGGAGTACGCCGCCACCCTCGACGGCCGCAACGGGCGGGTCATCACCCGGACGAGCCGGGAGCAGCAGGCGGAGACGTTCGGCCTCAACGGGGCCACCCTGCACCGCGCCGACCTCCTCGACATCCTCGCCGCCGCTCTGCCGCCGGACCTGGCGGCCCTCGGCAAGCGGTGCCTGACGGTCGACTCCGACGGCCCGTCCCCGGTCGCGAAGTTCACCGACGGCACCGAGGTCGAGGCGGACGTCATCATCGGGGCGGACGGCATTCACTCGGCGGTGCGGGGAGCGCTGTTCGGCCCGGACGACCCCAGGTTCACCGGCAAGATCTGCTACCGCAGCGTCGTCCCCGCCGCCGACGTGGCCGGGGAGGTGCCCCAGATGGCGGCCAGCACCCAGTGGCTGGGCCCGCACGGCACCATCGTGCTGTACCCGCTGCGAGGCACCGAACTGGTCAACATCGTGGCGCATTACGACGACGAGAACTACCGCCACGAGTCCTGGATCGCCGAGTGCGACGCCGACGAGGTCCTGGAGCGGTACGCGGGCTGGCACGAGCCGCTGCTGCGGCTGTTCGCCGCCGGAAAGACCTGGTACAAGTGGGCGCTGTATGACCGGGACCCGATCCCGGCGTGGACCCGCGGGCGGGTGACGCTGCTCGGGGACGCCGCCCACCCGATGCTTCCCTACCTCGGGCAGGGTGCCTGCCAGGCCATCGAGGACGGGGCGGTGCTCGCCACGGCACTGGGGGCCTCGGACTCCCCCGGCACGGCGCTCGGGCGCTACGAGCGGACCCGGCGGCCCCGGGCCAGCCGGGTGGTGCTCACGGCACGCGAGCGGGGCCTGAGCAACCACCTCTCCTCCCCGTGGGCCGCGTGGCGGCGCGACCTGACGATCGCGGTGCGCCGCCGGCTGAGCCGGCGCGATCCCGAGGGCCGGGGCGGGGCCTGGCTGGCCGGCTACGACGCGACCTCCCGGGATGTCCTGAGCGCCTGACATCCTAGCCAAGCGTTCCATCGCCGGCAATTCTGCCACAGAGTCAGAGATAGTCGACTAACCTTCTCGGCGAACGCATCCCGAACGCCATGTTCACCATGTCAGGGAGTGACCGAGTGGGAGAAGACCCCCGTATCTACGTCCGTGTCCTGCTGCACGTGCGCAGGCAGATCTCGGACGGCGCGCTGAGTCCCGGCGAGCCCGCGCAGACCATTACGTCGCTGTGCCGCCAGTTCGGCTGCACTCGCCAGACCGTGGCCAAGGCGCTGCGGCTGCTGACCGACGAGGGACTGCTGATCCGCTATCCGGGCCTGGGCTACTACGTCACCGAGGCGGACCCCCCGGCCCCCGCGGGGCGCCTCGACCAGTGGTAGCCGCCCGGCCCGCGCGTCAACGGCGCGCGGGCCGGGTAGGACCAGTCCTGCCAGGCACCCCCCTTCGTCGCCGCGGCGGCCCGGACGGCCGCGGCCAGGCCGCGGGGGTGCCGCATGCCCGGACCCGAATACCTGCCGATCATCGAGCCGATGCTGGCTTCGGCGGCGCGGGCGACGCCCGGCGCCGAGGAAGAGTGGGCGGCCGAGATGAAGTGGGACGGCGCCCGGGCCCTCGCCTACGTCAGCGACGGCGCCGTGATCCTGCGCGGGCGCACCGGCCGGGACATCACCGCCTGCTACCCGGAGATCGCCGCCGGGCTGGCCGAGGTCGCGGGCCCGCGGACGATCGTCCTCGACGGCGAGATCATCGCGTTCGACGAGTCGCGGCCCAGCTTCGCCCGCCTGCAGCGGCGGCTGCACGTCCGCCGGCCGGACCCGGTGCTGCTGGAGACGGTGCCGGTCTCCTACGTCGCGTTCGACATGCTGCACCGGGCCGCGCGGCCGCTGCTGGCCAACCCGTACGCGCAGCGCCGGGCCCTGCTCGACGATCTCGCTCCCGGCTCGGGCGCGGTGATGATCCCGCCGGCGTTTCCCGGCGAGTCCCGCGCGGTCATCGACGCCAGCCGCCAGCTCGGGCTCGAGGGGGTGGTCCTCAAACGGATCGGCTCCCGCTATTACCCGGGCCGCCGCAGCCCGGAATGGCTGAAGATCCGGCACCTCGCCACGGCCGACATCGTGATCGGAGGCTGGCTTCCGGGCTCCGGCTGGCGCTCGGAACTGGCCGGGTCGGTGATCGCGGGACGGTCATCGCCCGGCGGGCTGGAGTACCTGGGCCAGGTCGGTTCGGGGTTCGCGGAGGAGGAGATCCGGGACCTGACCCGGCGGCTGCGGTCGCTGGAGGTCCGCGAGTCGCCGTTCACCGCCGGGACCGGCGTCCCGCCCAGCGTCGCCCGGCGGGCCCGCTGGACCCGGCCCGTCCTGGCCGCCGAGGTGACCTACACCGAGCTCACCCCGGACGGCCGGCTGCGGCATCCGGTCTGGCGCGGCCTGCGCCCGGCCTGACCGGGCCGGTCGGTACGGTAAGGGCATGCCGATCACCGCGCTTGACCCGGACTCCGCCCTCATCGTCGTCGACGTGCAGAAGGGGCACGCCGGAGCCCGGCTTGTCCATCCCCTGGAGGGGGTGGTGGAGCGCTCGGCCACGCTGGCGGCGGCGTTCCGGGAGCGGACGCTGCCGGTGGTGCTGGTGTCGGTCGCGGGCGCGCCGCCCGGCCGGACCGACGCCGCCCCGAACGGGCCGTCCGGTGACTCGCTTCCCGAGGGCTACGCCGACCTGATGCCGGAGCTGAACGTCCACGGCGACGACATGCTCGTGGTCAAGCACGCGCGCAGCGCCTTCGCGGGGACCAGCCTGGCGGAGAAGCTCCGCGGCCTCGGCGTCACCCAGGTGGTCATCACGGGGGTGACGACCGGCAGCGGCGTCGAGTCGACGGCCCGCGACGCCCACGATCAGGGTTTCAACGTCACCGTGGCGCTCGACGCGATGAGCGACACCGACGCCGGGCGCCATGAGCACAGCGTGGCCAAGGTCTTCCCGCGCATCGCCGAGACCGGCACCGCTCAGGACGTCCTGGACGCCTTGCCCTCCGCTTTCGGCGGCACGGCCCGGTAGCGGCGGTTGGGGCCGAGCGCGGCCCCGGTGGACGCGACGAGCCCGGCGTCCAGCAGCTCCTGCAGGAAATCCGTCAGCTGCCCGCGCGACAGGCCGGTGGCCTTCTGCAGGTCCCGGCGGCTCGCCTCGCCGAGGTCGTGCAGCGCGGTCATGATCTGCTCCTCCGGAGACTGGTCCTCCGGGATCTTCGCCTCCAGCAGCCGGGGCGGCGGCTTCTGGCCGCCGGGCTTCGGCCCGGCCGGCTTCGGCCCGGCCGGCTTCGGCCCGGCCGGCTTCGGCCCGGCCGGCTTCGGCCCGGCCGGCTTCTGCCCGGGTTCCAGGCCGCGCGGTTCCGGGCGCCTGGACTGCAGGAGCTGCGGCACCGGCCCCTTCTCCGGGCTCTCCCCCGGCGGCAGCGGGAACTCGTCCCGGTGCTGGGCCTCCTGGGCCGCGCGGGCCACCTCACGGGACTTGCCCGGCCTGCCCCGGAGCGCCCCCGCGGGCTTCAGCTCGATGTTGAGCCGGTAGGGACCGTCGCCCCGGGCCCTGCCGGGCCGGAGCAGCCCGTGCGCCACGAGATCCGCCAGTTCCACCCGGGCCGCGCTGGGGGACAGCCCCATCCGGCAGAGGACGGGCACGTCGACGTCGTAGCCCCAGTAGGCGAGGGCCAGCGCCGTCGTCTGGGACTCCGACAGCTTCGACATGGCCCTCCGCCGTCCCATCGAGGTCAGGAATCCCGCGGTCACCGGGGAACTGCGCGGGATCACCACCCGGAACCGGTCGACGTCCACGTCCAGGAGCGGCACGACCCCGGTCGCCTCCCGGGCGCGGTTGATCATCATGGCGATGCCCCCGCCGCGGTTCTCCGCCACCGAGAAGCCGGTCACCGGGTCGATGGTCTCCTGCAGGAGGGCGGCGAGCCGGGAGTTCCGCGACGACGAGGTCCCGCTCGCGCCCAGGTTCCCGGGGCGGACGTTGCCGAAGAGCCCGCCCGGGCTGGAGACCTCCAGCCGGGTCGGGAACAGGTCCACCTGCACCTGGCTGCCCCGGGCCTGCGGACTGTAGTCCCGGTGCATCAGGGCGTTGGCCAGGGCCTCCCAGACGATCTCCGGCTCGATCTCCGGCCGGTCTTCCCAGCCGGAGCCGACAACCCGGCCGACCGTTTTCAGGTGCTGGCGCACCATCTCGACGGCGTCCGTCACCATGGCGGGAATGGCGCCGGTCAGCGTCGCGCTGTCGAGGAACCGGGCCCGCCCGGCCTGGCCCGTGCCGCGAGTGTCCTGCGGATGCACCGCGACCGTGACCATGAGCTGCGGGAAGAACTGCTGCGGGTACCGGCCGACGCTCAGCAGTCCCGCCAGCGTCGGCACGAGCGTGCCCTCGCGCCGGACCAGCACGCCGAGCGTGACGAGCGCGTCCGTCTCGCCGGTGTACCCGAACGCGCGGGGGGAACGTCGCTTCGCGGTCTCGATCAGGCGGGCGCAGGCGTCCCGGTCGAGGTCGCCGGCGCCCGCCTCGGGGACCGGGTCGGAGTCCCACCGCGGCTGGCCCGCGTTCTCCTTCATCCGGTCGATCTCGTACGACGTCAGCTTCTGGTCCTCGCCGCCGACCCGGACGTAGGCGCCGGCGTACAGGCCCTTCGCCTTCACGTAGCAGGGGCGCTGGGACGGCGGCAGCGGCTCGACGTCCGCGACGACCAGGCTGGCGTCCTCGAAGGGCACGATCTCGACGCTCATCACCGGCGAGGGGGCCAGCTTGTCCCGGCCGATGCCGATAATGCTGTTCCGCACGGACTTGGCGCCCGTCACTCCCGCGGCCTTGAAGCCGTCCTGCTCGTCAAGCCCGACGATGAGGGTGCCGCCGTCCGCGTTCGCGAAGGCGGCCAGGGTGGACGGCAGCGTCCCCTTGACTCCGCCCAGGGCCCGTACGGCCTCGACGTCCTCCAGATCCGCCCGCGACCCGCGAAGTCCCGCGACGACCTTGTTCAGGTCCATTGCCCCGTCCTGTATTGACTTGCCCTACCTATCGGTAAGTTACCAGCGGTCGCCTGCCCCGCGACAGCGATCCTGGTCCCGGGGGCAACCGTGTCGAACTCGTGACGGAAGTCGTAGGGTCAGGCCATGATCAACGGGGCTCATGTCATTCTCTACAGCCGGGACGCGGAGGCCGACCGGGCGTTCATCCGCGACGTGCTCGGATTCTCCGGCGTCGACGCGGGCGGCGGATGGCTGATCTTCCAGCTGCCGCCCGCCGAGGTCGCGATTCATCCGGCCGGCGCACCCTCGCACGAGCTGTACCTGATGTGCGACGACATCGAGGAGACCCTCGGCGACCTGGCCGCGAAGGGGGTCACGGTCTCCGCGACGCGGGACGAACGCTGGGGCGTCCGGGCGGCGGTCACGCTGCCAGGCGGCGGCGAACTGGGCATCTACCAGCCCCGGCATCCCACCGCGCACGGATAGCCGGGCCCGGGCGCGCAGCCGCGCAGAGGGAGGAGGACTCTGCGCGGCTGTGCCGGGGAAGGCGCAGACACGAAGCGGAAGTGCCCGGTACCAGTTACATCACCCAGGATGCTCCAGGTCACGGGGCAAGACATCGGTGACCTGACCGATCCCTCAGCTCACCTGCGGCTGTTCGGTGCGGGTCCGCTTGAGCTCGAAGAAGTACGGGTTGGACGCCAGGGCGAGGGCGCCGTCGAACATCTTCACCGCTTCCTCGCCGGACGGGACCCGGGTGATCACCGGCCCGAAGAACGCCACCCCGTCGATGTGGATCGTCGGCGTGCCGACGTCGGCGCCGACCGGGTCCATGCCGCGGTGGTGAGAGGCCCTGAGCTCCTCGTCGTACTCCGTCGAGTCGGCCGCGTCGGCCAGCGACGGGTCCAGGCCGCACTCGGTGAGCGCCTCCACGTACAGATCATGGCCGAACTCGCGCTCTTCCGCGTGGCGCCTGGTCCCGAGCGCGGTGTAGAGGTCGCGCAGCGCCGCGGTCCCGTGCTTGCGCTCGGCGGCGATGCAGACGCGAACGGGACCCCAGCCGCGCCCCAGCAGTTCCTTGTACTGCTCCGGCAGGTCGTCGCGGCCGGAGTTGAGCACCGACAGGGACATGACCCGGAAGCTCAGGTCAATGTCCCGTTCCTTCTCGACCTCCAGGATCCAGCGGGAGCTGACCCAGGCGAACGGGCACAGCGGGTCAAAGTAGAAGTCCACGACCGGCTTCGCGGCGGAAGAAGTTGTCATATCAAATAGCGTAGCCCCCGGCCGCGAGGTGGCGGCCGGGGGCAGGGCGGCTCAGGCCTGCGCCCGCGATGGGACCGAAGGTGCCGCTATGGCGCCTGCAATGGCGCCGTTGCTGTCGCTGATGGGTGTGGAGATGGCGGCTTAATACCCGTCGATAAGGGTCTTGACCTCGGGGGCGGCGCTCTGGGAACCGTACCCGGAGTTGAGGACGACGTCCGCGACCGCGACGTCCTTGTCCGGGGCGAAGGCGACGAACCAGGCGTTCGGCTGCGTGCCCGCGGTCACGTCGGCGGTACCGGTCTTGCCGTAGACGTCGGAACCGAAGCCGACCGCCTTGGCCGTTCCCTCCGTGACCACGGCCCGCATGGCCTGCCACAGCTGGCTCTTGGTGTGGCCCGGCAGCGAGGAGGTGCCGCTGATCTGCTTGGTGCCCGGTACCAGGACCGGCTGCTTGAACGACCCGCTCTCCACGGTCGCCGCGACCGACGCCATGGCGAGGGGGCAGGCCTGCATCGAGCCCTGGCCGAACGCCTCTTCCGCGAGCGCGGAGTTCGGCTCGTTCGGCTTCATCGTGTAGTACTGCGCCGACTGCCCCGCGACGCCGATGTCCCACGGCTGGTTCAGGCCGAAGTACTGCTTGGCGGTGTAGGCCAGCTTGTCCTGCGCCGAGGAGGACTGCAGCTTCGACCACCACTGCGTGAAGGCGTTGTTGCAGGACTGCGCGAAGTCATAGGAGAACGGGGTGGACGGCGGTTCGGACTCGCCCTTGTCGTTCTTGATGGTGATGCCGCCCACGTTGTAGGTCTTCGGGCAGGCCACCGGGCTGTTCACGGTCGTGAACCCGTTGTTGAACAGGGCGGCGGACGTGACGATCTTGAAGTCCGAGCCCGGCGCGACCGCGGCGGTCAGGGCGAAGTCGTTCTGGCCCGAGTTGTTGGCGATGGCGAGGATCTTGCCGGACGACGGCTGGATCACCACCATCGCGCTCTGCTTCTTCTGGGCGACGGCGGCCTTGGCGGCCTTCTCGGCCTTCGGGTCGATGGTCGTGGCCAGCTGCCCGATGTCCTGCGCCGAGACGACCGTGGCCAGGCTGTTGGGGACCTCTTGGTTCTTCGCGTTCTCGATCTGCACGCCCAGGCCCGCCTTGCCCTGGCCGGCCGGGCCCTTCTTCGCCAGCAGGCCGGAGATGGTGGTCAGCCCGGGGTCGTTGTAGCCCTGAAGCTGGCCGCCGCCGGCGTCGGTGACCGAGAGGACCTGCGGCGCCACCGGGACGGAGGCCAGGTGCTGCGACGCGGTGAGGTTCGGCGCGACGACATCGGGCCGCCACTCGATGTACCAGCCGTCGGACCCCGGAGCCTGGTAGGCGGTCAGCGCGGAGCTGTAGGCCCAGTTGCCGGAGAGCTGACGGGCCGAGCCGGGCGGGCTGGCCACGTCGGCGTTGACCTTGAAGGAGACGTGCTCCAGGGTGCTGGAGGCGGCCGGCCCGGACGTGGGCTTCGCCCCGCCCTTGGGCGCCGCCGGGGCGGCGACCCCGGTCGCGGTCCCCGCGGTGCCGCTCAGCTTCTGAAGGTTCAGGTCCTTCTGGTACCGCGTGAGCGAGGCCGTCGCCGCCGACGGGTCGTCGGTGTAGCTGGCCGCCTTGGAGATGTTGCCGCTCCCCCACGCCTGCAGGAAGGCGTTGGTGATCTGCTGCGCGTCCCCCGACGGGTTGCCCGCGGTCGGGACGAAACCCGTGGAACTGGGCTTGAGGACGAGGTAGCCGACGGCGACCACGATGACCAGGGCGGCGGTCCCGGCGACCGCGAGCAGGCCGCCCTTGCGCCCGCGCCCGCCGCGCTTGCCGACGCCGCCGGACGGCGGCTTCGGGCCCCCGAAACCGGGCCCCGCGCTCGGGCTGCTCTGCTCGCCGAGACCGGTCCCCAGGCTGGGGCCGGTCTGGTGGCTGTACCCCTGGGCCCCGCCATACTGCTGGCCCTGCTGCTCGTACCCGGCCTGCGGGCGAGCCCCCTCCACGGCATAGAAGGACCGCGTGATCCTGCGGCGTTCCCCGCCCTGCTCCGCGCTCGACCCCTCGGCCGCGTCACCCGAATCGCTAGTCACTTCAACGACCGTACCCACAGCGCAAATTCGCGGCAAATGACATTGTTCACTTTTTACACAATCGTGCCCGTGTGGGCGGCGATGGGGAGTCGTGAAGATCCGTTCGGAAGGAAAGGCAAGTTTTCACCTAACGGACCTTCGCCTCCAGGGGCACGGTCGCGAACATCTCGGGTTCTTCGGCGGGTGTGAGCGCGGTGCGCTCGTACAGCCAGTCGACGAATCCGTAATCATAGGTGTCCCGGGCGCGCAGGATCTCGTTGCGCCGCTCCCGCTTGGCCCCGTCAAGGTGCCAGAGCTCGCCCCAGGCCCGCGAGGACAGGACCACCCGGCGGCAGTGCTCCGCCCGGACCGCCTCGTACGCCTTCAGGGCCGTGCTCCAGTCCACGGCGCCGCCGGCGGACCGGTTCGCGGCGGCGTGCTCGGCGAGGACGTAGCCGTCCTCGATGGCCATGATCGCGCCCTGGGCGATGTACTGCAGCGGCGGGTGGGCCGCGTCGCCGAGCAGGGCGATGTTCCCGTACACCCAGGTGGAGATCGGGTTCCGGTCGAACATCCGCCACCAGCGGTCGCGCCACATGTGCGGCAGCCCGTGGCGGACGTTCTCGCACGTGTGCTCGAACGCGGCGTCCAGCTCGTCCGGGGTTCCCCAGTCCTCTTCGCCGCGCCGGGCCTTCGGCGACTCGAAGACCGCGACCTGGTTGAACACGTCGCCGCCGCGCAGCGGGTACTGCACGAAGTGGCAGCGCGGGCCGACGTAGACCACCACGTCGGTTTCGGAGATGTTGTTGCCCCGGACCTTGTCGGTGGCAACGGGACCCCGGTAGGCGACGTACGCCGAGTTCACCGGCTCGTCGTCGGCCAGCAGCTTGCGGGCGACCGAGTGCAGGCCGTCGGCCGCGATCACCTGCGGCGCCTCGTGCGTGCTGCCGTCCTCAAGCGTGACCTTCGCGCCGGTCTCGGTGTTCTCGAACGCGGTGACCTTCTGGCTGGTGCGCAGGTCCACGCCATTGTCCTGGCAGGCGTTCAGGAACAGGGCGTGCAGGTCGGTGCGGTGGATCACCATGTACGGGGTCCCGTACCGCTTCTCCATGTCCTTCAGGTCGAGCCTGGTCAGGACCGATCCGTCCAGGGCGTCCTTCATGACCATGTTCTCGACGAGGACGCCCTGCTTCTTCGCCTCGTCCAGCAGGCCGTACTCGGCGAGAATGCGGGTGCAGTTCGGCGCGATCTGGATGCCCGCGCCGACCTCGCCGAACTCCGGCGCCTGCTCCAGGACGCGGACCTTCAGGCCCTTGCGGGACAGGCCCGTGGCGGCGGCCAGTCCGCCGATGCCGCCGCCGACGATGATGACGTCGGGGTTCGTCATGAAGCGTCCTTCTCGACCGTGTTGACCAGGGCGCCGAGGTGCTCGATCTCGGTGGTGACGGTCTCTCCGCCGGAGAGGAAGCGCGGGGGCTTGCGGGCCGAGCCGACGCCGCCCGGGGTCCCGGTCGCGATGATGTCGCCCGGGTTGAGGCGGATGATCGTGGAGATGTAGCGCACCAGGTCAACCGGCTTGAACAGCAGGTCGCCGGTGTTGTCGGACTGCATGACCTCGCCGTCGACGGTGAGGGTCACGTCCAGTTCCGGCGCGGTGCCGCCGGGCAGTTCGTCCGGGGTGACCAGGTACGGGCCGACCGGGGTCGAGGAGTCCCACATCTTGCCCTGCAGCCATTCCTTGGTGCGGAACTGCCAGTCGCGGCAGGTGATGTCGTTCAGCACCGTGAACCCGGCGATCGCGTCCTTGGCCTCGGCCTCGCTGGCCCGGCGCACCTGCTTGCCGATGACGATGGCCAGTTCGACCTCCCAGTCGAACTTCTCGGTCTCCGCCGGCCTCGCGATGTCGTCGCCGTCGCCGATGAGGCTGTCCGCGAACTTGGCGAACAGCGTCGGGTACTCCGGCAGGTCCCGGCCCATCTCCTGGATGTGGTTCCGGTAGTTCAGGCCGACGCAGACCACCTTGGACGGGTTCGGCACGACCGGGGCGAAGTCGGCGGCCCGCGCCGCGTAGGTGCGGGCACCGGGCAGCTTCTCCTCCGCCTTGGACTTCCAGTCGGCGTCGGCCAGGAACGTCCCGAGGTCTCCCGAGCCGAGGTCGGTCAGCACGTCCCCGTCTCCGTCGGCCCGGACCGCCCGGGTGGCGCCTCCGACACGAATGGTGGCGAGCTTCACGTCTGTCTCCTATGCGTTGATGGCTAATGTTCGCGGTTTCTGCCGCTCTGGCAGCAGATTCTGCGAACTTAAGCGGAACGGTTGAGCTTGAGGGCCTCGAAGACCGGCGAGTCGCTGAACCGGAACAGGTCCAGCGCCCCGGAGTCGGAGTCGGACCCGGCGGCCTCGGACCTGGCCGAGAACGGCTCCCAGGACGGAACCGCGAACAGGTCGCCGCGCGTCACCGACCAGGTCTTGCTTCCCACCGTGACGGTGCCGGAACCGTCGAAGACGGTGTAGACGCTCGAGCCGGTCTCGCGAGCCGGCTTCGTCTCCGCGCCGCGGGCGATCCGGTGGACCTCGGCGCGGATGGTCGGCAGGACGTCGTCTCCGGTGAACGGGTCGGAGAACCGGACGGCGGCGTGTCCCGGCTCCACGGTGCTCGTGACGCCCGCCCTCTCCAGCGCCAGCTGGTCGGCCAGGGCGCGATCGGTGTTCTCCCAGCGGTAGGCCAGCAGCGGGGAGCCCGGCGCCTTCGCGGCGTCGCGGGCGGCGGCCGAGACGGGCTGGAGGCCGGCATGGCCCCACAGCCGCTCGGAGTAGGAGCGATCGGGCGTGATGCGCTCGGCGTCGCTGAGCACGTCGCGGCCGCGGGCGAAGAACTGGGCCTCGGTCAGGTACTGGAACGGGATGTCCAGCCCGTCGATCCAGGCCATCGGCTCGGCGGTGGCGTTGGTGTGCGCGTGCCAGTTCCAGCCGGCCTGCGGCAGGAAGTCGCCGCGCTTCATCGCGACCGGGTCGCCGTTGACGACCGTCCAGACGCCCTCGCCCTCCAGCACGAACCGGAAGGCATGCTGGGTGTGCCGGTGCTCGGGGGCCTCCTCGCCGGGCATCAGGTACTGGATCGCCGCCCACAGCGTCGGCGTGGCGAAGGGCCGCCCGGACAGGCCCGGGTTGGCCAGGGCGATGGCGCGGCGCTCGCCGCCGCGGCCCACCGGGACCAGCTCGCCGGCCTGGGCGGCCAGCTTGAGCAGGTTCTCCCACTGCCACAGGTGGGGCACCGCCTTCGAGCGCGGGTGCAGCGGCATGAGGTCGCCGATCTCGGTCCACAGCGGGATCAGCAGTTCCCGTTCGAAGCCCCGGTACAGCTCTTCCAGGGCCGGGGTCACATCCGGCTGGTTCGGGGCGGAAACGGCGCGCAGGCGCACCGGGGACGCGAGGTCAGCAGGGCTGGTCATGCTCCTAGCTTTCCCTGCGGCCCGCCAGGCGGGCACTGTAATTCTTCCTGGCGGAATCGTTCTGCCTTCCGGAACACCGTCAGGTACCCGACCAGCACCAGTATCGCGGACAGGAAGGCCCCGGTGGTCATCGTGCTCCCGAACCCGAACCCGCCCTGCCGCGCCCGCGTACGGTAAGCCGCGGCCGCCTCAGCGTGAATCCATAGCGGCAGGGTGCCGTTTCAGCACGAATTCATAGAATGAATTCTGGAGCGCGATGCGGCCTTCGACGGGATTTGACGGCCTGCGCCGCGGCTAAAGGTCCAGTCGTCGCGACAGGTCCGAGGCGAAGACCCCTTCCGGGTCGATCTCCGACCTGACGGCGCGGAACTCCTGCAGGCGCGGGTACATGGCCTCCAGCGTGGGCCGTGATACGCGGCTGTCTTTCGCCAGGTAAACGCGTCCTCCGTGCTCCGTCACGAGCCGGTCGAGCTGGTCGAGCAGCGGCAGCAGGCCGGGGGTCCGGGCGGGGAAGTCGCACGCGAGCGTCCAGCCCGGCCGGGGGAACGACAGCAGGCCGGATCCCGCCGCGCCGAAACGCTTCAGGACGGTCACGAAAGACGGCGCGGGCAGCCCGCTGATCATCTCAAACGAGCGGCGCACCGATGCTTCCTCCCCGCTTGGCAGGACGTACTGATACTGCCGGAACCCGCCTGGCCCGTACACCCGATTCCAGTTACGGATGCCGTCAAGCGGATGGAAGAACTGCCCGATCGACTGGATCTCGCTGTCGCGCCGCTTCGGCGCCTTCCGGTACCAGATTTCGTTCGCGATCCTCACGGAATACCGGTTGAGCACGCCGACGGGAAAGGCGTTCGGCGCGCCGAGCCGGGGTTTCGGGTCGAAAGCGAGAGGCTCGGCGCGAAGGGAGGCGGGAAGGTCGCCAGCGGCGGCGAAGTCCCCGCTGGTGATGACCGAGCGGCCCGTCCTCGCTCCCGTCGCCGTGCTGTCGGACCAGGCCACCGTGTAGCAGTGCTTCGTGTCGTGCTCCGCCAGGACCGCCATGGTCTCGTCGATGTCGGCGGTCCGCACCGTGTCCACCTTCAACAGCGACGTTTCCACCTTCGTGAGCTGGATGGTGGCGCGGGTGATGAGCCCGGTCAGTCCCATGCCGCCGGCCGTGGCCCAGAACAGCCTGGGGTCGCTGCCGGGCGTCACCGTCCGCAGTTCGCCCGAGGGCAGCAGGAGGCTGATATCGCGCACGTGGCCGGCGAAGCTGCCGGCGACATGGTGATTCTTGCCATGCACGTCCGCCGCGATCGCTCCCCCGATGGTGACCTGCCTGGTCCCGGGCGACACGGGCACGAACCAGCCGTGCGGCAGTCCGGCGAGCATCAGCTGCTCAAGGCTGGTGCCGGCCTCGCAGACGGCGATACCGGTCGCGGGGTCGAGGCTGATGATCTGGTTCAGCCAGGCCGTGGACAGAACGAGCCCGCCAGCGGACTGCGCCGCGTTGTTGTAGCTGCGGCCGAGCCCGCGAGGAATGACGCCGGCCCGGCCGGCGGCGCTGGCCGCCGACTGGACGAACGCCGCCGCTTCCGCGCTGCTGGCCGGATCGGCGAGCCACGCCGCGGAGGGCTCAACGCGGCCCCATCCGGTAAGCGTGACGGCCCGGCCCGGCAGGCGCTCTCCGTTAGCGCTCAAGGTTCCGCCAGACGGAGCGGGGAACCAGGCGCATCACCGCTGCGAGAAGGGCCAGGGGCACGGGAACCCAGATTGCCCGGCTCCGCTCCCGGGCCGGGCCGCGGAGGGCGGACGCTACCGCCGCTCCGACCTTCGCGGGCGTGGTTGCGAGCGGCGCGGGAGTCATGCCGCTCGTCATCCGTCCGGTCACGAAGCCCGGGCGCACGAGCAGCACGCGGACCCCGGCGCCGTGCAGCGCGTCAGCGTACCCCCGGGCGAACGCGTCCAGTCCTGCCTTGGCCGCACCGTACACGGAATTGAACCGGCGGGGACGGACGGCCGCGACCGACGACAGCACCACCATGGTCCCGCTGCCCCGCTTGGCCATCCTCGCCCCGAACGCCAGCAGCGTGGTCACCTGCCCGGTGAAGTTGGTCTCGATCATCGTGGCGGCGAGGGACACGTCTTCCTGCACCGCCGGCTGCGGGGTCAGCACTCCGGTGGCGGCGACCAGCAGGTCGGGAACCCCGTCGGCGCACACCGAGTCCGCGAAAGCCTGGTGACTGGCCACGTCCGTCGCGTCATAGATCACTGCCGATACGCGGCAGGACGGCAGCGTTTTCCCGGCCGACTCCAGCGCCTGGACATCCCGGCCCGCCAGGACGACGTCGGTGTCTGGCGTGAGGTCCAGCGCCGACAGGACGGCCAGGCCGATCTCGCTTGTGCCCCCGAGGAGCAGAATCCTCAATCCTCTGACCTTCCGTGCGAACGTTGTGGCGTCAGGCTACTGGCGGCGCATGAAGAGATCGTGACGCCGGAGGCGATTCCGGCCCGCATCGTGCCTGGCTATCTGTGTCATGAAGGCTTCATGTTGCGCTGATAAACCTTCCCCGGGACGGAAGCCAGCTTCCCCGGGAGGACAAGCAATTGGCCCGAACCGCCGGTCGGCACACTCATCGCAACCGAACACCGCCGCCCTACGGCCCCTTCCCCCAAGAGGGCCCTTTCTCCTATGAGGGCTCTTTCTCCTATGAGAGGGCCTGGCGGCAGTCCCGGCTCGCGGCCCGTCAGCGCAGACGCGCCCGGATGAGCCGCCTGCGGCGCAGTCGCTCCGCCCGGGCGATCCTGGCCGCGGTCGCGGTACTGGGCGTGTGGGTGGCCTTTTCTGTCGGGCAGACGCTGACCTCCCCCACGGGCGGGTCAGTCTCGTCCAAGCTGGCCGAATGGGCCCGGGACCACTATCTCGGCCCTGCGGTGACGTTCGGCGAGTGGATCTCCTACAGCCCGCCGAAGGCAGGGGGCAAGCCCAGCTTTTCGCTGGCCGGCCCCAGCAGCCCGGCCGGCCCCGGTAGCCCGGCCGGCCCTGCGAAGGCGCCCCCGCGGGCGGGCCAGTTCCAGCCGGCCATCCCGGCCAGGCTGGGCTCCCCGGCGGGCAGCCCATTGCCGGGCGAGGGCGCGTGGCGGGTACTGGACACGGTCAAGGGCCAGCCCGCCGTGTTCGGCACGTTTCTGCGTCCGGACCGGGTCCACACCTCCTACGTCGCCGGAATCGCTTCCCTGGACCAGCGACTGGTCCGCTTCCAGCTGCACCCGGGGGCGGAGGACCCGGGTCCGGGCAACTGGAAGGCGGCCCCGGAGATACCGGCGGGAAGTCGCAGCGGGCTGATGGCGACGTTCAACGGCGGCTTCAAGCTGGACAGTGCGGGCGGGGGTTTCTACCTGAACGGGACATATCACGGCCGCCTGGTTCCCGGCGCTGCCTCGGTCGTCTACTACCGCAACGGCACGATCAAGATCGGCTCCTGGGGGCGCGACGTCCGGATGGCATCCGATGTCATCGGGGTACGGCAGAACTTGCGGCTAATCGTCGATCACGGTCAGGTTCCGGCGTCCGTGACACAGAACGTGACCAGTGCCTGGGGCGCCACCCTGGGCGGCGGCTACTACGTGTGGCGTTCCGGCCTGGGCATCACCAAAGACGGCCGGGTCATCTTCGCCTACGGCCCGGCGCTGGACGTGAAGACGCTGGCGGGCCTGCTGCACCGGGCGGGCGCGGTCGAGGCAATGCAGCTGGACATCAACCCGTACTGGATGTCGTTCGAGTACTACCGGTCGCACGGCCACCCATCGGATCCGCAGCCGGTGAACCTGCTCCCGACCCAGCAGCAGAGCGCCTACCGGTACTACTCGGTCTACAGTCGTGACTTCACGGCGGTGTACGGCAGATGACGATCGATGCTCAGGCCGGGGCGCGCACGACCCGGCTGATGCGGTGGCTCACGGCCGTCCTGGTCACCACCCGGCCGCGCCAGTGGCCGAAGAACCTGCTCGTCTTCGCCGCTCCGCTGGCGGGGGGCTCGCTCGGCCGGGACGACGGGCTGGGGTACGCGCTGGTCGCCGCGACCGCGTTTGTCTGTGCCTCGGCGGCCGTGTACCTGGCCAACGACGTCGCCGACGCCGAGCGGGACCGGCAGCATCCGCGTAAGCGGCACCGCCCGGTTGCCGCTGGCACGCTTCCCAGGTCCCACGCGATCGTACTCTGCGTGATCGCCGCGGCCGCGGCGATGGCATCGGGCATCGTCATCTCCGAGCCGCTTCTCACCGTCGCGGTCGGCGGGTACCTGGGAATCTCCTTCCTGTACTCGGCCGTGCTCAAGCGCATCCCCGTAGTGGAGATGGTTTTCGTCGCTTCCGGGTTCCTCCTCCGCGTACTCGGCGGGACGGCCGCGACTCATGTTCCCCCGTCCGGGTGGTTCCTGCTGGTGTGCGCTCTGGGCGCGTTCGGCGTGGCCGCCGCCAAGCGGTACACCGAGCTGGTCAGCCTGGGGCCCGCCGCGGTCGCGCACCGGCCCGTGATGCGACGGTACCGGCCCGGCCTGCTGCGGCTGACCCAGCTCGCGGCCGGAGCGGCGATGATCGCCGCCTACCTGACCTGGGCCTCCGGGCAGCCGCCGGGCATCGCCTACTGGCACCTGGCCAGCGGCGTGCCGATGGCGGGCGCGTTGATCCGGTTCGGGATCCTCACCGGCCGCGGCACGGCCACCGCGGTGGAGGACCTGCTGACCCGCGATGCCGTCACGGTGTCATGCGGGCTGGCGTGGCTCGCGCTGTTCACCGCCGGGCTCTAAGAGGATCTGATGGGGATAGAGATCACATTCGCACTGGTCAGCCAGCTTGCGCGACATCGCACGGCCTGCCGGTGAACCGGATAGATTCGGAAGGCGTGAGAGTCCTTGTCGCGGAAGATGACGAGAGTCTCGGCGACGTCCTGGCCCGCGGGCTGCGGGAACAGGGCTACGTCGTGGACTTGGTGCGCAACGGCGAGACCGCGGCGAATTATGTACGCGTCTACTCCTACGAACTGGTTGTCCTTGACTGGCGGATGCCTGGACTATCGGGCCTGGACCTGCTGACCCGGCTGCGCAGGGCGGGCACCAGCACGCCCGTGCTCATGCTGACCGCGCGCGATACGCCCGCGGACCGGGTGACCGGTCTGGACGCAGGCGCGGATGACTACCTGGTCAAGCCTTTTGACTTCGGCGAACTGCTCGCGCGGCTCCGGGCATTGCAGCGCCGTCCCGGCGTTGCCCAGCCCCCCCGGATAGTGCTGGGGGCCGTGGAGTTCGACCCGGCCGCCCACCAGGTGCTGGTCGGGGGCCGGCCGCCAGCGCTGACGGGCATCGAATTCGGCATCCTGGAGATCCTGATCCGGCGGTCGCCGAACGTGGTGGACCGCCGGGCGATCGCGCAGCACGTCTGGGACGAGGAGGCCCACGCGTTCGGCTCCAACACGATCGACGTGCACCTGGCCCGGCTGCGGGCGAAGCTGGCGGGCGGAGACGTGCGGATCGAGACCGTCCGCGGTATCGGATACCGAATGGTCCCCGCCAGCGAGTCGCCATGAGCCGCTTTTCCGGCTCAAGGATCAGGCCGGGTCTCCCGGTTCGTGTCCGTCCGGGTCCCGCGGTGAAGGTCGCGGCGGTGGCCACCGCGCTGCTAGCCGTCGTCTCCGTCATCGCGATGCTCGGCCTCGACCTGATCGTCGGCGCGCACCTGAACGGGGAGACCCGGGCCAGGCTGTCGGACCGGCTCTCCGACGTCGGTCATGATCCCTCCCGGATCACCCGGCTGACGGGCAGCGGGGGCGATCCGCGGGACACCTCGGAAGCCGACCCGCCGTTCATATACATCTGGATGGTGAACGCCGGCGGCACCGTCATCGCGCACAGCCCGGGGGCGCCGCCGCTGCCTGCCGCCCCCTTCCGCGCCGGCACGGCGCACGACGGGCTGTCCCTGTCAGCCGCCCTGGGCCCCAAGGGCACGCCGTTCCAGCTGCTGACGGCCCGGGCAGGCGACCGCTGGGTAGTGGCCGGCCAGAACGTGGCCGCCGACACGCGCGCCCGGAACCTTCTGCGCGACGCCGAGATCGCAGCCGAGCCGTTCATGCTGGCGGCGATGTTCCTGGTCCTGCTGGTCGTGGGCCGTCGCTCGCTGGCCCCGGTCGAGCGGTCCCGGCAGCGTCAGCTCGAGTTCACCGCTGACGCCTCTCACGAGCTGCGCACCCCCCTGGCGGTCATCAGGGCCGAGGTGGACGTGGCTCTCTCCAGCCCGCGGGACGCGGCCGGGTACCGGGACGCGCTCGCCCGCGTGCAGGGTGAGACCGGACGTCTCCGGCAGCTGGTGGGCGACATGCTGTGGCTCGCCCGTTTTGACTCGCGTCCGCCGCCCCCCGGGAATGAGCCCGTTGACCTGAGCACGGTCGCGGGGGCCTGCGCGGACCGGTTCCGCTCCGTCGGCCCGGCCGTGACCTCGGACGCTCCCGCCGACCCGGTGCTGATCAGCGCACCGCCGGAGTGGATCGACCGGCTGGCCGGCGTCCTGATGGACAACGCGTGCCGCTACGCGGGTCACGCGGGGCAGGTCCGTATCCGGGTCCTGGCCGTCGGCAACCGGGCCAGCCTGGTAGTGGAGGACAGCGGACCCGGCATCCCCGCGGCCGACCGCGACCGGTTGTTCGATCGCTTCCACCGCGCCGCCGAACGCGGATCCGGAGCGGGCCTCGGCCTGGCCATCGGGGACTCGATCGTGCGTTCCACCGGCGGGCGGTGGCAGGTCGGCGAGTCCAGTCTGGGCGGCGCTCTCATGGCTGTTTCCTGGCGCTGCGGCGCAGGTGAACGACGGCGGCGGCCGCACGCCCGTGACTTCCGCCCGGTGCCGCGCACCGGCGGAAGCCACGGGAAATGAGATCTGGCGCTGGCCTTGCTTACAGGTAGTTCTCCAGGTCGGCCTTGATGTCAGCCGGCGCGACCGGCGGCTCGTAGCGCTTGATCACCTTGCCGTCACGGCCGACGAGGAACTTGGTGAAGTTCCACTTCACGTCGTCGGCTCCGGCGTCCGGGTTGATCTTGGAGATCGTGTCGTAGAACCCGCCGTACTGGGGGCCGAAGTCCCCGGGCGCCTCCGAGCGCAGGTGCGCGTACAGCGGGTCGGCGCCCTCGCCGTTCACGTCGACCTTGGAGAAGACCGGGAACGAGACGTCGTAGTTCGTCTTGCAGAATTCCTGGATCTCGGCGTCGGTGCCCGGCTCCTGCTCCTTGAACTGGTTGCACGGGAAGCCGAGAACCTGCAGGCCCTTCCCGGACAGGTCGCGGTGCAGCGACTCCAGGCCTTCGTACTGCGGGGTCAGGCCGCATTTGCTGGCCGTGTTGACGATCAGGAGGACCTTGTCCTTGTAGTCGCCCAGCGATACCTGCTGGCCGTCCGCAGTGGTCGCCGTGAAGTCATGCGTGCTGGTCATCTATGCCGTCCTCCGGTCGGGGCCGCTATGAGGCGGCCGGGGAAGGCCCCAGCAAGTGCGTCTGGCCCGGGACCGGTCAGTGCCGCCCGGCAAGGTTGACTACACGTGAGGCTCATCCCCGGCCGCTGAATTCCGAGTCTAGGCGGGTTTCAGTCGTCGCCGTAGTCGTGGTCGGGGTGGTTGGCCTCGCCGGCGCGCCAGTAGCCGCGGGTGACCAGCGAGGACAGCGGCAGGCCCTTCTCGTTGCGGAAGTACCGGCGGATGCCGCGCATGGCCGCGGCCTCGCAGGCGACCCAGATCCGGGTGTCGTCGCCGACCCGCGCCGCGCGGGCGGCGGCGTCCAGTTCCGCGCCGAAGGCCTTCGGGTCCTCGCGGTGGTGCCAGGTGACTGTCGTCTTCGCGTCGCTGTCGAAGGTGATCTCGTCGTCGGCGTCCGCGACCTCGATGTGGACGTCGGCGGCGGCCGAGGCGGGGAGGGCCTCCAGCAGGGTGGCCACGGCCGGGATGGCGCTCTCGTCGGCGGCCAGCCACCAGTGCGAGGCCGTCTCGTCGAGTTCGAACCGGCCGCCCGGGCCCGCGACCGCGAGCTTGTCGCCCGGCTTCGCCCGCTCGGCCCACTCCGAGGCCGGGCCCGCGCCGTGCAGGACGAACTGGAGCTCCAGCGTCTGGCTGGCCGGGTCGAACCGGACCGGGGTGTACGTCCGGACCACGGGGCGTTCCCCGTCGGCGGGCCCGGCCGCGCCGTCCGGGGTGTGCTCGGGCAGCTTCGGCTCGTCCTGGCCGGGCAGCGGCAGGAACACCTTCACGTGCGAGGTCGGGGCCGGGATCGTGAACCCCTCCAGGGACGGCCCGGCCACCTTGACCGAGACCAGGCGGGGCGAGACCTTCGACACGCTCACGACCTCGACCGGGCGCGGCGGCTTGCGGGGACGGCGGCGAGGCGGGCTGGCTGGTGTTTCTGTCACGAAAACGTCCTCTCGACGGCGGTTTCCTCAGAATAGGCCACCGTGGTCGTGGGCTCCTCGGCCGGATAATGAAACGATCGACCGGTGACGCAGCCACCCGACTTCCAGGTCACCGACCACCCGGAGCACCGGGTTCGCATGCCGGTCGACGGCCTCCGCTGCGGCATGGCCGTCCTGGGGATCATCCTCCTGGTGGCCGTGGGCCTGACCGCGACCGCCACGACCACGGGCGCGGAGATCGACATCGTGGGCGCGAGCATGCACCTGCCACGTCCCCTGCTGGTCGTCGTTCCGTCCATCGCGCTGTTCGCCTTGTTCATCTTCCCGGTGGCCCTGGCCGTGGCCCAGCTGGCCCAGGGCCAGGTCCGGCGGCTGGCCGAGGCGGTGGCCACCGGCGTGCTGGCCGGCGTCGCCGCGCACCTGGTCAACGGAGTCCTGACGCGGCCCTTCGCCACCCGCCTGTACGACGCGATCACCATGTCGCAGCCCGGCGGAAGCCACGCCCCGGCGCTCGACGCGTACCTGACCGCACTGGTGGCCGGGGTGACCATCATCGGCCTGGCCGGGCGGACGGCGTGGCGTAACGCCCTTGGCCTGACGATGGCCGCGTACGCGGTCACGCAGATGGTGGCGCTGCGCACCACGGCCCTGTCGTTCCTGATCACGCTGCTGGCCGGCCAGGCGATCGGGCTGGCCGTCCGGTACACCACCGGTTCCCTGTCCCAGCGGCCGCCCGCGCGGGACATCGGCGCGGCCCTGGCCGCGCAGGGCCTGGTCGTGACCTGGGTCCGGCGGGCCTCCTCGTTCGGGGCCGGCGGGACCGCGTCCCGGCATTACGAGGTGACGACGGCGGGCGGCGGGCTGCTCGACGTGGCCGTGTTCGACCGGGATCAGCAGGCGGCCGGCATGTTCTACCGCCTGTACCGCTGGGCCCGGTTGCAGGGGCAGGTGTCGCGCATCGCGCCGCTGTCATTCGAGCGCGCCGTGGAGCGGCGGACCCTTATGACCTACGCGACCCAGGACGCGGGGGTCCCGACGCCGGGGCTGCGCAGCCTGGCCCGGGTCGGCCCCGACGCCGTCGCCCTCACGTACGAGCACCCCGAGGGAACGTCGCTGGCGGACCGGGGACCCGACTGCACCGATGACGAGCTCGCGGCCGTCTGGGACACCGTTGCCCGGCTGCACGCGCGGAACGTGACTCACCGGGGGCTGACCGCCAGGCGGGTCCTGTTCACGCAAGACGGGCAGATCGCGCTGCTGGACCCGGTCAACGGCGACGTGGCCGCCAGCGACCTGCAGAAGCATCTGGACCTAGCCCAACTGGTCGTCGAGATGGCGATGGCGGTGAGCCCGGGCGCGGCCGCGAAGTTGGCCATCGGCAAGCTCGGCGGGAGCGGGATCGTGCGGCTGCTGCCGCTGCTGCAGCCGGTCGCCCTGGTCCGCTCCACCCGCCACGAACTGCGCCGACGGCGCGATGTCCTGCCCGCTGTCCGGAAGGAACTGCTGGCGGCCGTCCCGGAGGCGGAGGACGTCACGCCGGTCCAGCTGGTCCGGATCCGGCCGCGGGCCCTGGTGACGCTGGTCGCGAGCATCGCCGCCGCGTACCTGCTGGCCGGGGAACTGGCGCAGGCCAGCCTCGGCCGGCTGCTGACCTCGGCCCACTGGGGCTGGGGCCTGACGGCGCTCGCGCTGTCCGCGACGACCTACGCGGCGGCGGCGCTGTCACTGTCGGGGTTCGTCGCCGAGCGGCTCGACTTCTTCCGGACGTTCCTGGTCCAGCTGGCCAGCTCCTTCATCACGCTGGTGACGCCCGCCGCGGTCGGGGGCGCGGCGCTGAACGTCCGGTACCTGCAGCGCCGGAAGGTGCCGACCCCGGCCGCCGTGGCCAGCATCGCC
>Ga0131853_10005032_pt1 | contig 23794 bp, 22 predicted proteins | sample TergutLab28metaG_FD_92764 | JGI IMG/M metagenome (GOLD analysis project Ga0131853, IMG submission 92764) | Labiotermes labralis P1 segment gut microbial communities from Petit-Saut dam, French Guiana - Lab288 P1 (version 2) (version 2) | ecosystem: Host-associated > Arthropoda: Insects >...
GAGAGAATCATGTTGACATCATTTGCCTCCCACCTCACAGCAGCCACAAAATGCAACCCTTGGATAAAGCTTTCATGGGGCCCCTGAAAACATTCTACTGCCAAGAAATTGAAAAATGGCTCCATTCACACCCAGGGTGAGTTGTCACCGTCTACCAAATTGGCGAACTATTAAAAAATGCATACAAGCGAGATGCAACAGGCAAAAGTGGCTAATGGGTTCCGGGTGACAGGCCTCTTTCCTTGTGACAAGAACATCTTCAGACAATATGATTTCCCTCTGTCCTCAGAGGACAAAGATGCTGCTCCTGTGAACCATCCTACTTTGGTAAAGACCAGCGATCAGGCATCATTCAGCTCTGCTAATTTTTCGCTGTTCACTTCTGCTGAGGTTCTCCAATCATCAGGTATCAGCCTTGTGCCAAGCCTGAACCTAAAGTCAAATCCTCGTGGTGGAACAGCAAAGAAAATAACAAGTTCACCTCACAAAAAATTTGTTGAGGCAACTCAGAAAAGGAAGATAAAACAGGCCACTAAATCCAAAACCAGTCAACCTGGGTCGAATGCTCTTCTTTGTCCTTCAAAAGGATGGAAGAGAAGGGTTTGCCGGGATCCAGCTCCGTCTGACACTCCATCACATTCAGAAATTGACCTAGCTGTTCCTTTCGCTGACAATTCGACAGAAGGAGATGAGGAACAAGATGCTGATTGTGTGTTCTGTACTGGTCATTTCTCTGACAACCACAATGGAGAAGACTAGATATGATGCGTGAAATATTTCAGATGGGCACACACACTTTGTGCTGGTATGGAGGAAGATTTTGTTTGTGAGCCATGTCAGGGATAAACACTGTTTTGTTCTTATTTTGTATTCTTTGTATTTGTATTTTTTTGTATTTTGTAACTATTCCTTGTGTTTTCTGTGATAATTATTCACCTCCCCAAATTAGGAACACCTCTATGCCTAATTTGGGGAGATAAAGCTTTTATGGAAACAAATTTTACACTATTTTTTTTATAATGTATGATATTTATGTAGCAACTGTCTCTTCATTAATCAAATTAAGTTTTACTTGTGTTTTGAAAAGTTTTACAACATTTTCCTAAGTTTAATAGCAGTTTAAAAAAACCTCCCCATATTAGGTAACTTTCCACTAATTGACATAACTCATTGTTTTTAGTCCATGGAAGTTCCATCCAAGCACTGTGTTACAACTGTCAAATTAATTACAAGTCTTTTATGCCTAAAAGACAATACATACACAAACAGAATAGCATAATTATTAATCAGCTACACAAAACAACTAAAGATCCCATACAAAACCCTGCCACTCATTCTCTTCTCTCTGTGCATCTGATAATGTGACCTGTGCTTTACAGTTGAGTTTAATATCTCTCATCAAAGTAAATATAATTTTACAGGCCTGGCATTACAGAAAAATAATTTGTCATTGAAAAGAATATCTTGCATGATACATATGGCATTGTGTACAAAAAATAACTGAAATTACCTCTCTGAACATGGGAACATGGCAAGACATTATTATCACAGTGATGCATCCAGCATTAAAAACAGACTCTTGTCTTGTGAGCTTTTACTTAAAGTGGATATACTTGTAGCAAAGTCAGTTTTCTTGTTAGTAGTTTCTTGAATTTTAAATATGTGTTTCTTTTGTACAACTGATAGAAAATGGTGATTGAGCATATAGTGTCTAGGTGGACAAATTATACCCTTTACATGATATGTCTGTATATACCTACCAGTCACTGCTAGACAAGAAGGAATACATTCAATTCCAATTTACTGCAATTTCCACCAAGTTCACTAACTTTTCACCATATGTCACTAGCACACGGTCTACTAATACCAGTACGCTTTTAGATCTCCTATATGACAACTTCCTGAGTACTTCCGAGTTTACAAATACTGTAAGTTTAAAAATAAAATTTGCATGCAAAGGGATAGAATCCTAGTTCCAATACATAATATTTATTTTTACCATAACAGCAACATTCTATTCTTAAAGTCAGACATACCATAGTCACAGAACAGTACACAGTCATGCACATGAGAAGTATATGAAGACTAGATGCTAGCACAGCGTTTCCTGCATAAGAAGTTTTGCAACACTCCCAGTTAAGAAAAACTTCTTAAAGGCAAAAACTTCTTACACGGGAACTGCAAAAATTAGGTTCATTTTTTGGATCCACTTTTGTACTTTTATCCCAAGCAATTATTTCATATTTCTATTATAAAGATCACAAATGTATATTATCAGGGCATCAAGGATGTACAGTTGCTTCAGTACTAAAGAAAAATTCACAGAATACCAATCATAATTGACCACCTCAAATCACAATCACATTACAGGCCTGGACAGGCCCAGAGGGTTCCAGGAGGTTGAGGCTCCCAGATTTCATGAAAATCGGTACACGCAGGTGGTAAGGTTGTCAGACCTATGTACTGCCCGCCTTAACCCATAAGGAAATATTCCTGGTACTCATTTCTGATAGAAACTGAGTCAACCCCAGGTCCATAGTGCAGGCAGAAGGATTATGTCAATGAAAAATTCCAGTGACACCATCGGAAATTGAACTAGTGACTTTCTGGCTTGTAACACAGTGCCTCAACCAACTGCGCCACTGCATACCCCCCAGAAATACCAAGTACAAAGTCATTTTTTGTTGGCATAGGTGAGTAGGTGCATAGGAAAATTTAACATTTTATGCTTATGGGAGTTTTGGCAGGAAAAAATCTGTAACTTCTTACATGAGAAAACTTTGTATCTGGCAACTCTTCATCTTGGAAATAGTGTACTTGGTAGTGATATATATCTGCATTATATTTAAAAGTGGCAACAATTACCAGATACAGTGAAAAATGTATGACAGCTGAGACAGTATGTACAACTGAGCATTGGAATTAGTTCTCAATACAGTCAAATACGAGATACATGATGAGCTGGGACAGCTGTGTTCAAAGTGAATGGCTATGGGATAGATGACAGAGGTAAAACTGACTACCACTTCCATATTATATAAGCAGGTCTATTCAGCCTAACATGAGCTACTTCCCTGGCTGGAATATGCACATGTAAGCTGAAGAGGTAGTTAAATGGAAAGAACAGGAAAAACAGTAATATCTGAACATTCAGCAAAAAAAAGTGATGTTGAGAGTATGTCAGTGCTTAAAAAATGTGGAGCAAAGGAGTTACAGTATGCAAATTTTATTAGCTTTAGTTTATACATCCCATTGTGAATTCACACAATGAAAACAAAATACTACACAGACCGTCACTTAGAACTCAAATCTGTATAGTTAACTGTCATTATTACAACATGTTTCGACCTTAGAAATGGCCTTCGTCAGGTACTGTAATTCAGAAACACCCTGGGGAAGAATATTAGTGTACACACATCAGGTTGAGTATTCTGTTGGCCTGTGCATAGTGAACACATACTTTGTTATACTTATATCTTCCACATACACATCCTGGTACTTATGACATAAGATAAGACATATCAAGGCTAAAACACACACACACAAACAGATATCTACAGTCAGATTTAAAGAAAAGTACAAAAGTATATACACAGCAACCGCTTCATAGAAAATATATGAGTTCTACATGAAAAACAGAAAATCCCATTATTTTTTTAAATTTAAAAAGATTTCAAAGTACGCTGCCTATAAGTGGGAATATTGGCCATATTTTACAGCAATATATACATTTTTTTGGCAAAATATTTTAAGTGAGTATTAGCTTCTTTACAACAATTATTTCAGAAACTGGCATTTTAACGTGACTGTTGTTTGTAAATAACGGGATCTCATTTTATTCTTAGCTGATGTTTGTAATGTAATATAAATTTTAGTACCTGATGATGGCCGTTATGAAGACCAAAACATGTTGTATGAAGGGACTACAGAGATTTGATTTGTTAACAATGGTCTTTGAATTATTTTTTTTTCAATTTTTATCAAAATACTAATTTTGTGAAAATAGAAAATAAAACAGTGGCCAAGCAGAATATTATGGTGCAATGAAAATAAAGAATAACTGTTACATGACCTGCAAATTTTTATACTGATATGTCTAACATAACTGCAGATAATGTCAATGGTGTAATAACCTAAAAGGTTTAAGCTTTCAGAATTCTAAATGCACCATACTAAAGGCCAGTGCATTAAATGCATGCTTTTTCAATACCTGTTCAATTCTAAACCACTAATATACATACTACAGACTTCCAACACAAAGAAAATTTATTTACATATTATCAGCTGTCATACTAGTAGACTTTCACTGTATTATAGTAACAACTATAAGCTCTGATTTACATCAGAATGTGATTTACTGGTGTGCTATCATTGCCACAGCTGCTCCCATGGCTGCATTACCTCTTGATATAAAGTCAACAGGAAGTTTGTACCAGTCTTGCACCTCCTTCTGCAGAACTTTATTGCGTGTGAGAGCAGATCCAATACCAATTATTCTTTCAATACCAGAGGCCACTAGCATCTCTCGAGGCATCATGCTAAAACAAATTTATAACATAACAAGATACATCGTCCTATGTAAATTCTGAACTGTAAGCATTACCCTATAGTCTATGTCTTTTACTCAATGAGTACAGTGACTTACGTATTTCCAAAATGAACCACAAATTCCCAGCCAGAAGGAGGAAGAATAAATTAAGTCTCCTTGCTTGATCAGCAGTGTCAAGGTGAAATAAACCACTTGATATTTTGAAAACTAGGTGAAATAAACCACTTGATATTTTGAAAACTATCTCCATACACAGGCTAAGCAAAGTAAGACCAATTTCATGTTCATTGTTACTTCAAATACAAGATGTGCTGTGATGCATGGGACTCTTTCTGGGAGAGTAGGGAGGGTACTCTTCTACAGTGAGGAATACAACATTTAACAATGGCACTTGATGGAAAAGCAGCGAAGAAAAGCATTGCATTAAATGGCAAACTGCATGTGTGAAATACACAGAACACAAATCTTATAATATTAAGAAAGAGGGAGGACTCATATAGCAAATGACTTAAAACCTAGTTAAGTGATTACACTGATGTACTGACTGATGGACAAACTGACTGACTGACCAAGTAAGGAGTCAAGCTAGCAATTAAGCAAGCAACCTGTGATCCATGCCATAAATCATGCCATTTTCAATTCTGGCCCGAATTACAAATCTTCACTCACCTGTGTAAGTTTTCTATGATTCCAGAGCATATAGCACGAAATACCTGGCCCAAACCTAAGGTACCTGGATCAACATTTAAAACAGATGCATTCTGTTCAGGTATGTGGCGTTCCCCCAGCAAAGTTGGTACAACGCGTAATGATGAGACAGCAGAGTCTTGCTCACCAAGGCTCATAACTGTGTCCCATATCTTAGCTGTCAAATTGAACAACACACATATTTGAGGTAAACAATGTAACACATGCAAATGATATGCAACTTATTCTTTTCCACACTGAAATCATTTGTTTTTAATGCTCCTCTATTACTCATGAACAAAAAGTGCAAACCATAATTTCCAAAAGCCATAGCTTAAAATTCCTTCTGTTACAAAATCACCTAAAATATATATCTTTTTCCCAATTTCCTTGTATGATATATGTACTTCAGACACCTCCTTCATTATACTTATCATACGCAACTAAACCTGTACCAGTATCTTAAAATGCGTACAACAGAACAAATGAAAGATCAACATTGTAAAGCCCTGTACCTAAATACAAATCACAAAGGTTTATATTGAAAGTGGAAGTAATGGTATAACATTTCTCCTCAAAAGTATAAAGTGAGTGATAAGCTTCACAGTGGCCACTTTAGCACTGACAGAATAATTCCTGTTACTCAAAGGATAAGAGATTCAGAGGACAAAAAAACCAAGCCACACATGGTGGAGGAATAAATCCTGCCTCTGTCAAGAATCAAACTCTGGCCATCAGTCTGCTGCCAGTCGCCTTACAGAAGTAATGATGTGATGATCATGAATAGTGGATTGAAATAAATGGAAAGTAGTGGTCACATCTTGCTTTTAAGATACTATCTCAGCATTCTTCTTGAGGAGATGAAGAAAAACAAGGAAAGCTTCAATGTATGGTAGCCTACCCCACAACTGAGATTAAAACCTGACTCTTCCTGAGAATGGAACCCAGGACCAAAAAGAACTACAATATGCCGTCCAGTCAGTTTCTCAAATTTATCATAGCAAATCATGAAAAAAATTGAACACTGAAGTGTATAATAAATAATTCATTGTTCTTGGTGGCTTTAACACATACACTGAGACACAAAGCAAAACAGCAGGCATCATAAAATCTTGCCATGTGTTCTTGTTACCCTATCACCATACTTTCCGATTCATAAAACACTAATTACTCACACTGAGTAACATTGAAGCCAAGTTCAAGTGTCCACTGTTGTAACATACGAACAAACGCAGCCAGAGTGTTGCCACCATTCAAAGATGCTGCAACTGCCAGATACTTCCCATCAAAATAAGGAAAGTTCTCCACCGGCATTACAACTAGACACAAAACAATGCATTCAAATATAACATCATGGGATTTTTACATAAGCAAATGTGATAAATGAAGATCTTCCAAGTTTGTCATTAACAGATCATAGTCTTTGTCAGCCACACGCATAATGTCATTTAAACTACAAACTTTGATTGGCTGATACTGTAATATGCCTGTCTGGCCTGTATTCTTATTTGTTAGAAAATTCATATTTTAACAGACAGAAATATATTTCCAAGTTGCTCTGCAGTTCCCAGATAACTACTGTCATCCAAACTTACTGAGAACTCTCCCCTTTCAAGAAAATTTTCCCTAAGACAAGATCAGATCTATTTCTGCTCATATTAGTACTGTCAGGTGACAAAAAGATATCAGTACAAAGACTATTCAGCTCTTACATCACTTTCCATCACATACAGTACTACAAATTACATCTAATATGAAATTATACTTTAAACAAGACCTCCAAAGAAATAGTCATACCCGGCTGCTTGTTGGGTTCAAAATGTGGAGGCATAACAAAGGCAAGTTGAGCTGATGTTGAAAGATTCAGAACAGCATCATCTGGTTTCTGCATTGTGGCTAACACTGAACACTGCAGGTCTCCCAGGGCTGCCCCTATGGTCACATAGCAAATAAGACTGAATCTTTGTTTAGTCCAACAATGATAAGCAACAAATTTGATATAATGACCTCTTCTGTCAAACATTTCATACCAGAAGGCAAGTAAATTGTAAATTAGAAAGAACACTAATAGGCACTTCTTTATAACACTTGAATCTGTGGTTTTAATGTATGCTGGTTTGGCTGAAGAACAGTTATTTATTAAGTCAACTCAATGGCATTTGTAAAAGGAAAACTGACGGATGGATTATAAAATGAATAAGAAGCAGACTGAAAATTTCAAATAGATCGGACACGGTACAAACGAATTTATAGGCAGAGATTCTGACGCTTACCTTCAACAAAATACTACAGCTTACATGATGGGGTCAACTCAAACTAGAACTTAAGTGTACATTTCCATTTCTGTGCATAATTTCTACTAACATACTTCCCAATACAATAAGTTTGTCAAATATAACCTTAAATCTTTGCACAGTCACCACATTTATAATTATAATTAATTTGTAATTTGGATGATTTAAGAGAATTTTTAAGTGCAGCAGCCAGGATAGCAGTCAGTATAGTGACTTGCTACAGGTTGGATGGTCCGGGGTTCGAACAGCAGCAGTGGTGAGATTGTCTGTACCCATCCCTACCAGCCCTGAGGACCAGCCAGTCTCCTGTACGATGGGTACCAGGTCTCTTCCCAGGGTGTAAAATGGCTGGGTCCACCTGTGTCTAGTGCCTTGGTTTAAGAAACAGTAGAACAATACCTCTATTCCAACAACTAAAAAATAACTCATTGGAAGTTGGACTAACAATAAACAAGAAGAAAACAAAGTATCTAAAGTGTGCCAAAAAAGACATCAAGAGAGAGAACTTAAATATTAAAACTCATATATAGAGCAGGTTAAACAATATAAATACTTAGGGTCCATCATAAATGACACTAATTCCATTGAAGAAGAGGTTAAGGAAAGGATAGCTCTTGGTATAAAGGCATACTATGCAAATTTGAAGTTCTTCAAAGGCAGATTAGTTCGAAATTAAAATTATATAGAACGGTTATAATACCAATAGTGACCTATGCATCAGAAACATGGGCGGTGAAAGAAAATATAATTCAGAAACTGCTAGTCTTTGACAGGAAAATTCTAAGAGGAATATTTGGGCCTATGAAAGAAAGTCAAACATGGGGGATTAAAAACAATGAAGAATTGGACAAACTGATAAAGCACAAAAATATAGTCAACCACATTAAAGCCCAAAGACTGAGCTGGTTCGGCCATATACAAAGAATGCCTGAAACCAGGGCAGCTAAGAAGATGTTTAAATGGAATCCCTTAACCACGAGACCAAGAGGAAGACCCAAATATAGATGGGAGGACATCATACAGGACCTTCGTCAAATGAAGATAAAAAATTGGATAAGCTGTTTCCAGGATAGAGCAAAGTGGAAGGATGTCGTTGAGAAGGCCAAAACCTCCAATTAAAGGAGGTTCAGCACCTGAAAAAGAAGAAGAGAACTATACATCTACCCTCCCCTCCTCTGTACCTTCATAGAATGTTTTAGAGTGAAATTTACCTTCTTACTTTTTATTTATAATCTTTTTCCATATGTGTTCAGTCCAGTGTTTAATTACATATCATAATCAAACTAAAAATAAATATTATGTTTGTGTGGAAATGACATAACTCCACAATAAACCATCCCCTGCCATCATAAAAACAAAAAGAAGAAAGAAATTAACAAAAGTTGCATAATTTTTGAACACCTACCAACAAGTTTAAGGATCCTACACCATATACCACTAATATAGCTCCCATACCAGAGGTTTGCACAGATATGCTGATATTATTAATAGCAGAATATGAAAAGTGAATCACAATGTTCACATTAAGTTTTTTGAAGATCTGTTAATTGGCTTAAATCTATCGAGGAAGACAAAACACATAACTCCACAGACATAAGAATACCTTAAACCTATCTGCCTTATATAAAATGGAAGTATGCTAGACACTCTCAAGACTTTAAAATACACAGAGAAAGCAAAATGGTACAGGGCTACATAGGTGCAGGCAGATATACCAATTTAAATTCTGAACCTCCTAAACATGCTTCAAAGTGCCCAATCCTTGTTGAGGAAAACAAAGACCAACAAGCAAAAACAGAGTATCTCCTATACTTTTTAAACCACATATATCTTTCATTCACAAACCATATTACAAAAACTTTCATCACCTGCTGGCATAATTCCAACTACGGTGTGGGTAAATTGTAATATCTGACAATTTTATCATCTTTTAACTCAGTCCAGATTTTTAACATTATTGAGCATTTCAATGTGCATTTTGATCTGGGTCATCCTTCAGGTCTTTTGGTTTTCTCTTGTAATTCCATGTCTACTAGATATTCTATTTGTGTCCAGTTTCTTAAGACGTCTTTAAACACTGCCATCTCTTTGTATCTATCATTTAAACATCCTTAAAGCTCTGAAATGTCTCATTCCTAATTCTGCCACTTGTTTTGGTTTCTTTGTGACACTTTGTACAATTATAATACCCTTTTCTCTACACTTCATGGCAAGATGGAATAACAGAGATTTGTGATTTTTCCAGGTACGCTTTGTCTTTTATTATTCTTTACATACTTACTCACTGACTTACCTACTTACTACTACTTGCAGTAACTATTAATACTCTTATTTTATTACTGCTACTATTACTCTGTTGTTACCACTATTTCTGGCATGGCTGTTGATACTGTGGTAAATGCTAATACTACTGTTATGACTACCACCACTGCTACTGTGGCTGCTGAAAGTGCTACCATGATAACTATTTACATTACCTACAGGAGTTCCACTAGGGATTCCATACCATGGTTGATTCAAAGTTCCAGCTATTGCACCTGACTTCAAAACATGTGGCAACAAATGTGTTGGGAAGCCTGCCTTTTGCAAAATATCAGAGTTCCATTCTGCCACAGAGGTGTTAAAGTAACCCCACCCTGCTGCATTTTGAACTGACATGATGGGATGATCCAAGTTACAGAGCACTGCCACAGCAAAGTCCTGCACTGTTCCAGCTCTGTTGTAGTGTTCCAATTTGTGAGGTCTGAAGAGTGCACAAAATAAATGCAAGTTAAATAAAGAACAACCATGCTATAGTGCTAGTTACTAATGTTTCCAATGGTACACCACAGTAACTTAATTCTCTCATATTTTATACATCTATACACCTGAACCACCAGCATACTTAAAAAATTGTACACTTGAAGTTTCATGTTCAAAAAATTTCAGTTCAGTCCCAATTAATGCCATTAATAATAAAAATAAAAACAAAAGAATCAATATGGCACACGGTTAAGTTGAGAGCTCAACTCCTTAGATGTCACATATATCAAACACATCTCAAACAATCAACAATACCCACACTGGCATTAATAAGGGTCCCACCCACCCTGCAGCATGGTGGTGCCTGGCAGTCAGGGGGAGCTCCCATACATACAAAATACTACAATTAGTCTCAAGGTCTAACAAACCGGATTCCATTCTTCTGACAGAAAGTAGTATTCTGAGGAATGTGGGCATTATTTTGCTAATGAATACATCTATATAGATGTCTCCAACCAGTTAACTATTGCTACTGAATGTCCAATGTAACTGTGGTGTACTGAATCAACAGTTGTCATAAACAGTTACAAAATATTTACAAGTCTTCTTATCTAACAACACACCAACATACTGCCACCCTCAATTTGCCAATCAGAAGCAAGTCAAGACGTCAGAAAACAGTAGCTGATTAGAGAACACACAGACTTACAGCGCATAAAGCAATCACAATTCAAGTCAACACAGGAGTGTCTACAGTTATACTCCTTCTTCTGTTATGGACAGAATGCTATGACATATATATACAGTGTATATGAACTGAAGTCTTGCTTTGAAAAGTTTCTCCAAAAATTAAAATTAAAAAAGATGGCTGTCACAGAACAGTAATTCTCGATCTTTTCTGATTTGTGAAGTGGTAAACCAGCACCAGACTTTCCAAGGGCAAGTACTGTCTCACATACTATACACGTGTTCCTTAACTGACTCATCTTGTCAGACCTCCATGTAATACTATAGTAACGATCAGAATTATAGTTCTCCAAACTGTTGTAAAAATATCTATATATGCTGTTAAATGGAATATGTGCAGTTGTGTCAATTAAGTTATAAATTTTTGGCCAAGAGACGCAAATTTCACAAAAAACATGAGTTTTAAAATAAGGAATACATATCTAAATTACACAAAATAGTTGTTAACTTGTTGTAAAATATGGCTGTGCAACAAGGACATAAAATGATACAGAATAAAGCAGAAAAACAGGAATGGTTGTTATACAGGATTTCAAGAACTGTGGAAAATAAATGCAATTACACAAAACAATAAAATAAAGCAGGAGCTTAGTGTCAGTAACAGCTTAAAGAAATTACTACATACAGGCATTAAGTAAAGTTACTGCACATGGACTGGGTGAAGATGCCTTGGAATTACACACCTGTACAACAAAGGTATGAAAAAGACCACAGACATAGTGGAAAGAGGATGGTATGAACTTCAGCTGCATAATCCATACAAATAAAGAATTAAAGAAAATAAAGTACTTACATGTGCAAGTATGAGATATTTTGCAGATTTCTTAATTCTTATCACTGGATGAATAATGTCTACTTCACAGACAAGTGATATGTCATTATTCACTAAAAGTGAAAAGAAATCAAGTACCATGATCCAAAATGTCAGTAAGGTGAAATATCTTTTAAGACCATTGGAATGGCTAAATACACTGGGAAGTAAGAATGCACATAGCTTTCACACAGCAGATGATACCTGTTCACCAAGCTATCAAATTCTATGCTTCCATCAAGTCCTAATTTTCAGGACCATGATCGCAACAATTTACCACTACACCCCACCCTGAACCACTTCAATCTAATTCATCCCCACATTCCCTATTTCAGTAATATCATCCAATCTGTGTGGGGCACAAAGGGCCTGTTTTTAAGGCCTTGGTGCATCAGAACCATAACGGTTCGAACCCAACTGCTAATCAATCAATCAATCCATCCCCATCTGTGCCTATGTCGCCAATGTGGTCTTCCACTGAGGTATTCATAAAAGGAATCTCTATTTCCTTATTCCCCCATTAGTTCTACATACCTTGCCAACCTTATCTGATTTTTAGTTATTCTTAGTTATTCAAGAATTAAGCTTCTCAGTAAGTAATGTTGTTCATTCTCCCATTACCTTGTGTCTGTTACTTCTAAATACCTTGGCTGGCACTTCACGAGGAACTGTCCTTCAGTTTAGGCACTGGACATAGGAATAAGAACCATTTAATGTAAAATATTAACACGAGTAAGTCACAAAACTTTAAATATTCAGAAAATCTGTCACAAACTCATCGCCTTCTCCTGGGCTACCGTACGTAAACTGTTATTCCTTCCCTTCTAACTTGAAGGTGTTGGCGTTCACCTCTTGCCTGGGTAGAGTGTATGATGTATGTGGGTTGTGCTCAAAAATAAGTGTCTTGGATTCATAAGTAAATTACAATAGGCAGTCATAAATTGTGATACAAACAAATGATGCAAAAGGCCATACATTTGGATTGCCCAGGATTGTCTCAATACAACTGTGGTGAGTGGTGCAATTTAAATGGTCACACATCCAAGAAAACAGCACAATAACTGTTGCTGTCACTGACATGTGATGTTATCAGATGGTCAACCATTTTGTCCCATACATGTCTGGGAAAGTATCAAGGGAAGAAATGGGAACATGCCTGTTCAGTGATAATGGCATTCCTCACCTGTTTCTCATTATCCAGAAGAGAGTTGCACATCCATAACCTGAATATGTTGGGAGATGACACTGGGGCACAGGAAGTGTATCAAGGAATGATCGTTCACAGCGAGTGTCCTGCCAAGTATATAGATCTGATACATTATCTTTGAGAATCTCAAACCTACAGCCCACATAAGTTTCAATGCAGTCCCAAGCTTTCTTATCTTCCTTGTTAGACCACAACATAACACCATGCATCTGTCCACAAATACCAATCTTCCCCACCTAAAGAACAATGAAAGACCACATTCTAAGAATAATAAAAAAAATTCATATTCATTTTTGTTAATTTGCTCCTTTTCTAAATCATTAATTTTACTACACAGAAGAGGGAATACACTTAAAATACACAATACAAGAAAGCCACTTATGCAGCCTATCAGAACAAAATAACTGCCACAGCAAGGAGGTTTGCTTTATTTGAAGTCATATTAAATGATAAACGGTGAATAAGCATGTATTTGGAGGTGGGTGTCACACATTTCATAGCACTACCCTGGACCCTAGATTAAGAGACTGGGAAATAGCATGAAAACTTTTAGTTTGGATTGCCAGCAATTCAGGGCAACTGGTACTTCCAGCACAAGTACTGTACAATGTTTCACTGTTATACTAAAACATGCAATACAGTTATTTTGTGTATCTTCACATTCATGAATCTTGGCTTCATATCTTAACCCACAGACCAGCCAACCTGACTGAAGCTTTTCATGTTTCTACTCAGTGTCTCCAGTAAAATTTCAGGGAATATATCTTAAATTAATCTGTAAGTCCTTCTACTAATATCTGTCCTAATTCAGTGTTCATAAATCATCCTACCATTTGATGCTAAGAAATCTGGGCTACTGACGCTGTCATCAACCCTTTGGGGTCATAAGTCAACAATAGTCAACATGCAGTGTGATGTTGAGAAAACCAAATGGCGATTAAGTCATCACCAAGACCACAGAATGTAATGGTGGTTATTTAAATTGTGGATCTTGTGTAGGGTACATCATGTACTTAATTCCAGCAACAAGGGGTTCAATAAGCCATAATAATTAAATAAAGCACATGTGCTAGCAGCCATACTGAAAGCATTTTCAAGGATGGGAAAGCCAAATTTGATGCATGAAAACGTGTACAAACATTATGCCATTGAAAGACACCCCAGAGCTATATTTTTTAATTTCCTAGAAAGTACTGACATTTACTTCTGGGCCCTTAATTAATGTATAGTACTAGATACTGGACAAATAAGCTGCTTATACTGAAATAGTATGTTTGTGGAATATAAAACAACAATATGGTCATAACAGAATTTACTTTAGTTCTCTGTTTGATGGTAAAACTAAAACTAGGCAAGTGAAACTTGGTATAAAGGTACGTCACAAACCTAGACATTATGCAAGACACACTACCTATAAGCCAGCAATTACAAACATAGCAATGGTGACAATCTTTGGTATTATATCTAACAAACTGCATGTTGATATATATCTGCACTTAAGTCATAAGCTCTTCACAAAAATTTAATAAAACAACAGTACTAATACAAATAAATATGTGGGACTAGAAATCTTTGAAACAGGATATTAGGCTTTATGAGTTCCACTTGGAAGAGGCCTACTTAGTATTTATCTTTCCAATGAGTCACAGAGGAAAATTGCAGAACATGTTTGAACTCAGACTAATATATAGATACACTGTAACCCGTACAATGTACCACATCCAGACACAAATAGTTCAGATATGATTTATCTCATTATATTCTATATGTTCAAGAAAGTGTATATGAAACAGATACATATTCCTCACCTGTTTTAACTGATCTTTTGGCAATCTAGAAACACAAATATTGAGAGCTGATATGATCTTAGGAACATCCTGCTTATTGCCTTCAGAGCCCAGATCACTTGGAACATTAGCTTGTGTATCTTTAGCCTGTTTTGATATGACTTGTTTGCTCAGGGGATCCACAAGGCAAACTTTCACTGATGTTGTACCAATGTCAATGCCCAAAATCAGAGTTCCTTCTCCAGTAGCCATCATATGACAGGTGTCTCCTGCCATCCAAACAAACATTTTTCTATAAAATCAGATGAACAAATTCCATGGTACAGCTTGTGTTCAAGTTGTGATAAAGGAAATTTACAAGTTTTCAATAAATCCTCTCAAACTGACAGCCACATCAGGTGGTCCAACAAAACCAGTGCTGTGAAGACCAACTCTATGTCATCATCAGGATTCTGACATGACACAGGCAATCAGCCTTCCAAAATTGAATACCAGCACAACAATAGAACTCATATTTGGATTAGATTATTTAGTGGAGTCTGATGACTGGTCTGCTTGACCTCTATTCTCACTAGAAGACTCCTTCGCCTGTATATTATTATATTACTAAGTCATATCAGAACTTTTGTGATGAAGGAGATGTCAGTCCTTGAAACACAGGTTTACTCAAAACACATCATATTGGCTATCGGCCCAAGAGGATTTTCCTGAATTTAGCCACCATGGAAACTTCTAGACACATATCTACAAATACACAAAACAAAAGTTCCGAACACTGTAGCAAAAACTGAAACTAAAATACTGGACAACAAAACATCAATGGCAATTCAGATGGCCCTGCACATAACACCAGCACCACTTCTGTGCCATGAGAATAGTTGCCCTGGATGATAAAACTGTTGCCATGCTAGGCAGCATAAACATATTCTTCTTGGTGTTGATACAATGTAGTGTTCTATATTGAAACCAACATGCTGGAGGAGTAACCTGTTTCCAAAATAAAGTGTCAAAATCCAGACCGCAATCTGAAAAATTCCTGCCATGAAGACCTGAAAACTTACATGAACACTTGGCAGAATGCAAGGCATGTTACAACATGGATACTGGGTAATGGAGTCACCATCAACAAATAACTATGTGCAACATATGCACAACAACATAAGAGTATTTTGTCCCAACAGGTAAATGTAAAGCATGCCTTACATGAATGGTAAGCATCCTCAGTGTTTCACTGCAATTATAAAAATCTATAGGGGCACACGTACTGCATATGATGTACAAGTTCGTTACTGTTGATGGAAATGGTATGAGGAAATAACACTTACTGGTCGAAGTTGGTAACAGGTCAGGGAGGAAAGAGGCAAGAGCATAAATGCATACACTTACTTACTTACTCCATGGTGCAGAGTCCTTCTTGAGAAGCTAATTGGTTTCCAGCTAGTCAAGAAATTCCCTGCATTTCACGGAACCCGAAGGTTCATTACCACACTCACAAGCGTCCGCCACCTGTCCCTATCCTGGGCCAGCCCAATCCAGTCCGTATAGCCACATCGCACCTCCTGGAGATCCATCCTAATATTATCCACCCATCTATGCCTAGGTCTCCCCAGTTGTCTCTTTCCCTCTGGTTTCCACCACCAAGACCCTACACACACCCCTCTCCTCACCCATATGCACCACACGCCCAGCCCATCTCATTCTTCTCAATTTCATCACCCACACAATATTGGGTGAGGAGCACAGATCATTTAGCTCCTTGTGATGCAATCCCCTCCATTCCCCGGTTATCTCGTCCCTCCTAGGTCCAAATATTCTCAACACCATATTCTCAAACACCCTCAGCTTCCTCTCCTCCCTCAATGTCAGCGACCAAGTTTCACACCCATACAAAACCACAGGCAAAATTTTAGTTATATATATCTTGATCTTTAAATTTTTGGATAGCAACCTAGAGGACAAAAGATTCTGCACCGAATAATAACAAGCATTTCCTGATCTCAATCTGCTCTTAATTTCTTCTGGAATGGAATTTTGATTTGGTAAAGTTGTTCCCAAATATTTAAACTCTCCCACCCTCTCGAAAGTACTATTATCAATCCTCACACTCTGAATTCGTCCTGCATTCTGATCTCGAGACATGACCATGTACTTTATTTTATCAGCACTTACTTCCAGTCCAATCTCCCTAGCAGCAGCTACTAAAGCTTCTGCGTTTTCCTTTAGAGTATGTATACTTCCTCCCAGTATATTAACATCAGCTGATGTGTACCATAAATGCATACACTAGCAGTATAAATATGGTAGAGATTTTTTGAAGGATATGCATGGGATTGCACCTGCTTCTTCATTTAGGCATATTTCTTTTGCAATCACAAAAGGAAACAACCATGAGATAGTTCCAAAACATAGCCTAACTTCAACCTAACCCTTGCTTCAACCTCACAACGTGACTGTCGCACAGAACCGATAACGGCTTAGGTCATGAAGAGTAAAGTGGCTAGTGCATGAAACTGACATTCAACTTGTGCCAAGGTTAAAAACATTATTCCCCCACCCCCAAATGTCTCTTTATGGTTTCGGTACCTAGGCAAACATACGTCTTCTCTGAATACATAAACATAAGATAACCACCTGCATTAGTGAGACAGGAATTATGCCAGAAAAAAAAAACCGGCGACGAGTTTCAAATCTAGAGTTAGGGTCAAAATACGGAGGCCATCTAGAGTTCGTGAAACTGAAATGATTTATATATGGACTACTTAAACATCCAATAGGCTATTTAGATTTGCGGATTTTAAATACTGTCATTCACTCTAACTTGGACAAAAATTGTGTAATATACATGAAAGGCATGTTCATACAGACACTAAGCATTGATACAGATTATCTCACCGCGGCTGAAAAGCGTATGACGAGGTACTTTCGTGTTCAGAGTAGTAAAACAGACGCTGGTTGGTTCTATAAAACTGTATTATTAAACAACACCCTAAACCTTCCGACCGCGGTCCGAACTCTATTAACCTCCTTCGGTGTTCCCCGTTTCGCCTAAACGATTGCACTTGTTTCACTCCCACCCATTTATAATCTGTGCTCCCGGCATTCCCTGCCGGTAGGTAAGCGCGACCACGGATAAAAGCGCCATTTGTTGGAATTGTGTGGTGTGAGAGGCAATCAGGGAGGTGCGATAAGGACTAATGTTTTGAACATTATTTTGTCCTGTATTAATTGTTATTTGTGTTAGCAGTTCATTTTACAATGGTTGATAAAATTGAAATGAGTCTTGATGATATAATAAAGTCATCAAAACAAGCTCGAGGCCCGGCCGGTCGTAGAGGAAGAGGTGGACAAAGAGGCTCTAGTTTACCACGCAGAGGCGGTAGAGGTGGCTCTCGAGGAAATTTAGGCGCTATGCGGAGTCCTCGTCGGGGCAGCATTTCACGTTCTGCACCTTATTCTAGGGTAAGTGTCAAAAAATCAGTCTTTTGGATGTCTGTGGAAAGCTTCTTGTTTACATCAGATTAGTAAGGTGTAATAGGTTATGTAAAGTTTAGTGACTAATATTGGCGTTTGAGATATTTCATTTTATAATCAAGCCAGGATGGTATAGTTTCACTGTCCATAATTGACTGGAGTATGATGGTATGTTTAATGGAGTGCCCTGGGCGTTCGAAACATTATTCACATTGTTCCCCATGTCATAAGGCGAAGTATTCACTCCTAAGTAGATAAAACTTTTTTTAATTAACGCACATTTCGGTTATTGACAGATCCTTTTGATTGGATTTACACAAATCTCGTGTTGAATTATGATATTATACTGTGAGTAAGTAAGTTGTGTGTAAAGAGAAGTGTTTTAGAAAATGTCTGTATTTTGTCATTTTTGTACATGGTGGAGCAACTAGGCTGTATACTGTAAATTTAGAAGTAATGAGTTTGTTAAACAACGCATTTTTTCACTAATGAAATCTTAGATATTTAGATTTTGGAAGCCCATAAACCCATTGTTTAATTAGACAGTACATTGGGAGCACTGCTAATGGTTTGTGGCACAGAGCATGATGGCATTCATTTTCTGTAGTGCTGAGCAATGCTGCAGATGTTGTATTGCTTTCTGTCTTACATTTTCAAAGAGCTAAGATGAGAAATAATTATCTGTGTCCTCTACATTTTCTAGTAGTCCAGGGGTACCATTTGCAGGAGGATTACACAGTCATGTTGGGTATGTGAATTGTCTGATAAAAGTAATGTACTGTTTTGATTCAGGTCACTTGTTTTTGCAGGATGTATTGCTGGAAAATTACTCTTATCATGCAAATTTCACTCTAGAACAATCCATGAAGGCCCAGAGGGGGCATAGAGGTATAGCTCTAATCTTTCTTTAACCTTGGCGCTAAATGAGGGTGGGTGGTCAATGCCAAACCCCAGCTGCTTTAGAACTTTTACCAAATACTGATTTCAAGTCAGTTGCTTGATTAGACATTCTCTTACTTACATTGAATGTAATTGCCCTTACCCACTTTAAAGAGCTGATCATTGACGATAAAATGCAGGAATAGTCCTTTAAGTAGGCGACAACCGTTGCTATCTACCACTTTCGCAATTCATGTTCATCTGTCATAACCTATGCACTTCATAAACCACCATTAAATGAACTAAGAAATAAACAATGAAGATGATGGAGCACAAAATTAACATATTATTTCAGGGTGACATCAACAGCAAATGGCAACATGATATGTTTGATGGCTCAGGAACAAAGAAAATGGGGCGGATTGGTGGCTTTGGTATTGGAGGCTCTCCCAGTGGACCTGCCAAGCTGCTTGTGTCAAATCTTGATTTTGGAGTGTCTGACTCTGACATTCAGGTGAGCGTTTTGTTTTTATTTCTTGATCATTTTTTATTCAGTATAGCAGCAAGTTTTTCATTCATTTCCAGAATCCCTTCAGGTAAATTCTAGTCTGGCATCTTAAAATATGCCATGACTGCTTCCACGTCCTTCGTCTTTAGTAATTCACTATCTACCATTCACTGCTATATAACCTGTGCAGTTAAAAGAGCATTGTTAAATACACTAAAAATACTCATATTATTTAGAGTGTTTGTCTTCAGAAGAGCATATTTACATTGTGGTCTTTAATGGAAACAGATCATAAAAAAAATTTAAGCCATGTCATCTTGATTGCCCTATTTTTAGCCTACTTCACTTCCTTAAAAGTAAGAATAAACTCAATGACATCCCCATGCTGTGTGTGTGAAACAAGCTGAGCATTTTTCATGAAATTTGGTATAAACTTTGTCATTAGAGGACATGCCAAAGCCCTATGTCATAGTTTCCTACAATCAGGTATGAACATGCAAGTACATGAATGTGTGAAGTGGGAATGACAGTATCTTTTATGTGGGGTCTAGCATCATCATAATCATCATAGACAATGATGACAGCAGCAACAGCAACTCCAAATTTGTGCAGTAGGAAAGAAGGCCTCATGAACTACACTTCGAACTGCTTGCTAGGTGTTTGTGACTATCAATAATAGCAGCTTAAGTGAAGTAAATATATTTTTGTTTGCAGGAGTTGTTTGCAGAATTTGGACCACTGAAGTCTGCAGCTGTCCATTATGATAGATCAGGTCGCTCACTGGGCTCAGCAGACGTTATATTTGAGAGGAAGTCTGATGCCATTAAGGCAATGAAACAGTACAATGGAGTGCCTCTAGATGGTATGTACAGTCCTAAAAAAGCAGTGGTAAATATATAATAGGTATATGAATATCGACTGACTTCATTGTCCGAAGTCCTTGAGAAATTCACCGTCACCAAACTGGTCAAGAGATTTTCCACTTCTAATGGAAGTAAATTCTATATTGCCATTTTAACAAGGGTCTATGATTAGACTTTACTCTATGCCAGATGAATTCACAAGGTGGTGCAGTTAATTGAAACCTTTCTATTTGGTTATCTTTGGATCTGATTTAATCAATGCCATTTCTGGAACCACATTAAGTAAATAAAGAATTGAACTGAAACTGTGTTTTGACTTTGCAGGACGAGCTATGAATATTCAGATGGCCACATCAGAAATACCCTCAGTTCTACGAGGTGGTCGAGTTGGATCCAGTGGTTATTCACAAGGTCGAACACCATCAAGAGTAGGGGGTGGTAGAGGAAGAGGTGAATTATGCATTTATTATGTTTTTCATGTGAAATTTAGCTGAAATAATTTCATTGGTTTCATATTGCATATTTATAATTGTATATTGATAAAAGTAAGATAATTTGGGTACATTAAAAAATATGCTAATAAACATTATTAATCAAAGGTATAACACACTTGTAGTACTTCACAGTGTTGAAAATGGACTGTATCCGAATGTTACAGTGTAACAGCATTCCTCCAGTAGTCATGTCAGTTTTTTATAGTATATCACCAAAAATATTATATCTTTACAATCTGATATAATGGTAACATTTTAATGCATTTAATCTGCAGTGGTTGTAAATGTACATAAAAATAATATACATTGAATTTCTAGTAGATTTTGAACATGTATTTGTGGGAACAAGGAATAACACAGCACAGTGCAGTGTTTGAGAAAGTGAGCCTTAAGTGTTAACAAGAGCTTCAAACTGTTAACCTAAAATGCAGTCAGAAGATGTAAGATCTTAAGTTCTCATAGCAGTGCTGCAGTACAGGACTGCCTGAGCCAGAAGATTAAGGCACTAGATCCTTCTAAGTTACACTACTTGCCCAACAATACAGTGTCATATCTCAGAAGATCTGAGTCTTTAGTCAAAAGGTGTCAAAATCTACTGCTGTAATTGTGTTCAATATATACCATACACCTGTAATGCATGGGCTATGTGATGGCATTTACGACCCACAACACCCAGACAGACTTGTGTTATGATCACAACAGAGGCTAGTAGTGCACATGTTGCCTCATATCACTGTTCTTATAGGTGAACAGTGTGCCCTCAAATGATAGGCTCAAGGTTCAAACCTTAAAAAAAACTTCTCTTCTAGGTATGCGTCGAGGGGGGAGAGGAAGTTCTAGAGGTCAACCAAGAACTGTTCCAACCGCTGAAGAACTGGATGCAGAACTTGATGCATATGTTAACAAAGTAAAGTAAATTAAGTTTCATTAATGTGACTGTATGGGAAATTATCTCAAGAGATTGGATTTTGTGAGAATTAAATTGTGTTTTAAGGTCGTGTGTTGTGTGACTGCAAGGGTGGAAGTGTGAAGTTCATCTAATTTAAGAAACTGCTTCATTTCACAACTGTCAAATAATTTACTCAGTTACACATCAGAATTTATGATGGAAAATATTATTTTCTCCGAGTTCATGAATTATAAATAGTTGCTGGGATTTTTAGAAAGAGAAAAACACTTAGTCATTAATAAATACATGTATTTTGTGCAGTCTGTTAATTTTGCACATTTTGTGCAGTTAATGAATTTCACTTTGAATATTTTACACCAGATGTATTACATTGAAGAGATAAGCTGGAATAATTAAATGATGTGTTTGCATATATGAATTAATATTAAATTGTCTACTGCATTTCAATTAATGATGCAAATGATTTTAGAGTATATTTTGGTTTACCAACATCCAGAATCTCTCCCCAGTCACCTACACAAGTATCATTGGTTAGAATGTGGAAGAACTTAATGCATGAAGAAGCTCTGTATGCATGGCAATTGAATGTACAAACTAAAATAGTATTTCTTTCTTTAACTAATTCCATGCTACAGAATCTTCCTTGAACTGTTAACAGTTATTCAATTGATTATGCATAATAAAGGTTCGTAACTTTCAATGAAAAGGCTGTTTTGGACCTTGTGAGATTTGAGGGTCCCACATTGACTCATTTAACATAAGTTACACTTTGATATTTATTAAGTGTTTTAGTTATTGTCTTCTGAATGGAGTATAAATTCTGTAATGCCAAATGTCTTCTCATGAAAGCAATAAGGGAGTAATTTAAATGCCTTTTTTACATTACATTTTGACATGTTAGCATGTAGGTGATGTGGTTTTCACAGTAGTGTTGTGATACATCATGTTGACTGGTAAATAGTTACCAGCATTTCAAAGAAATGTAGTGCCTTCATTTTCAGGGTCAGTCAGGCTTGGCTGCTGGACCCTAAAGTAGGAGGCACTGTGCCCCTGTGAAACATTTGTAACTATCAACAACATGGCATAACAGAAGACTTGAATCTACCTGATAGGTGACAATATTACTGTTGATTTCTGTTATATATAGCAGTGTGAAGTCCTGAACATACATTACAATCCTGTCATATGATGAAACAACGCACCAGCAACATCCCATTCATTTATTCATTTCAAAATCCATATGAGAAGCAATACAAACATTTATCAGTACAGTAAAATGTAGCTCCATGTTACATCATTCCTACTGCTGATGTGTATTTGGTTCCAACTCTCTGGATTTCCTATAAAATAATAATAAAATTTAGCTAAGACCCTTTCCCATGTCACTCATCCATGCATATTCACTATTTGCAGTTTAGCTCTCAAAAACACATTTAATGTTCCTTGTAGTACCTTGCTGCATACTGTGCTTATAAGCACCTGTAGCTTAAAAAAATGAAGATAATGATGTTAAAAATTGTCTGAGGTGAAGAAAAAATAACATATTCCATAGAAATCAACCACTAAGTAAATAAAATTATAGGTTCATATTTTGTTCACAACCAAACTGACTATTCCATTTGACATCTTACAAAAATGTATAATACACAAATGCCAAGCTTATGCAGCTGTGAGAGGTAGTCAAATGTATAAAAAAAAAAAAAAAAAAACAAAAAAAAAAAAAAAATTTAAGAAAAAAAAAAAAAAAAAACCTAAAATAAAAAAAACACCCAAACCCGGCAGGCGGGGGGATATAGAAAAAAAAAAAGAGGGGGGGAGGATAAAAGAAAACAAAAAATATGTAAA
>Ga0131853_10005034_pt1 | contig 23793 bp, 20 predicted proteins | sample TergutLab28metaG_FD_92764 | JGI IMG/M metagenome (GOLD analysis project Ga0131853, IMG submission 92764) | Labiotermes labralis P1 segment gut microbial communities from Petit-Saut dam, French Guiana - Lab288 P1 (version 2) (version 2) | ecosystem: Host-associated > Arthropoda: Insects >...
ACAAAAACTATTTTTTTTAACTTTAAAGTTTGATTTTTTGGGGTTTTAACCTATACTAAGATTAGGGTTACCTTAAAGGAGGAATTTATGATGGTAAAATATTCGATTGTAGTAAAAGATGAGTGTATTGCATGTGGTGCATGCGGTGCCGTTGCGCCTGAAATCTTCGATTTCGACGATGAAGGTTATGCAATAAATGTTTATGCAGGTGATGACAACCTCGGTAAGTCTCCAATTGGTGAAGACTTACACGATGACTTAGTCGACGCTGTTGAAAGCTGTCCGACAGAAGCCATTAAAATGTCAGACGCACCGTTTGCATAAGAATCTAGTACGAACAATGACCCTAACAAAGGCGCTAGCTGATATCAGCTCGTGTCTTTTTTTGTGAAAGTGTATAGCAAACCTTCGTTTATTTTGTAAAATCTGTTGCAGTTTGTAAACGCCTATGTTAGAATTATCAAAATATTTTGTCACATCACCAGAAAGCACCACGTTGAGGAGTTGAAAAATAAATGAATTTATTAGATAAAATTGTAAGTGATGGGCTAACGTTTGACGATTTATTGTTAGTTCCCGCTAAGAGTGAAATTTTACCAAAAGACGTTTCATTAAAAACAAAGCTAACTAAAAAAATTGAGCTAAACATTCCTATCATCTCTGCTGCGATGGATACCGTCACTGAATCGAAACTTGCCATCGCCCTTGCGCATCAAGGTGGCATTGGCTTTATCCATAAAAACATGGCCATTTCCGAGCAAGCGGAAGAAGTTCGACGTGTTAAGCTATACCAAAATGGCATGATCACAGATCCTGTTACCTTATCACCAAATGTTTCACTAGCAGACGCAGATGAGCGTTGCGGTTATTATAAAATTTCTGGATTCCCTGTGGTGGATAACAACAACAAACTCATCGGCATCGTCACCAACCGGGATATTAAATATCGTGAAGATAAAACAACACTCGTCAAAGACATGATGACACCACGTGCACGTTTAATTACGGCCAAAGTGGGAACGACCATTGATGAAGCAAAAGCACTGCTACTCAAACATCGCATCGAAAAACTACCGATTATCGACGAAGAAGATCAGTTAAGAGGCTTAATCACGATTAAGGACATTGAGAAGACCATCTCTTACCCAAACAGCTGTAACGACGAACAGGGTCGTTTACGCGTCGGTGCTGCCGTGGGAATTGGACCGGACACGATTGATCGTGTTCGTGCATTAGTCGAGGTTGGCGTTGATGTGATCACGGTCGATTCCGCGCACGGACACTCTGCGGGCGTTTTAAAGGTTATCACGTTAATTAAAACAGAATTCCCTGATTTGCAAGTAATTGGTGGGAACATCGCTACAGCTCAGGCAGCCAAAGATTTAATCGCAGCTGGAGCTGACGCTGTTAAGGTCGGAATTGGACCGGGATCGATTTGTACGACACGTGTTGTTACTGGGGTCGGCGTGCCACAAGCAACAGCTGTCGCAGATGTATTCGAGTATTGCCAAACCGTCGATGTGCCTGTGATTGCAGATGGCGGATTGAAACTAAGCGGTGATTTTGTCAAAGCCATTGCTGCCGGGGCGTCGGTTTGTATGTTTGGTAGCATGTTTGCCGGTTGCGAAGAAACGCCTGGCGAAGAAATTTTATTTAATGGGCGTCGTTACAAGACGTATGTGGGAATGGGATCGTTAGCCGCGATGAAGCGTGGTTCAAGCGATCGTTATTTCCAAAGCAATGACAAGAACAATGCCACAATCGAAGCCGCAAACAAGCTAGTTCCAGAAGGAATTGAAGCACGTGTGCCGTATAAAGGAAAACTAGAAGACGTTGTTTTCCAGCTTTGTGGTGGCTTGCGTGCGGGGATGGGCTATTGCGGAACACCGACGATTACGGCACTCAACACAGACGCTCAATTTGTAAAAATTACCGGTGCTGGGTTGCGTGAAGCCCACCCACACAGCGTTGAAATTACACAAGAAGCACCGAATTATCAGAAGTAGAAAACTGGACTCTTTTCAAAGAGCCAGTTTTTTGTTAGGTGGTGAATTAGTATGCTAATTTTTATTGTGATCCTCATAATCGTCATATATTTCGTCCAAGATTGGTCAAAGAAAAATGCGCTTAAAGGCATCACATACGAGTATCGCTTTAGTAAGAAATTAGTGGAGCCAGATGAGCCTTTGCAGTTGATTAGTACGATCACAAACGAGTCGCGTCACTTTGTGCCGTTTATTAGAATGGAAGAATCTTTGCCTCGCGGCCTTGAAGCACTAAGTAAGAAGGTTTATATTCGCGAAGATATGCTGGGGCAACTGAAGTACAATTCTTCGATTTATTTAATGGCAAGAAGTCGTTTAAACCGCAAGCTCATGATTAAGTTTGCCAAGCGAGGCTGCTATCAGTTTCATGGCGCCGATTTTTTAGGTGGTGACTTTTTAGGATTAATTGAGAAAAGAAGGCATTTTCAACAATTTCGAGAGGTTGTCGTGTATCCCAAAGCAACGGAAGCACCCAAGCTAAACGAAGTAATGGGGGCGTTTTTAGGTGATATCTCGGTGAGACGTTTTATCATGGAAGACCCTATCTTAACGGTCGGTGCCAGAGCATACACGGGAAGAGAGCCGCTCAATCAGCTTTCTTGGAAGCACACGGCCAGAACGAATCAGATGATGGTCAAACAATTTGATTATACGACAGAAATGCTTGTGACAGTGTTGCTGGATATTAGCCCCGTCGTCGGTGAGACGATTCACGAATTTGAATGTGAGAATTGTTTCTCTTTGACACGCGGGGTTTGCCAGTATTTGGAAAAGAAAAACATTGAATTTGAGTTTATTTCTAATTCACGGCTGGACGGCGCTGCTTTAGATTTACAGCGCTTGAGTCGCACAGGCATGGGTAAATCGCATTTACATCTCATTTTAGAGAAGCTTGGACGAGCGACTTATGCGACGTTCGAAACTTTTGATGAAATGGTTGAGACACTAGCTTCTAAACAACATCAGAATCGTTCAACCATTATTGTCACACCGAAGCGGGACGTTCAGAAGGAGCAGGTTGCTAAAAAGCTCGCCCAAGACGGCACAAGTCAGCTGATTTTTATTTACGGGAGTGATTACGATGATCTTTACAGTCGGACTGAAACGCATTTGTGACATTAGTTTTTATTTCACTTTCGCCAGTTTTGTTGCCGTTAGTTTTGGCGGTGATAACTTCATTATTGCTTTACCCATTTTTGCCATCGTCGCTTTTTTATCGGCTTATCTTGCGCCACACAAGAAGCTGAAATTTCTAAGTTTACTACTATTTGCTGTGGTCCCATTTATCGTCCCACCTACGTTAGCCAACCTCGCCGCCATTGTCCCAGCGATGGTCTATACGGTATTAACGTTGCCCGTTCAAGATGAGAAGGTGAGCCAATTTCAATATGCCGATCATTTTGGACTGTTTCTAAAATTGCTTCTAGCTTTGATTTTTATTGCTTTTTTACTAGATGCTATTGCGTTGCTAGAAAATGGACCACTACTATTCGCCTTGTCGTTTTTGATCAATGCGGTTATCCTCATGCGTATGGTAAGGCACGATGAGGCCATTTTGCAACAAACTCAGTTTAAAATCATGAATGCCGTGTCACTTTTTAGCGTTATGCTCATCGTTGTTTTACTCAGCACGGATGCTTTTTTAACCCTTGTACGAAACTTCATCGCCTTCATCTGGACAAACGTTGCGATTCCGGTGATCGAATTACTCATTTTCATCTTTGTTACTGTGATTAATTTTCTCTTTAACTTATTCAGAGTTAACGTTCTTTTTGAACGACTAGGCGTCATGATCTATGAGATAGAGATTGATGCACTCGAACCACTCGAACCGTTGCTTGATGAGCCCTCAGGTGTCATCCCGAACCCTTTACCGTTCATCGGCGCCATCATCCTGATGGTGATCTTTTACCGTCTTTTAAAATCATTATCGGAAAAATGGGTTGCACGCAGTTCAAGTGACGGGGTTGAAGAAGAGCGTATCCCGCTGGATGACAGAAAAAATAAAGAAAGAAAACGTTTTACACCCGAAAATCCGATCCGTTCTACTTATCGCAAATTTCTGCGCAAACTAGAAAAAAATGGCACTCACTTTCCACATTATTTCACAAGCAATGACGTTAATGATTTAGTGAGTAAAACGATAAATACGAATAAAGGAAGCAATTTAAGGGAACTTTATATTCGCATTCGCTATGGCGAGGCTGATTTCACCAAAGAAGAGTTGCGAAATTTCAAGCGTTTGTGTCGAGAAATCAGCCAATCTTTGAGTACCCAATCAGGTAGTCACGCCGTTGAAACTACGAAAAAAAGCTAGTACTCCGTAGCATTTTGTAGTATAATGATGGGTAATATTTAGAATCTTATCGAGGTGTACAAAATTATGAGTTTTATTACCAATATTCCTAAAGAACGTTTTAACGAATTTGTCAGCCATCATCAGAAAAATCACTTTGCGCAAAGTTATGAATGGGGCACTTTCAAAGCAAACTCTGATGAATGGGATTTCGATACCGTAGGACTTGAGGATAGATCAGGAAACCTAGTTGCTGCAGCGCTTGTTTTAATCCGCCATCTACCGGCTGTTAAGCGACCTTTCATCTATGTCCCACGTGGATTTGTCATTGATTTCAATAATAAACAACTGCTTAGCGAATTCGTCACTGCTTTTAAAAGTTATGCAAAAAGTAAAAAAGCGATTTTCTTTAAAATTGATCCGGATATCAAATACGTCAACCGCGATGTAGAGGGTAACATCACAAGCCAAGCCTCTAAAAATGATATGCTAATCAATAACCTTACTCATATTGGGTTTAAACACTTAGGCTTTGCACAAGATTTTGATTCAACCATTCAACCACGGTACACGTTCCGTTTAGATCTGAAAGACGATGAGCAAGCTTTGCTTGAAAAATTCCACTCAAAAACGCGTTACAACATTCGAGTAGCTGAGAAAAAAGGGGTAGAGATTTTCGAAGCCACTCGCGAAGATTTGACGACTTTCGAGGAAATTATGAAGGTCACTGGGCAACGCGACGGCTTTTTGATTCGTCCGCTTTCGTATTTTGAAAAAATGTACGACGAGCTAAATCCAAGCGGCATGTGTAAACTATATTTAGCAAGATTAAATACGAAAATCGCCTTAGAAAATGTGATGCGTGATCTAGCAAACAATGCCAAGCTCGTGAATCAATACAAAACAGAATTAGCAAATGAAGACCTCACAGATGAGAAAAAAGAAAAATTAACAAAAGCGTTGGCCGAAGAAAGAGGGAAGCGCGATAAGCTCATCTCTAACGTTGCTGAAAGTAAAAAAATCTACAATGAAAATCCAAAAGGCATCGTCATGGCTGGTATCTTAACGACTCACTACGGTAACAAATCTTGGTACCTGTACGGCGCTAGCAATAACTCGTATCGTGAATTAATGCCAAACTACTTAATTCAATGGCACGCGATCACGGAAGCTAAAAAAGCAGGGTATGAGATTTACGACTTATTTGGTATTAGTGGACGCACGGATAAAGAAGATCCGCTACACGGCTTGTATCGCTTTAAAAAAGGCTTCGGCGGTGAGTTTACTGAGTTCATTGGTGAATTCGACTACGTGGTTAGCCCACTGTATTACTTCGCTTGGTCAAAAGTTTTACCGTTATTTAAAAAACATAAGAATAAACTTAAACTGGAAACAGAAGAAGAGTAAAAACGAGTCAGCCTTATGAGAGCTGACTCGTTTTCTTAATATTAAAATGAAAAGCTTTGCAACCACTCACCAACGACCCGAGCTAAATACTCACCACAAGCCACTCCCCACTCACCAAATAATGCTGTTCACCGTTAATCTTCACCGAAACATCCGCATCTGATAAAATCTTCACTTCCGTTTTTGTCACCCCAACTTCAAAGCCAACCCCTCGGAACTTAAACTGAAACTCCAGTTGCTCCCATCTTTCAGGCAAATTCGGATTCATCGTCAAAACATCCTGACGAACGTCAACCCCGGCAAAGGTATTCAAAGTCACAAGTAGCGTTGCTGCCATCACCCCCGTATGAATCCCTTCAGCGGTTGTACCGCCTTGAATATCCCCATAATCCGAATTCAAAGCTTCCGAGAACAGTTGCCAAGCTAAATCGCGATCTTGCACCACTTCTGCTAGCTGTGCATGGACAATTCGAGATAAGGTTGAACCGTGAGAAGTGCGTTTCAAATAATAATGAAGGTTTTTCTCAAGGTAATCTGCCGGCATACTAACGTTCAAATTTTGCATAATCTTATCCGTCTGCAATTTGTTAAGGTTATAAAAGGCCTGCAAGGTGTCGGCTTGCTTTGACACTTGGTAGTCATTCGGCGAGCGTCCTTCCGCTTTTAACAAGCGATCCAAACGATAAATATTTCCGTACTTCTCACGATAACCGTCCCAGTCGAACTCCTGCAAATCCAAGAAACCTTCAAACTGCGCAATAATCCCCTCTTCATTGATATCCAATGCTAGCTTCCGCTTGATATCCGCCACTTTCTCCCAATGCGCACCAGTAAAACCAGTCGCTTCAGCCACCTCAGCAAAACTTTCTGCTGGTAACGCCGCCTTCAGCAAAGAAAGCTCCTCTAAAAACCAGACTAACATCATATTAGTATAAGAGCTGTTTGTCAACCCGCCCTCTTCCGCATTCGGGTATTTATCGTGGAACTCGTTAGGCCCCATCACCCTGTGGATGTCATAGCGATGAGTGGCCGGATTAAACGTGGCTTTACTAATCCAAAAGCGGGCAATTTCAAGCAACATTTCCAGGCCGTACGCTTCTAAAAATACCTGGTCTTGCGTAACGTGATAATAATACCACACGTCATACGCAACCGCTAAGGAAACGTGGCGCTGCAAGCTACTGTAATCCTTGCCCCATTTCCCAGACAACGGATTCAAATGCAAAACTTGGCTTTGCTCATCGCCATAAAGACCAGATTGCCATGGGAACATGGCCCCTTCATAACCGTGCTCCTGTGCGTAAGCCTTCGCGGCTGGCAGGCGGCGATAACGATACATGAGTATTTGCTTGGCAATCTCCGGAAAATGGATCATGTAGTACGGCAAAATAAAAATTTCATCCCAAAAAATGTTACCGCGATACGCTTCACCGTGCAGGCCTCGAGCACCAATCGAAGCATCTAAATCATCATTAGCAAACGGTGAGGCGCTAACCATAAGATGATAATTATGGAGCCGTAGCAATTTCTGACTATGCGCATCACCGGTTACTTTGATATCGATTTGTTGCCATAAGCTCGCCCAACTTTCGGCACTTTCTAACTGAGCTTGCTCGTAACAATTATTTTCTGTTGCTGCCAGTGCTTTTTCGTAGAAGTTGCCAGTGGATTCTAAAGAGGTGTAGACCGCCACACACTTTTCAAATCGATAGCTTTGATTAACGTTCGCAGTGAACGTTACCGTTTGGAAGCTGCACACGGGGCTTGATGCCGGTATCACTTCTAATCCTTGTGGCGTTAAAAGCTTAGCGGCCGTGACAATCTTAATATTTGATTGTATTGTCGCTGCTGCTAGACGTGATACGTTGCCGCGATAGTCCACCGCGGTCACGTCCAAATGTCTTGATGACAACGTGCGATATCGCTCAACCCCGCTGTTAATAATAGAACCGTCAATCTGAGTCATGACGCTTATTTCACCTGAGAAGTTCATCGGCGTCAACTCATAAGAAATAACGTACTGGTGGCGATTCTTCATATTAGCCACTTTTTTTGTTACAACCCGAATCTCTTTGCCGTCGCCGATAGCAGCCAGCACATTGATCGTCAATTCGCCGGTCTTTAAATTTAAATTCCGGTGGCATTTCAAAATATTTTCTTGCTCTGGGGTAAACCAATCACCATCGTCGACTCGGAACGTGATGAATTGCCCATTCGGTGCATTCACGAAATCCTCGTTGACGACTTCATGTTCACCGATAGGTGTGGCAAGCTGATTAAACAAACCAGCAATATACGTTGCCGGATAATGATCGTCACTCGCCTTGGCCTCCACAAAAGAACCGCGCAACCCGAAAAAGCCATTTCCAATCGTCAACAACGATTCTTTTGAACACTCCTTCTTGCCGGATTCAACCCCTTCGTAATTAATGTTCCACGTTAAATAATCCTCACTCATCCTATCCATAAAACTTACTCCTTTTAGTTAATCAAAATAAAATCCTCACCATCGCTGACACGAAAATGAGGATATTAATCGTCAATCATTAAGCCTTCTTATTCAATTTCGTCTTTGCAAAGACCACCGTCAATACAATCGGAACGATAATCGCAATCAGCATCGCAACAGCAAAACTCACCATGCTATCTGTCTGAATCGATAAAATCCCCGGAAGCCCACCAACTCCAATCGAATTAGCCATCGTGTTCATCAATACCGACCAAGTCGCAGCCAAAGCCGAACCGATGATCGCGGCTAAAAACGGGAAGCCGTACTTCAAGTTAATCCCGAACATCGCCGGCTCCGTAACACCTAAATAAGCCGAAATACAAGCTGGAATCGAAATTTGCTTTTCCTCTTCGTTCTTGCGGTTAACAAAGACCATCGCCAACACCGCTGAGCCTTGCGCAATGTTAGACAGTGCCACCATCGGCCATAAAATCGTCCCACCGAACATCCCGACCAGCTCCATATCAATCGCATTCGTCATGTGATGCAACCCTGTCACAACAAGCGGTGCGTACAAGAAGCCAAATACCGAAGCGAACAACCAATTAAGTGCCGACGTAAGCCCCGTTTGAATGATGTTGGCTAGACCCGCACCAAGCCACCAACCGATTGGTCCTAGGACCGTATGAGCCAAAATAACAGCTGGTATCAATGCCAAGAACGGAACCGTGATCATCGAAATAACTTCTGGGGAAATTTTGCGCGCAAACCGTTCTAAATAGACCAAAGCGAAACCAGCGAAGATCGCCGGGATCACCTGTGCTTGATACCCAACCATGTTAATCGTGAAGAACCCAAAATCCCAGTAAGGTAGTGTCCCACCGTCAGCTAAGTGACCAGCCACACCCCAAGCATTAAAGAGCTGCGCGGACACTAGGGTTATCCCCAAAACAATACCAAGAATTTGCGTGGTGCCCATCTTCTTTGTGATCGACCAAACGATTCCTACTGGCAAGAAGTGGAAAATCGCTTCGCCTGGCAACCATAAGAAGCCGTAAACGCCGTTCCAGAATTGCGAATTACTCACGATCGTACCATTGGCGAAGTCAATGCCAGCTAAGATGTTACGGAACCCTAAAATCAGACCCCCGATGACAAGCGCTGGTATTAACGGTGCAAAAATTTCAGCCATGTCGCCCATTAAACGCTGAATCAACGTCTGGTTCGCCTTCGCTGCCTGCTTTACTTCGTCTTTGTTTGCTGTTTCAATACCGGCAAGGGCAACAAATTCCTTATAAAATTCAGCAACGTCGTTTCCGATAATCACTTGAAACTGACCGACTTGTGTAAAGCTTCCTTTCACTGCGCCGAGCTTTTCAATTTCCTCCACTTGCGCTTTGTCCGGATCAACGAGCACAAACCTCAGTCTCGTTAAACAATGCGTCACCGCGCTGATGTTGCCTTTCCCACCAACTAATGCCAATAAACTAGTTACATCTTGCGAATATTTACTCATAATTAAAACATCCTTTCATTTTTACTTGCTTAAATTAATAAACGGTTCACCTGCTTGAACCTGATCTTTTTCCGTTTTCTCAACTCGCTGATACGCAGCTGAATTGGTGATGACAACCGGGGTGATCACATCGTACCCCTCGCTTTTGATTTTCTCGATGTCAAACGATAATAAGCGGTCACCCTTTTTGACCTGCTGACCATCTGAGACATGAGCTTGATAATAATCCCCATCAAGCGCTACGGTTTCAAGGCCGACGTGGATGATGATTTCTGCGCCGTTATTCGCTTTGAATGTAATAGCATGTAACGTTCTAAAGACGCTGACCACTTCGCCATCGCACGGCGCTACGACCTCGCCAACGGTTGGTATCACAGCAGCCCCTTTGCCCATCATTTCCTGTGCAAAAACCGGATCGTTCACCTCGCTTAAGAGAGCCGTTGCACCAGTTAATGGGCTATAAATCATTGGATCAATGTCGCCTGTCGCTTCTTTTTTCTTTGCTAACTTTTTAAATAGTCCCATCGTTTCGACCACTCCTATCTTTTTAAACGTGTCATGTGCATCATTAAGTATAACTTCTCTGATAACGATAACGCCTGCTTATGCGCCTTTTCGATGTGTGATTCAATGGCCTTCACACAGTTGTACTCACTAGGATAACGTTCTTTGACGATGTTGTATAACGCGGCATCATCCTCGTTTTTTTCCTGCGATTTCAGCAACCTGCGAGCGAAAAACTTTAAATGTGTCACGAAGCGATCGTAATCTAAAGTGGATTCATCAAGCGTGATTTTAAAATGGTAGCGAACGATATTTAAAATCTCATTAATCAGTGTGGTGACTTGTTGAACTTCAGTGATATCCAACTCCAACTGTGCATTCACGATGTGAAGGGCAATGAATGCCGCTTCGTCTTCCGGCAAATTCACCATTAAACGTTGGTTGATCATGGCTAAAGCTTCTTGCGCGATCTTGATTTCCTCTTTGTACAAATGCTTGATTTCCACAAGCAGCATGTTGTTAAATTGGATCCCTTGTAAGTAACGAACCACCGCATAATTGATATGATCCAACAAAGTTAAATAAATACGATCATCAATTTTTCGGCTCATTGCCCTTTTGATGTATTCAATCACTTCATGCGTGACGTTGATAATATCCTCGGGGATTTCGCGCAATAGCTCGATAAAATGATCGTTGATCACTTCCTTTTCCAGATGGAACCTTTTTTCTATTAGACGCTCATCAATCGTGTCGTTTTTCTTTTTATTGAAAGCAATCCCACGCCCCATCAAGATAACTTCATTATTCGCCTCGTCTTGCGAAACAACAATGTTATGATTAATGATTTTATGAATGCGCATCTGTCATCTTCTCCTTTTTAGATTTTTGATGGACACGGGCAACAAAAAAGCTAAACCTTAAAAGCACGTCGCATTGACGCTGCTATCAAAGTTTAGCCGAATTCAATCGTAACCATCTTTGTTTATAATCGTGTTGCCTACTCTTTCATCAAAGTCTTGCCGGATTGAACCGTAACAACCTCTGTACCCTTATCATAGCATAAAGTAAAGCGCTATGCAAGGGGGTTTTTCGTTTTCTAGGGCAACCGCATAAAAAAATCCAAAAGCCGTCTTACAGTTTTATTCGCAGGTTATTATTGCTGCAGATTTTATATCGTATTTTGTTTCTTAACCCATCGATTACCCAATGGAACCTTGCAATAAAATATCTTTTGGTTCCAGCTTCATCACATAGATAATGGGGATAATCGTTGATAAGCTAACAATGGCTAGGCTTACAGCGTAGAAACTGACAATGGTCGTGCCTGAAAGCGACATATCATAAAATGCCAACATTTCTTCACCAGTCATTGGTGATGGAAACCCCATCCGCTCCCATGGTTCTATAAACTCAGCAGAAAATAGTGTATTAGGGGTAACCGTAAGATCAGCGATCTCATTTCGCAATAGTTCTTGCGATAGCTGGTCTGACAAAATAACCCCAATAAATAAGGCTACTGTCATCGACATCATTGTAATGACTAAAATCTCTATTAAAAATTGGCTGAGAACCTTTTTCTTTTTCTCCCCTAATGCCAAATAAATTCCGATCTCGTGGCGCCGATCATGTAAAACTAACGTGATCATTAACCCGCCAATGATAAAAGCTGCCACAACAGCTCCGATCAAAACACCGTTTGCAATGCCTCGCATCGTCGCCATTGAACTGGCGATAGGCTCAAAGCGGTTAGAGCCATCGCTCATACGCCAAAAATCACCTAACAGGGGTTGTGCTGCTTCACGAAAGCTATCAATGTACAGCGGATCGTACAAAACGTAGATAGGATTCATGAGATAAGAATAACTGAAATTTTCCCAATCAACCTCTGTGCCTAAACTTTCTGCGTTCGCTTGAGCTCGTCGAGAATGAAATTCATTCTCCTCCCTGACAATGGTATTGGGGAGATAAATTTGGTTGGTAGTTAAAAACATACTCAGATCATAAAACGTCCAATCTTCTATTGATCCAAATTCAATCTCTTCTATCCCAACCACCTCTAATAAGCCAATGATTTCAAATTCATTTACCCTATAAACATAAGGTAGAAAGTCTCCGCTTTCATCCATACTGCTACTCATTGTGGAGAGTTGAATGAGATCACCAACGGATAATTCATTCTGAATGGCTAATTGTCTGGAAAGAACAGCTACGTTCTCGCCATCTATCAGTTGTGCTTCCGTAAAGGTTTCACCTTCAACGATTTCGACTAAGCCTTGCCTCATATCAATAAATTCTGGATGTGACACACCTCGGAGAGTAAATCTTTCACCAAATTCTGGATCGACAGCTATTAAAGGCGTTATCTCTGTTCGTGTCGTTGGTGACCAAACTTCCAACTCTGTGGTCTGCATGAGAATTTTCATGGAATAGTCAAAAAATTCAACATAACGCAATTGACCTACCTCATAAAGAGCGTCCAATCCCGAAAAATCAACATCTCCTTCTTCTCCCAAAAACGTCTCTGCAGGAAAATGCCAAGACTCAGCCAGTATAACAATCGGTTGCATGTTGCGCCTTAAACTTAAGTCCGTGATACGAATGGCATTTTGAACTGAAACAGCCCCTGAAACGATCGAGCTAAGTATTAAAACTAGTAGGAATAAAATCAGCGATTTAACCGGGGATCTTTTAACGCTTGTTAGTGCCCTTTGAAAGACATTCATTCCCATCACCTCCAAACCCTAAGAAAATTAGTTAATTGCGAAAAGCAAATCATTACCCCAGAGACAGCAATTATTTCACAAAATTGGTGTAATTTACACCAGGGACTTCCGTTATTTCATATCATTGGTGTGTTTCGCAATTGTCTACTAAGAGAATTATGAAACAAAAAGCTCTAAACTATTTCAGCATATCATCTGTAAGACGAACAGTTTAAATATAAAATTGAAAAAAGTAAGAAAATTATCCATCCAAATAGACTAAGACTTTCTTACTTTTCGTTTACACCAAGTACTAACAAGTAGCAACAGGAGTTAAGCGTGCTACTCTTACCCATATAATGCCCTGACTGAACAGGATGTCGCACTTGTCTATAGTTATGCCCACCAGCAATAATATTAGCTGGTCCACCACTTGCACGTGTCACATGGTCACCTGCTGCTATAGGCCACCCTGTCATTTGATTACCTAATGTACCATTAGCGTTTTGCCTTCTAAAATAAGTTCTAGCATTCACTCTGTAGGTAGCTTGATTTACTGGTCCACCTGTTTGACATCTACTAACAGCTGCGTCTACTTGCAAAGGTGTAGATACCATTAATCCACCAAATAACATAAGCACTGCAAATACACTAGCAATCATTTTTTTACTTTCCTTTAATATAGTAAAACCTCCTATTTTTCTATTCACTTTCCTATCATTGATTCGTACGCAATCTCCGACTGAGAAGTGAAATTGGTATTGATAATTGAAATTATACCTCGTAAAAAGAAGTTTGTCAACAAATTTATTCATTTTTTGTTTCATTTTAATAGTTTTATAGCTATAGAAGGTATAAAAGCCAGCACAAGCGATCTTCACTTCCTTATTCAAAATCTCTAAATAACATAAATCATTCCTAAAAAATTTTATACGATTTCCTTGTCGTTTTTTTTGTTCCAGTTGTCATCAACCTTTAAGCACCTCATTCGGCAACGCCACAAACAACTGCACGTTTTGCAAAAAGATGGTCCACATGGCAATCGCGGCTAGTAGGTGGCTTTGATAGTAAAAAATAACCCCAAACCAAATCAACGTCACGCAAATAGCCGCTCGTTTCTTTCCAGGATGCTTACTTGTGTCAACCAATTTGCGCCGATTTCCAAGAATCAACGGGGCCATAAGAACCAGCATAAGCAGTGAAAACACGCCTATTAACGTAATGGCAATGGGATTTGTTGGGATAAGCAGCGGGAAAGCGAAAATGGGGGCTAAAAAACTTAGCTGAATTTCGTGGAATCATTTGATTGTTTGGTGGATAATGTTGACTGCATATTGAAATTTGACTTTAATTATAGTATGATTGAAAAAAAGATGGGTTAGGCAGATTGAGAGGTGAACGAAAATGAAGAAGAGAACCTTTTTAATGAAATTGATGTCACTGGGGCTGGCAGTTGCCGTGATGGCAGCAATGGAGGGGAGGAGCATATTCTTTGCTATTGGTGAACCGAAACTGCCAAGTAAGTTTGAGTAATAAAAATAGACTTTGATCCGAAACGGTTGTTTCTAACGCAAAGTCTATTTTTAAAATCGGATAAGCACTGACAAATAATTTATTCTTCCCAATGAGTCCGGTTCTGCTGAAACACTTATTTTACCGTAATGCTTCTTAACCGCTCGCTTTAACTTAGCAAGCCCAAAGCCACGGCCAATAAGGGCTTTTTTAGAGGAAGTTTGCCCAGTCTTTAATATCGCCTCTAAATAAGCTTTTTCTTTATACTTCGCTTCGTTAGCTACTTCAATGACAACAAAGGAAGAAGATGAAATAACGTTAATGTAAATGGGTTTGCGCGTTAACGTTTGGATGGCATTCTCCAACAAAATACCGAGAAAATAAGCAATTCGCACATCTTTGATCGTTGGGTGTGGCCCTTCATAATCAATTTTAGTGATAATTTCCGTCGTGCTATTATTTTCCTTTTGAATAAAAGCGATCGTTTTTAACAGATAACGTTCAAACTCATTCTTTGTTTCGGTGCTGATTTCTTCTGCTTTCACTGGCTCAATGTCTAGCAAATCCATCACTTCTTGCGTGGCTTCCTTTAACGCTTCAAAGTCATCCATCTCATCGATTTTACTATTTAATAAATTTAGAATTTTTTTAACGTCGTGAAATTTATCGGGCAGGACACTCATATATTCATGAGCAAATTTGAACATGTAATAAAGGCTGTTCATTGCAATGACAGACAATACGATAAACAACCAAATATTTTCAAACATGTACTCATTTTCAAAATTAAAAATGATAAACGAAACAACAAACAACGCAAAAAACATAAAAATAATCAATTGCACAATAAACTTGGCTGTTACTAGTTTAAAAAGCCACGTTAATTCAATAAACATGAAAACTGAGAAAGTAACTAATAATACAACGATAAAGGCTGAAATATTTAAAACAACGGTAGACACAATAAAGCTAGACAGAGGCCAAAGAATAGGTATCAGCAACTGCGGAAGGAGATACAGTAAGAAATAAACCAAAATCGTATTCGTGCGACTCAAACTAACGTTTAGCTGTTTACTGACAAAACGTACTGTCGCAATCATGACAACAACACCAATTGCCTGAAACCGAAAGCCACGCAAAAAGTATAGCGTGGTTCCCATAAAGAGACTATACCCTATCGCAAACCCCATCGTTTTCAAAGAGAACTTCTTCACAGCTTCCATAGATTTAAAACCGAGCAAAGCACAGATAATCAAATAAAAGCTGAAAAACTCAATAAAATTAAGCCCCCAATTCATAACTAATTCCGTTGTGTCGATTCCCATTAATAGCACATCCTAATCAGAAAAATTATCTTCGTACTCAGCACCAATTGGTACTTTAATCCCAAGCGGCAATAGTAAATGATCACTATTACGCCCAACAACAGCACTTGGATTAACCAAATGTTGTTTATGACACCGTACCATGCTCACAGGACTAGAAAACATCTCGGGTACTTTCTCTAAACTCGTTTTTAATGTAAATTCTTCTGTCATTACATTCTGCCAGTCTTCGTTGTAAATCGTCACGATCATTTTTTTCTGTCCGTTTGGCGCCCGCCTAATCGTCCAAACGTTTTCTTCTTTATAAGTCCTTTGTTCGCTATAACGCACAAAAGTAACAGTCTCTTTGCGTAAGGATCGCATTAGCTTAACCGCTCTTTCAAGATACTCTAATGCAAGATCATCGCTATATATACTTTTTTCGATATAGCCGATGGTCTTAAACTTATAAGACTTGATTTGATAGCGATCATCTTCGTGATGACTCATGATGATCACCGGTAAAGTCGGCTCGTCATGATCGAAGTCTTTGCCCACCTCCGATAAATAATCAAACCCCTTCTCACGACCAGGCAAATCGATATCAATCAGATGAATATCAATTTTTTGCTTGCTTTTATGATCCAAAGCTTGCCTCAGCGTTGTCGCAACTAACACCCGACATTCAATGCCTGCTCTTTCTGTTAACTGGCGCTTAAGTAGTTGTACAATTTTCTCCGAAAATTTAGGATCATCCTCAAGTACTAAAATTGTTATCATTTCCATATTATGAACCCCGCTTCCCTTCTATTTTTTTGTTATTTTAATTTTATCGTATTATATATCGCTTTTCAAGCCAATTAACAGATTAAAACATCAAAATCGACATTTCCCAACATGCAAAACCACGAAAGCCCAAAAATTTTCCATCAAATTAAGTTACATGTCTCCAAACTGCTGTTGTGTAAAACAGATATTGAATTACTATCTAGTAAAAAGTAAAATCATTACAAACGATCTAATCATAGATATAAAAGTTTTAAAAGGAGCTTTAACTATGTTCTTTTGGTCTCGACTCATTGATGATCCAACAATCTGGCATTTCTTCCTCTCTGTGCTCATACTAGCTGGCGTCATTGTCTTAATAACCTCGGCAAAAGACGAAGAATAGATAACGACTTCCGGATGAGATAGTCTCAATAATTATGTGTGAATAGCATATCAAAATTCCGGTAGCTTAGGAGCTCTCCTATATCTCTACTACTCCAAATCAGCTTTCAAATGTACCAAGGCAAGTACCTGCCGGACAAGAGGAGTAGATTTTATTATCTCAACAACGGGAGCAACTTGGGTGCTAGTTTAACTTTTAGAGGCGTCAGCCTATTTGACATTAAAAACAGGCCAGCCCTTTTAAAGGCTAGCCTGCTTCTTCTAAAATGTTTAAGAGCGGCATTGTAGCATCAACGAATATATTTTAATGATGAGTAAATTGAAATCAATCTACGTATGAATTTCGCTCTTTGATTAAAAGTCGCCAAGCAAGTAAATAGCTAACTAAGATGCCTAGTACAAAAACAATGGCATCCATCAAGCCAAGTGGTACCACAATAAACATTCTTATCTGCACAAAAAGCAGAACAAGAGGCGTGCAGAGAATGAAGCCTAAGAAAAAGCCAATGTTTGTTTTCTGAGTCAATAACCTAAAAGCTGATATGAAACCAAAAGCAAGCATCGCTGCTAAAAACCAAAGTAGTAAATTTGGTTGCGACACATTTAAAAACAACCTAAAGGAAAAACCACCACTCGCATTAACTAACGCTACCGGAATCACTCGTCTCATCATGAGAAAATACACGTACCAACTCAATAATATACCAGCCGCATACATCACCAAGGCAACAAAAAACACACCTAGCTTAAAAAGTAAAACAAGTCCCGGTGATTTAATATAAACCTCTAACCACCGCTTCACAGATTCCTGTTTCCATATCACAAAGCCAGAACAAATCGCCGCAAGAAGACCCAGAAAATAAACGAGAAAAACAAGGATAGCGTCCCAACCAATAATCAAATCAGTGAGGATGATATACCTTCGAAATAACAAATCATTAACAGCCCATCCAACATATTCTCGACAACTATCATACAACAAGCACTGGTAGATATCTTGAATGCCACTATTAATAATTAAACCATTCAATACCGCAACAACAATGGCAATCAAAACGATCCCAATGATTATTTTTCTCAAATCAAACGTAATTAACGTGAACAAGTCGTTCCACGTCCAAGATTTTTCATCAATCATGCAATACCTCCTGACTATAGGCACTTTGTTTCTTAGTTAAAAGTGCCCATGAAATAACGTAACTATTTAAAATGCCGATGGTATAAAAAGCAAACTCTACAAAGCCACGGATCACAAAAGCAGGTGACCACGAGGGAATGCGCGTCCAATAGAAAGTAATGATAAATGTAAACACGTAGAGGATTCCTAAAAGAATGCCAATACCAGGACTTAGTGTCTGAGGCAAGAGTGAGAGTACCGATATAATACCAAAAGCAAGTACCACAAACGAAAGCCAAAACAGCAAGATGGGCAAGGACATATTTGAGAATAACCTGAAAGAAAGGCGTCCAGTATCAGTGATCAACTCTGCTAGAACAACTCGCCTCATCATCAAAAAATACACATATAAGCTCAACAGGACGAAGGCAACATAAATAGCTATGATGATCAGAAATAGCCCTAATGTTGAAAACAAAACAAATTCAGGTGACTTATTATTAACCTTTAACCACAGCTTCACAGACTCTTTTCGCCATAAAATAAAGCCAGTGCACATCGTTATAAAAAGTCCGAACAAAAAAATAAGAAAAGCACCTGATCTATTCAAATCAGTAAACAAATTAGCTGGTGTCACATATCCTTGCTCTAATAACGCATTCACTACCCAGCGCGTATACTCTCCAGCCCACTCACTTATCAGACCATGGTGGATCTCTTGAATACTACCACGAACAAAAAAACTATTTAGAATCCCGACTAAAAGTGCAACCAACACAATCCAAATCACTATTTCTTTTAAATCAAACTTAATGAACGTAAACAAATCATTCCACGACCAAGACTTTTCATCAATCATGTGAGACCTCCCTGCTCATTATAGATTAATGCATAATATTGTAGCAATACTACTTAAGTGTAATAATCACCGTTATAATACCGTAAATAAATGCTAAGAACCAAAGAAGAAGATTTGTTTGAGATATATTTAAAAACAACCTAAGGGAAAAGCTCCCGCTTGAGCTAATTAATACTGCTGGAATAGTGTTCTTCATTATTAGGAAATACACATACTGACTTAATACTATGAGAGCAACATATATCGCTATTGCAATAAAATATATTCCTAATTTAAAAAATAATATATCTTTAGTTGATTTATTATGTATATCTAACCACTGTTTCACAGACTCTACTTTCCAGAAGAAAAAAACGAGACAAAACATGGCAAGAATACCAACAAAATAAATTAGAAAAACAGTAATTTCATCCCAAGCGATAATCAAATCAGCTAGAGTTACATATCTTCGACTTAGCAAATCATAAACCACCCATCCAACATATTCTCCACACCTATCATACACCAAACACTGATAAACATCTTGAATACCACTGTAAACCACGAAACCATTCAATACTGCAACGATAACAGCAATTATTGCAATTCCGATTACTATTTTTTTTAAATCGAACTTGATTAACGCGAACAACTCGCTCCACGACCAAGATTTTTCATCAATCATCTGTTCTTCCTCCTGCTCATCCGTTGAGCTATAATCCGCATCGCTCTCAGTTTCCGCTTTCATATTACTTTAATTTTGATCGGTTGTCAAATCCCTTTTATACTGACAGTGATCACATTATATATGAAAAACCCAGCGCACTGAAAGTTCATCGCTAGGTCTTGAAAATCAGATTTTCTTCATTTCATGGTTAATATTTTTAAGCTCTTTTTAAATCATCTCGAAATTAAGGTCGGCTACCAAATGGAAAGGCTTTTCCGCGTGTCCACAAGCGATTTTGCCTTGCAACAGACATTTCAGTCGCTACAGCTCCATTCCCTCTAACTAAACCAGTATTACTATCAGTGGAGTTCCATCTAGGGTTAAAATTGTTATTTGCAAGACCATCTACTCGTCCCCAATAATTATTCCATAAATCCATCTGGTGATGCCTACCGTTATATGTGTTCAATAGATTACGCCATCCAACTTGATTTAATCCTAATGTTGCTATACGTAAATAGCGCCCCATGGCCAACTGCTGTGCTGTTGGGGTAGTTGTTATCAAGCTAGGCTGAGAATCGAACATGATAGATGCTAATTCCCGGTTTGTAGTCATAATTCGAGTTCTATTGTAGCGGGTTGTCGCATTAGCTCCTACAGCTAAATTACTAACTGACATAGAGTTCCATAGCCAATGGCGATAAGCATCTACTCTCATAGTGTTCCATCCCGGTAAAACTCCAGCTGCGGTAGATATAACAGCAGCGTCAATACCTATAGCTTCTATTGTGCTTATATTCGTGTGCGATAGCCCATCATCAATGCTAAACTGACGCGTCCAAACGCCAACTGCATTGTTGAATCCAGGAACATAAAAATCAGTAGGTGCAATTGATGCATAATTAGAAACCAAAGTCTCATACATATCATTAAGCTCTGCTCGAATCGCAACATCCATACCACTGCGCATTACTAGTACTTCTGGATTATCCTCAACATACATCTCCCACAAAAATTCTGGTGATAAGTTTTCCCAAAAATACGCTTCTTCCGCATGAAACTCTTCAAGCTCTATTGCAATTTCTGCAAGCTCATTATCGCTTAAGTTAGCTACGTAATACTCAGCATTATTAATTAATCTTTCCACAAATGCATCTCTTTCAACTTCAGTTAAATAAATATCATAATGCTCATAATCCTCATCCGTCATCATTTCCCAAATTACATCAATCTCAGCTTCGGTTAGCTCATCTTGAACATTATATTCATTTGCAGTAACTATTCTCAACGGCATAAAAATAGGTAATACCATGATTATAGCTAATGCACCCTTTGCAATTCTTTTAACATTTTTCATTTCTTACAACCTCTCTCTTTTGGTTCGTAACCATCATTTTTCCTGTTTCCTCAACTTATAAAACTCAAGCCAAGAAAGCTAATCTTTGAAATTTCCTCTCTTTACTCCATTATCAGCCTTGTCCAAAGAACCAATTCCAAATATTGCGCCTTCCTCCATCCATCGTAAGCCCTCCTTGTCAGATATTGTTGTTCAGAAGGACATTTTAACACCAGAAATCTTTGAAGTCACTACTTTCGGAATTAACAGGAAAAAAGTGGTATTAACCGGTGTGGGTCATTTATAAATCGTTCTAGGAAAGGTTATTTCAACGCAAAATACATGATGATTGGATGAGATCTCTATGATTCCATTATACTTATCAACGACGGATTGAATACTTTGAAGCCCAATCCCATGATTTTCCTTATCTTTTTTCGTGGTTTCAAATCCGATAGCTTTTTCCTTCAAGTCACCTACATAATTATTCTCAATCTTGATATATAGGGTCGTAACATCAGGTTTTATCTTCATCATTATAGCTTTATCACCTTCAGTTTTCACCACTGCTTCAAAAGCATTTTCTAGTAGATTCGAGAATAAAGAAATCACATCTGTAACAGTCATCATATGATTACTAGGCAAGTAGCCTTCCATCTGGAAATTAATTTCTTCGTCTTTATACTGATGCATCAGATATTGCAGATTGGCATCGACAAGCTTTGAACCTGTCTCTACTTTGATCACTGATTGGATGTTATCCGTTGTTGTTTTTAAATTCTTTATCAGTTGAGCTAATTCACCAGTGATCTCCTCATCGTTGACCATTGTTATTAGGGGGAGTAATAGCTTCTTAGCATCGTGAATAAAATTTTCTTTTTGCTCTTCCTTGTCCTTTAATAAATCATAATAAGCTTTTTGTTGCCTCAAAGACTCTTCATGACGACGAACCGTGTTTTCTGTGAGACGAACTTTATCTTCTGTGAATTGAATGTGTGTTTCTCTTGCAATATAAACGATTTGACTATACAGCGCTACCATTCCACCAAGCATGGCAAAAGCAGTTACCATTTGCCCCCAACCCGTTGCTTCCATATCCACGAAGCTTGCGATATAGAATCCAAAAATAACAGTTAAAAATACAATAACCCCTGCACCCTTCCAATCAAGAGCATTGATATTTACTTTCAAACCAAGGGCTTTTGTTATTAGGTGAAAAATAAATACAAGCGATATAGATAAACTCGTTCCGACTAAGCTAAACCAAACATTTTCAATCACAATCATGGGCTCAATTGAAAATATTGGAAACAGAAATCCTGTTGCAACCATACCGGATAAGCTGAAAAATGAATAGATGTAAATGGCAATGAGAATTTTTTTGAAGTCCCACATAGCGTATGATAGTACTGTTACTGAAATTAGTAAGCAGATGATAGCGTGGGAGTGTAAAACCAAATGATAGCCCCTATATCTGAGATTTATCACATCATAGATGATCATAGCTAAGATAGCAATGGTATTCACATATCGAGTGTTTTTCACTTGCTTCAGATTTGCCATATGAAAGGCAATAAAATGCATGCCAAAAAAGATGAGGACATAATGCATAGCTAACATATTATTTATTCCCCCTTCTTCGCCAGAAGTGATGTAGTGCAATGTGGGCATCGGCTACCTTCTCTTTAGCGACTTCTACTTTATTAGCTTTACTTATTTCGCAATCTAAATAAGCCATTTTTTCCGGCTTACTAATGTCTATTGTGTTCATGAAATTGATTAAATAACTCTTGTGGATGCGATAAAATCTATCCTTTGGCAGTACATCTTCCCAATATTTCAATGATTTTATTGAATGGATCGCTTCATTCTTCGTAAATACAAAGCTATCTTTTCCTAAAGATTCGATATGCGTGATATCATCTAAGTAGATGGTCTTTTCTTTTATGGAATCAGCTTGTTTGTTTCTATGCTTAACTATCACTATCTGATTACTGTGTATTTCTTTTATGGCTAAATCTAATATTTCAATCACTTTCTCCTCATCAAAATTTTTGCTTAAATAGCCAAATCCGCCAATCGGAAATGCTTCAGGAGCTCGTGAATCGTGAGTTGTTAAATAAATGTATAGGGGTTTTCTCAGTCTTTTTTTGAGATTTCTTCCAACTTCAAACCCATCCATTCCTGGTGACATTTGTACATCTAAAAACAATAGATCATACTCTTTTTTACTTTTTAAAAATGCCTCGCCGCTGTTGTAATGAGTTATTTCATGTTCGATCTTTTCAAACTGAGGTTGTTTTAAAATATTTCTCAAAAATGCATCTGATTTTTGCAGATCAGATTTTAAATCATCAACAATGGCAATTCTAATCAATCCGATTAATTTGGCTAGCATAATATTCGCATCCTTTCCGTCATCTAGCGTTTTTATTATCTCATTTCCAACATTTAACGTCAATAATCTCCAAAAAATTAAAACGTTTTTATTAGTTGATAAAGGATTTCTTTGAAAGCAAAACTTTAAAAATAACTGAATACAAGGTTTAGCGTTCTTACTAAGGCCTTCTATGACAACTCAAAAATCTTTGAGATTTCCATTCAGCTATAGTAGAATAGCACTACTCTGTTATAGGTGACTGCGAAAGAGAAAAGTCATTGGATTAGCGATTTTCGCTTTCCAATGACTTTCTTCGATTTATCATTGATTCTACCAAATGCCTAGTTTAATGAATGACCATATGGGGTGGTTTTATTTTTGCACTTGAGAAGTAAATTTTCTATCTTTTTTGCTATCTTTCGCCAGCAAGATCTGGTATAATTTTAAATTAGAGCAACAAGGCGTAATGGGTAGTCATCAGCTAATCTTCACCTTTAAGGGGGAGAAAGGCAGGTGATACTATGGCTAAAATTTTGTTTGAACTCAT
>Ga0131853_10005035_pt1 | contig 23791 bp, 18 predicted proteins | sample TergutLab28metaG_FD_92764 | JGI IMG/M metagenome (GOLD analysis project Ga0131853, IMG submission 92764) | Labiotermes labralis P1 segment gut microbial communities from Petit-Saut dam, French Guiana - Lab288 P1 (version 2) (version 2) | ecosystem: Host-associated > Arthropoda: Insects >...
GTGAGCTGGGGGTGGGGGTGGGGCGGGGGGGGGGCGGCAGGGGGGGGGGGGGGGGGGGGGGGGGTGAAAAGAGCCACAAGATATTAGCTCATCTTGCAGGATATAACATACTAACTTATGCTCTGGCATTTTAAGAAGGAAAACATAAATAAAAAAAAACCTCACTCTGTAACAGGTCATGAAGGCCCCGGAGGGATACTCTTTCTTCAACCTCCATGCTAGATGAGTGGGTGGTCAATCCCACACCCTGGCAGCTTTAACCCCAGGAAAGAGACCTAATATCCACCGAATACGATGTGTGCACCCCCTGGTCATTAAGGACAGGAACTGAACCCTTGCCCTCACCAGGTTTCGAACCCTGGACATCCAGCCCTTTGTGAATCACTATACCACCTACACCATCCCAGCCACCACTTCATGAATGAACATGGAACTGCAGACCAGTACCAGTTAATCTGATCATTCATGTATCATCTGAGATGAAACTAAGCTTCATTACTAAACAGATGAGATTGGTACTAAAACATTAATTAACATATGTCAAGCACAACTATTTTATTATATACGAGGCTACACGTTTCAACCTTTTTAAATAGACATCATCAGGCCTTCTAACAGATCATGTCGAAAGATGCTGTGTACACATTGGGATCCCAATATGTTTAAAATGATAAAATACATAAAGTCTGGAAAGTCAGTTACATAAGGAGGCATGTGTGTATTACATAACTATATGTTTAAAAAAAAAAATTCCGTGGCCTTAGCCCGCACGCGAACTATACCGACAGAGCGGCCGCTGCCGGTCGGCGAAGTTAGTGCCAGCTTTTGCGGATAGAGGGGTGTCACGTGGTCAGCGCAACCGGTCCCCACAGCCGTTAATCTCTGTTTTCTAGATCTGGAGCTGCTATTTTTTTTTCATTCAAGTAGCTCCTCAATTGACCTCACGAGGCTGAGTGGACCCCGTTCCACACCCACTACTACTCAGAAAATCTGGTAGCGCTGGGGATCGAACTCGGGACCTCTGTATCTGTAGCCAGAAACTCTGACCACTAGACCACAGAGGCGGTCTACATAACTATATGTAGTTAAAATATTTAAAATGGTGGGTGGGCATTACAACTATAACATCAGATCCCGATAATAGCTAAGTATTCCAAGGAATACTTAGCTTTTATCGGGACCTGGTATCATAGTTGTAATGCCTGACTACCATTTTAAATATTTTAACTACATATACTTATGCAATACACACATCACTCCTTATGTAACTGACTTGCTACACTTTATGTACCTTATCAATATAAACATATAGGGATCCCAATGTGTACACAGCATCTGTTGACTCTATCTGTTAGAAGGCCTGATGATGACCGTTTAAAAAGGTTGAAACATGTAGCCTTGTGTATAATAAAATAGTTGCGCTTGACGTATATGTTTTAGTATATTCCTAGCACATTGTGATGTCTTCCATCAAGATGACTGTGGAGTCAATTTGTCTATCACACATGCCCTCAGTAGGCTAGTTCACTAAGGTTAGACTTCCTTCACGATCTGTATCATACAGGTCTGTGAATAACAGATGTGATCTTTGCGCTTCTGGGATGTTATGAAGTGCTGACTGGTAGTTACTTACCGATGTTTTGGGACAACCTATCAGTCCTACCTTCAAGGGTGAAGCACTTGATGGAACTCATAAGCTGGCCCAAAATGTCGATAACTAACTACATATCAATGCTGCATTACGACCCAGAAATGCAAAGATCGCACCAGAAGCAGAAGCCTGAGATCATGCCATAACAGAAGTTCTATACAGATGCAAACCCAACAGTTCTGATGCATTTTCTGGTGATAATGCAAACATTCATGCATGTTACTCAATTTTATCAAAATAGTACCTTTGCAATGTCTCCAATCTAGCACCAACGTTGTCCAGTTTCTCCTCAGTTTGTTCCTGATATGCATGTTATATTATGTCTAAAATGGAACCCATTATGCTACACCATTTCACAAAATTTGTAAAATGTTTTCCAGTACAGAACTGGTGTTTCAGGAAATTTCCCTTTGTATGTACATAATTTTTTTGTTAGATGTGCATTTCGCATATATATTACAAAGAAATGTACACTGCTTCCAACAGAATGCTTATAGTGACTGCAGGTGTATAACATACTGCAAGCAATCCAATTTTGGCTAGAAGCCAGCAAATGGCCTTTGTGTATAGAGTAAGCAAACCCACACAAAATCGCTAGTTATTGGGGCCATATACAATGATGGAAATGTACTTTAATTTACCACTGATCAACACACTAACATTCTTTATGGCACTATGTCCTACTTACGTAGAAACCTACACTACTATTTGTAAGAGCATTGCCAAAAACTAATATTAGAAAGACTACATTCATACTAGCCACCGAAGCATATCTGGCAAACACATCACATCTAGGAACAAGCCTAAAAGGAAACTTTTTAAGTAAAATGACTTTTACATCTTCTAACATAGATGTCGCAATAAACAATCCGCACCTTATCCGACACACGTATCATACAGTGCACTGTACATTTGCTCACACAAAATAATGGTATCTAGAAGGTAATATAAGCTTACTTTTCCTGTTCTGATGACAGCACAAACATACACTTTCACTCTTACACACCATGACACACCACTGTACATTAATCTAATCTGTACAACGCAGAAGAAAGTCAGCCACAAAGCACAATTTGTACTAAATATTGAACAAACTTGATTTTCATTCATATAATTACTGCACTCGTCATTTTATACTCTGTTCTCTTTAAAAAGTGTTGCTACCATACATATGAAGAAAAGAAATATAGTTTGTGCAAATAAAACACATTAAAATTTCACACATTTTTTTTTAGCAATGATGAGAGAGCTAATCTTGTCAATTTATAAATAAAATTCCCCCAGTCTAAACATTCACAGGGGACATAGATTATACTCTACTTAGATGAAGAGGAATGTAACTATACTTACTTCTACAATCTGGCAGTTGTGTAACAAGATACATGCAATGGATTAATATTCAAGTGAAATTACATTCAACTGGAATGTAAGCAGCCACAATAACATGTACTGGTGTTCTAAAAATACCCATGCAGTTCATCACATTCATTCACATAACCTTAAAATCCACGCCTGGTATGCAGCAAGTACACACAAATCCATGCTTTTCCACGAACAAATTTCTATTGCTTCAGTTTTCAAAATAAATACAAACACAGCAGTTATACTGAAAATTTCAATTTACATAGATTTGCTATATGTGTCAGTTACAATGACTGTCATCAAATGATGCAAATAAATATAATGGAAGATCAAGTTAGCAATGAGACAGCTCTCTTTCTTATAAAGTATTGTCATACTGAGGCTTCTCTTGTCGATAATTTTACCTTCCTTTATATACTGCTGCAAAGGCTTTGCCTGAGGACAGTAATTATGACTGAAACATTTGGCAAAACTGTAAAATGAAACTGTTTCAGAGAAAATCTGTTATATTTGAGTGTATTTATTTTAAAAAATGTATTGATAACATAACAGGATGACTCCTCCAAGATCCTAATGATATGTTCAGTAAATTATTTAGAGAACAGATGAAGAAAGAACAAATGACTACCTCACACAGAACAATGCCTGGCACCCAAAGTACACTTCTCACTGACTGCCCCAAAAGAGGTATCTGGCAAATGGTCCATATCTCACACACTGTGGGATCCTAGATCTACAGATGTGAATATGATGGGTGGGGGAGGGGGTGGGGGTGGGGGGAGAGATAGTTATGTGAACAAGCCACATTCTTTTTTGATGTTCAAAGAAAAACTGCTAGGTTTTCAAGAAATGAGTTCCATCATGTGTCAATAAATATTTTCAGAAGGTGAGACATACTCAGAAGTTGGAGGCTGGAAATTCAAGAAGGTAAGTTGAACAGATGGGAAAGCCCAATTCTAAACCCGGCAGATGTAGGCTCCCTATGTGATAAAAGATCCCATGACAGCTACTGTGCTTTGGCACACAAATGAGATACAAAGCAAAATAAATGCCACAAATATTTTATTCATTAATTTTTACAATACTTTACAATTTCCAAATACAGTAAATTCTGCTACCTAACAGGAGATGAGAAATAAAATTTCAATGCATAAATGGCTTCATATTATAATGCGATCTGTAACAGATGATAAAAGACTAACAAATAATTTTATTTCCAGATAATGAGCTTCTTTCTGATACCAAGTCAGGCTAACATTCTTACAGTAAGGTCATACCTGTACTGTTTGTACATACCATATGTCAATAATTTTTGGTAACTCTCCATGCTGTTCTTATTGAAAGGGAGTTATGGGGGAGTGAAAACACTGGCAAGGGAAAAGATATTAATTTTTTGGTTAATTGTCTACAAAAAAAAATACTTTTAGAGCCTACCATTAATGTAATAACCTTCTTTTGGATGCCACTTTCTTGCTGGCCATTAACATTTTTCCAGACAACACCAAAGTAAGCTGTGTTTGTGTGTTCCAATTCATAATGCTGTTGACTGTGATTATACAGTGAATGAGTATGGAATACTGGATGAATGACACTGACAAGGAAAAAGTGAAGTACCCAGGGAAAACCCACACCAGTGCCTGGACTTCAGCGGCAAGAGGCCTGCGACTAACACCCTCAGCCATGGTTCGGCCTGCAGAGCATGCTAAACTCAACTTCGGGGCACTATACTAAAAGCGTGTTTTCAAACTTCAATTATTCTTGAATTTGTAAGCTACTAAATTGTCTTCCTATAGATTTTCACACCATATATTTCGATTTACATATACTTTGTCGCTAATAGCACATTTCGTGCCGTTTTTATCAACATATAATGTAAGCGTAGGAGTTTTAAACCATCTGTTCACGTTACCAAACAAATCATTCATGCAACAATGAACGTAGTCGGTTTCTGCATGTCAAACAACAGTACCAATAATACTAAGTGACTATCGAATGCTTTATTCACTTTTAAAGGCATATACTGTTAACTCAATATTTGCTTTTCACAAAAAATTCAGCTGGAAAATACACTCCTCATTACATCCTACATAACAATAAGCTGTCAATAATAATGGGCCTCAGACGAGTCCAAACAGTGAGAAGGAAGTCTTTCAACTTACCAGAACTCGATAGGGATACATGTGAGAGCCTGTTTACAACTTTTCTTCGTGATCTCCTTACATATGAGCGCGATGTCGTGAAAGATGCACTCGGCATTTTAGATTTTCCTTTATATTTCACCATAGAATGACCTAAACAAAGGACACCCTTCCATCAAACCTGGCAGCCATTTTCTCATTCAGAGAACAATTCAGTGACGGCCCAATAAGAGCATTTCAAATTGTCACGTGACTACAGTAATTCCGGTATGGTGGGTCTGATCCGTGGAATGGAGGGCTGCAGGCATACGGCGTATTCTTGTTTAACATCTGCAGGGGCGTGCTTTCTTCTTTCTGTCGTTTATGTTGCAAGTTTTTATATATGGAACTCCCCACATAACAGGTAATAATATTACCACCTCTTGTCCATTTTATAATCTGTACGTTGCGACCCTCGCTCTTGACAGGGTTGCCAACTATGTCACATATGGTCGTAGTGTGTGGAAATGAAACAAAGTACCTATAGTAAGCGCATCATGAATGATGATGTATGTGTAACTTGAATGCACAATTACCTTCCCAAAGAATTTAATAATATAATTTGTCTTTACGTTGTAGGGATCATCCATCCACCATAAAGAAGAGATTCCTGAGCGTTTTCGTAATGATGTTTATATCTCCACTATTTTTATATTATTTTTCCCAAGAACAAATTCTTAAGGAGGTGAGTGCAGTTACCACACGATAAGGTGTTATGTTTTGTGCCATCATTTCATAATAGGTTCCGTATCTTCGTAACAGGGGCATGTTCACTTACCCGTGTGCTCTAGTAGTAAGCCCACACCAAGAAAGCTTTATGGTGTAGTGGAGGTATAGCATTACACATTCTTAATCTTGGCGCTGGATGGATGTGAGTGGTCAGTTTCACGCTTCGGCCACTTTACCCTTCAAGGAAAGATATTCTCAATACCCACTAAATAGGAGGATGGATGGGCCCAAAAGCAAGAGAAAAATACAGAGAAGTTGGGATTGAAACATGTTTATTTTAATGCACTGTGTTGGTGAGGAATGTAAATTAATTCTTAGAAATGTGGCTGAAGGAGGATGTGGTCGGATGCATAGGTCACAACCCTCCCCCTCAATCCTTATTCCCACTGCAAAACTGCATCAACACATTATGTGGCTGTGCTTCAAAAACTGAATAGTTAAGTGGTAAAGACTGTTGAACACACTTATACATTCAACAAATTCCTTTTTTGTCACCAGTATGGCATTTATGTTTTGGTTTGAATTTCATTGCACTGTCATTGGGCTGTAGTACAACTATATGCAAAGGAAAACCATGCAATACCATACACATTTACATTAAAGTAATAATTGAGAGATCAGTTTTACAGTTATGTGGAGGGTTTTCATCTTCGCTTGATCAGACATGTTTTTAAGATTGTTACAATTCTTTCAATTTGAGATGACATCGGTACAGATACTGGAAATATTAAGTCTGTATATATGTCTTGGTGATAGAATTATAAACATGATGATAACACTGCACAACAGGGTTTGTTTTAAGTACTGTATATTTTGATAGAAAATAGAATGCATACTGAAATAATGAAATGTATAAGGTGCTGAGCAACATCTACAATGTAGAGTTTCTTCCTTGATGGCATAATGTTTTCACTAAATTCCTTCAAAATATTGGTAACTATTTTCCAGTGAACAGAGCGTAACATCCCTGAAAACCCCAATTTTCATCAACAACACTGTCAGAACTGCGTATATTTCATAGTTTGAAATTATCAGGATACAAGGAATTTAACTGTCATTGATAAAGATTAAATTGAAAGCTGTAGAGTCACATGCCCGCGTGTGTATTGCTTGGCAGGCTGTTTGTATATAGATGGCTCTCTGCTTTTTTCAGGCTACTCTGTGGCAACTGTTGGGTCTGAGGATCCATGGCCTGCTTCCTGCTCTTGTTATTCCAATGTTACTTACTATGGTCCTCTTTCTTGGTCCACTCTGCATGCAGGGTTTTAGTGGACTGTGGAAATTATATACTGGTAGGTCTTTCAGTTCAGTGCATTTAATGTTAATTAGACTAGGCAACATACAAGTAGAGCGGTCATTTGAGTTTTGAGGATGTAATTTATTCTATTTTCTGCCTGCACAATTTAAATTTTTTTTTCTACAGTTTGCTGTACTGATAGACTGAGCAGAGTCGTAAACCACATGATCTATTAACCTCTGCTTTTTGTCTCTGGGTGGAAAGTTTGAAAGATCTGAATTGTGACTGGATAGCTGGAGGACTCTTATCAGACATACAGCAGTGAAGAAAAATGCTTTGTACTTCAGCAATCAGAGCATTAAAAATAAGTTTTCTTCTACGAGGGTTCTTCAAAAAGTTTCCGCACTTTTTTTTTTTTTTAACTCTATTTATTAAGAACTTCAAAAGCAAATTACATCACTTTTTTATATAGTCACCCTGCTTTGTGATGCATTTTTCCCAGCGTCCTACCAACTTTTTAATGTCATCAACAAAAAATGTTTTTGGTTGAGCGCGTAGCCACTGATGCACCGCTGCTTTCACATCATCATCACATGAAAATCGTCTTCCCCGTAAAGCATTTTTGAGTGGTCCGAAAAGGTGGAAATCAGATGGCGCTAAATCCGGACTGTAAGCTGGGTGTTCCATAGCCTCCCACTTTAGTTTTTTGAGGGTTTCCACTGTGCGGGCTGCAGTGTGGGGGCGGGCATTTTTGTGCAACAACAAAATTTCTTTTGACAGTTTTCCTCTAATTTTAGAGCGGATTGCGGGTTTCAGTTCTCTCTGAAGCATGTCACAATACATTGCACTTGTGACAGTTGTTCCACGTTCCTGATAGGTTTCGGGAATAGGCCCTTGAGAGTCCCAGAAGACGGTCAACATCAACTTTCCTGCCGACGGTTGCATCTTGAATTTCTTTGCTACAGGAGATGATGGATGCTTCCATTGCATACTCTGCTGCTTGCTTTCGGGCTCATAATGGTGAATCCATATTTCATCACCAGTGACTATTTGCTGCAGAAAGTTGTCACCTTCTTCACGATAAGGGGCCAAGTGTCAGGAACAAACGTCTAAGCACTTGCTCTTACGCTCCTCTGTCAGTTCCTTAGGCACCCACCTGGCACACACATTACTGAACTTAAGGCTGTCATGAATCAGGGAATAGGCAGAACCAACACTCACATTCAGCCTTCCTGCAACCTCTTCAACTGTTATTCTTCTGTTTTCACGAATCAGTTCCAGGGCTCTTTCTTCATTCCTCGTGGTCATGGCTGTAGCTGGACATCTAGAGCGCTTTGCATCCGTCACACTCGTGCGGCCATTTTCAAACATCTCAATCCACTCATAGACGATTCTATGAGAGAGAACTTTATTCCCGTACTGAGCACACATGCAGAGATGAATTTGTGCTCCTGGCACACCTTCTGCCCACAAAAAGCATATGACCGAACGCTGTTCCTCTTTGGTGCAATTTATAAGTTTTGCAGCCATCTTCACCACAGCGTGACAACTCTCATACTAAACTGCAAGGTCAGCCGGCTTGCCCGACTGACTAGTCACATGACATTCTCAGACAATACCAATTACTAGTCCTCCCGCCCTCACCGTTTCCTGCGAAAATATAAAAGTGCGGAAACTTTTTGAATTATCCTAGTATTTTGTAAGTTAAAATCAGTCTTCCTGTTACAGGCATGGGCATTACCAGGACTTTCAAAGGTTGGAGGTGGGTGGGGAGGAGGGAAGCTTGAAAACTAGCATTAAGCCATCTAAGAATATTTATATAGATTGTGCCAGAACCTTTATTTTATACATCCCTTTGTGATATATAAATTATATTAGAAAAAACCATTTATCACAACTAAAATTTTTGTTATCAGTAATAATATTTATTGCAACATGTTTTGGCCAGCTTGCCCATTGTCGGATAATACAAAACATGAAATAGCTGGAAGGGTTAATCCCTCCAAATATTTTGTATTTTATGTTATCTGATGATGGCCAAGCCAGCCGAAACATGTCGTAATACATATTAATACTAATAATAAAAATATTTAGTTGTGATGAACAGTTTTTTGTTATATGATTGTGCTAGGGTTTTGGACCTCTGTTAAAGTATAGATGATTTTTGAACATATTTAGTGTGTGTTATATTTTCTGTCTTTTTCACTGTCAGTCTTGTACAAAACTCTGATGGAAGGGGTGGGGGGCCAGATGCTTGACTTGCTCCCCCACCCCCAGCCCACTGCTGACACTTGTTATAGGTTGAGACAGGGATGGCATGGCATAATTACAAAGTGAGTTTACCATATGGTTAGTAGGAGCTGGGGTAGCTCAGTTTTTAGTGACTAAGCTGTAGGCTGGATGAGTTTTGAATCATGGTTCAGTTCCTATAGAGGCAAGAAGTCCATTTTTTTAAAGCATCTAGACTGAATCTGGGACAAGGCTGGGGTGCAAAGCTGACCACATCTTTGTCTAGTGCCAAGGCTAAGAATGCATAAAGTTGTACTCCTGCTGTCCCATATGTCGTCATTCTTCCTCTTCTGAAGCACGAAACTCGGTTGTGGACCTTTGTTTCTGATACAGTCTTAGTCCTGTCCCAATGGTCTCTGACCATTGCCTGCCTGTTTATTATGCCCAGTTTGTTTGTTTATTTTTTTGAACCTTGTCCCTCCATCTTTTGTATGGTCTTCCACTTTTCGTTACTTTTTCCATTCTAGCCTTTGCAGTTTGTTTTGGCATTTTTGCTTTCATTCGACATGACTATGCCATTTTAGTCAGGGATTTCATAAATTTTACAGTATCTTTCCCTTGTGATATGATCTTTATCTCCTTATTTGTTCTTATTCACCAGTGTTCTCCTTCTTTTAGAGGTCTGTATATTCTTCTTACAGTCTTCTGTTCAGATATTTTATGCCATCATTACTTGGTGCTCAATGAAGTATGTGGACACCCCTATTTTTTTTAGCTGTATTTTCAGTTGTGTACCTAAAGTTATTTGTCTGGCCTAATGTATTGTCTTTGTTATATGTTTTGAGTACAGTATTTGATCTCTCATCCACCCATGTTCCCAAGATTAATTTTAATGTTTTCCTCCCATTCCCTTCCTCAGCCCTTGATGTGGTCATGAGGTCTTACCTCCAAAAGTCTGTACATTCTTTTTCCCTGCATCCTATGTACATGCCCAGCACAGTCACCATCTTCACAATTAGAGTAGATTAGTGATTTGGTTCAAGCCCTTATGGTCCCAATGCACCTAGGCCTTAGATGGGCCTTTGATGCCCCATAATCTGATGCCAAGTCAAGGGATCCCTCTGCCTTTACTAAAGTTACAGATGGCCCCCTGACTTAGACTCTTAACATCCTCTGAGTCCAAGAAAGAGGAGACCAAATATGCATGTCTGAGTGAAGCCAGAGCTTTACACTCACACAAAACTTGGGGTGAGGTTTGTTCCTCTGCTCCAAACCTCCTACATAAGGGACTATTGGTCAGCCCTATTAAGTGATGATGTATCCTGGGGGTGTTATGTACAGTAAGGAGGCAAGTAACAACCCTGTATTGTGTGTGTCCTGTTAAAGGACGGAAGTCTGGTGTTTGCAGTTGGACTAGGGCCTAAAATCAATTTTTGAGCCTGTCTCTGGATAATGATAAGATCCCACCACATTACCATATGCTGATTGTCTCTCCAGGATTTTATCTTTCTTCTTATATTCCGCCTAGGGATCCCGAAAGCTGGTTCTGGTCCAACAAACTTTTGAACAGTACCATTTCTAGTTAGCTTGTTGGCAGTTTCATTTCCTTGTACCCCAGAGTGTCCAGTGACCCAAAACAGCCCAGCAGTATGATGGATGGAAGTGTCATTCACTGCCTTTTGGCACTCTTGTTCCAATGGAGAGGTTGTTTTGGCAGCCTGATAGGCCTACAGAGCCGCCTGACTGTTGGAGCAAATACTAGCGTATTTCTCTGACCTATTCACAGTACCTGGTGGCCTGTGTAAGTTTCAAAGCCACAAAATAAACTAAAAAATACAGTCAATCCCTGATACATCACCAGTGTTTGTTCATGGCAGTTTGCAGTAGGAATCAGAATTCTGTATAGTAGGGAATTTCTGTACACAGACTTCCCAAGGTACTAAGTGATGGTGATGCTGCTTTCGGGTTTGACAGTATTTCAGTTTGCACAGATCCTTCCACCTGCACCATATGCCATGGCCGTTCTAGAACTATTACTTTTCCATACTTTGACATTTTTTTTTTTTTTTTATAGAACCAATGTACTGGATGTCAAGCTTAACAAATTTAATCTGGCTACGTAACCACGTGGTGGCACCGCTGTCTGAAGAGTTCACCTTCAGAGCCTGCATGTTACCGCTGCTCCTACAGTGCTTCCGACCAATGACTGCAGTTTTTGTCTGCCCACTGTTTTTTGGAGTAGGTACGACACTATTTATGAAATTGACGGGTATTCGTTTTGAATATTTTTGTGTTGGTTAGGTGGCCTTAATTAGTTATATGGAACTAAGCACCATATTTTGGTAATAGGATGGAGAACAACCATAACATAAATTCATTACTTCAAGCAAGTGAGTCTGTATCAACTCATGGTAAAAGAAGTGAGACAAAGTTGCATGTGTTAGGGAGACCGCAACATGCATGTAACACTGTAGATTATTGGATCATACTGTCATGTAGAATTTCATCATATCAGTGTGTTGCATGTTTTACTTTCTTTCTGGTAGAGGAACTTCCATTTTGTCGATTCTGTTAATAGGGGCTGGGATGGCACAGTCGGTATAGCAACTCACTATAGGCTGGATGGCCCAGGGATTGAATCCCGGTGGGGGCAACGTTTTCTGCACCCGTGCAGACTGGCCCTGTGGCCTACCCAACCTCCTATACAATAGGTACTTTGTCTTTCCTGGGGGTAGAGCAGCCGGGGTATGGCAACTACCCACCCCCATCTAGCACCAAGGTTAAAGAAAGTGTAGAGCTATATCTCCACTCCCCCACTGGGCCTTCGTGGCCTGTTCAAGGGTGAACTTTACCATTACCTTTTACCTTTCAAGTAATAAAAATAAAGCACCTTTGTGTATTTGGCTTGTAATCTTTCTGTCTTGTTTCAGCCCATTTTCATCATATGGTAGAACGAATGAAAAGTGGTTTAGATTTAAGAAGAGCATTAATGATATCATGTAAGTATGTTGTAATGTTGCAGCATTAATAATTTATTACAAAACAATGCAAATTTGCGGAATTGTTTTGAGTTTTAAAACATTTAGTGTTTGTGGATTTCATTTCAGGTTTTCAATTTTCGTACACAACATTGTTTGGTGCCTATTCAGCATTCCTGTTTGCTAAAACTGGTGCGTATAATTTTAACTCATAAGTTTGAAGCTAAATAGGAATTAAAGACTTGAATATCTGGAGTGTTGTGTGTTGTCACTTAATATTTAATTTCAAATTAAATTTATTAACCAGACATCAGTTTCTTTCAGCTTGTACATGTTGGTATGCATTCCGATAAAGCAGCGTGTACCAGCAGACTTGTGTAAAGTTTCACAACTTTTCATGCATTGTGTTTCATCCTTGATTGTTTAATCAGAGTACCGGGAAACTTGTTTTTGTTAAAAAAAAATGGGTCAGGAAAGGGGGGGGGGGGGTGTTGTGATTGGGTTGTCACTGCTTACAAGTAATATGTGTTCACATAGGAGATGCATGTCTCTGTGGATATGATGCTTATAGTTGACTGTTAATGTTTTATGTGTTTTGTGTGAACTGCGAACTTAATTTTCTTATTTTATTTTTGACATTTTCTGTAGAATAGTGACTACATTGATTTTGCATCTTTGCATCCCATATTCGTAGAAATACAGGGTTATTCAAAATGATTGTCGGGTTTTAACAACTTGTCATATACAATACACTTGAGATAGGAGTATATGTATTTTTTTATTTAATAAAACAACACTCCAAGTTTTGTTACATACCTTACAGGTGCTCTATATGTGCACCCTTTGTGATTCTACAAACATCAGCACAATAATCGAGTTTGTTCCAAACTGTTTGTAGCATGTCGGCAGTGATGGTTTCAATGACGGTTCTGATTCATACCTTCAGTTCTGGGATACTTGCGGGAAGAGGAGAAACCTAAACCTGATCCTTGACGTAACCGCATAGAAAGAAATTACATGGGGTTGCATCTGGAGTGTATTGTGTATGACCCTGACAATCTTTCTTAATAACCCACTATTCGGTATATGGGAGAGAAAACTTCGGATGTACCATTGGGCAGACAAAATGTTGAGCAGGAACTTTGATCCTTCTACTGCCCATTCCCAATGTCCTGTCACTTTCAGTACTCTGCTGCATTGTGTGTTTGTCTCACAGCACACTTATCTGAGGGTGCTGTCTGTACATTATAGTTTTTGTGTTAATTGCAGGCCATTTTGTGGCACCATTTGCAGCTCATGCCTTCTGCAACCACATGGGGTTCCCAGATTTTGCGGAGATTTTAACGTATAAGGAACCTCAGAGAATATTCTTGATGTCGGTGCTTGTTCTTGGATTGGTGGCCTGGTGTATGTTGCTTACACCATTAACAAACCCTGCATGGTATAGCAATCAACTGTTCTGGAAGAATCACTGATACTTATTCAACTGGGTGTACATCATTTGTATGACACCACTGGATATTATTCAGTCAAGACAGGCAACATTCTGTGATTAATGTTGAGGGGAATAAAATTAATTTCCTAGCATTTTAATGGAGTTAGTACACTCATGAAGTCTTTAGACATAACCAAGAATATTGGTGTGACTGTGTCCATCCCAAGAAAGGGCTTCAAATAGATGTTAGTATTGACTGAGTTACTCTCATTCACAATTACAGTAATTTGAATGTAGGTATAATGTTTTCTTTGCATGATGAAGAGCAAGCATTGTGTGTTCCTGATAGTGTGGGTATCTCCATGGCTGTGATTCTGTTCTGTTATTACCATTGTGGGTTACTGTATGAAGGGTTGTTACTAATTAACAACTACAGTAAACACATATACTGGATATTTATTAAAATTTTAATTGTACAGAAGTGTTATGTGCTGCAGCAGGAAGCTGTGATTTAGTTGCACCAGCCGCTAGTCTCACTCCAGCGGTGTGGTCCGGTTGACTGCAGGTGAGTGAATGCCTGGTCAGCCAGTTGGTGGAGATGCACAGTAAGATGTGTGGCGGAGAGCTGGGCAGAGGGCAGCTGTGTCAGGAACATGTCTCGGAGGTAGCCCAGTCATGGCCGGATGCTGCTAGCTGCCAGTCCTACAGCTGAGCCGCAGTTGCCCGGTATAGCACTGTGTTGTTACTCCTTTTGGTGCCGTGCAGTATGGTTATGTGGGCGAACGTTGATACTCCTTTTGCGAGCTGAGAATGCTTACTCTTTTCATTGAGAGCAATGAATGCTCTTACTCCTTTTGGTGAACAGCGAATGATGTCCAAAGCCTGGAGAGGTCAGCTTTCATACTATGCTACCACTGGACTGCCTGCTGTGCGATTGGTTAGCCCTAGAGCTTGTAGGAGTGGTAAGGCAAACGACTACCAGTTATTTGGTTGGTCGGTGATGTGTATTGGAGCAGATTACAGTTTCTCATTGTTTGACTCTGGAGTAAGTTGTTATTTCGTTCAGTGGAAGGGGTAGTATATCGAGCAGAGAGAGCAGGGAGAGCTGCTGTATGGAAATGGTCATTTCTGGAGATTGTTCAGTCCTACATGTCAGATGCCTTGGTGTGATTTATGAGGACTGCTTACAATTAGGAAATTGGTAATCACATGCAGAGCTACCGAATTAGGTCTGAAGCTGTGTTCAGAGGGTTTCTCTTACTAAGCTAATTATAGAGAGGTGAGAATTGTGAAAGAACAGCATTAGAAGGCAATTCCTGGATGTTATTTGTGTCATGGCTTGTGTCTTTTTCCTTTTCAGATTCTTTAAGTTTTGGACTGTATTCATTTCAGGGGAACTTCATATTTCCAGACATCTTTTAACCTTTATCCTAGTGGGATGGGTATTCAGTTGTACATCATGGTTTATGAAAAATATTACCTGAACAGAAAAAGATAACATTTTAAAATTAATGATATTTTGTGGAAAATAAAACAGGGATTATCCAGCATGACTTAAAAATGCAGTCAGTTTCCTTGTTGTCTCAATATATAACATTAATTTCTAGGGTTTTCCTATGTGCATTCCTGTGTGCCTTGCAGTTCTTTAAATGGTTAAAGAGATTGGTTCATGCATGTAGGAGCTGGGATAGCAAAATGTTCACATATTTGTCATAGAAGCAATCAACTAAATAAGCTCCCTCAAACACTAATGCTTTTGACTCATTTTATTCTTGAATGGGACACCAGTTGTTGTGACTTAGAATTTTGTGGTTTTTCTCAGTCCCACTAGGCAAATGCTGGGATAGTACCTCAGGTCAGGCCATTACCACTGCCACATCCTTTCCCATTCATTCATGAATAGGAAGTAGAAGAGTGCATTTGGTGTATTGACTATTGACTGGGCTTGTCTATGTTCATATCACCATATGTTTTTCAGCTGAATTTCCCAGACTTGTACTGTTGCATTGCTACTTTTTATGTAGTACGCATTTGGAACAGCTATTCAAAATATTCTCCAGCCTGAGATTTTAGGCCACACATAGTCCCTGTACACGCTACATTAGTATCCTTTTTCCTTTCGTGTCTTGTGTCTCACTCCAATTGACTAAATGTGAGTGTTGTAAACCAGTTCCTTTTGTTCAAACATGATTCTAAATTTGAATGTGTTTAAAGCTGTCTTGGGCATCTTCAGTTTTGCGATGATTTTGAGTCCATTTGTTGTTAGGAGTTATAGATGCTGTCTTTTGAGGTATTCAATTCTGACTGGATCTTCTTCAATTACACCACACATTTCATTTCTACAAGTGAAGCTGAAAAATTTTCTTGTGCCTGTTAACAAATTTGGGTTCTGTTTCTTATCATCAGTGGTAGTGCTTGCACCTGTCACCAAGACATATGTCAGATACTAAGCAGTTAGGTATGTTAACTTTTACTGATGTTTTTATGGATGCCTGTTTGGTTTGTGATTAGTTTTGATTCACCTGAAGAAGGAAACAGTTTAGATCTTCACTCTTCAGGGATCTTATGCATTATACATTGGTACCAACTACCAATCTATGCTGTGTAATATCCCAGAAGAGCAAAGATGCTATTCATACCATGGCAGAAGCCTGAGTCAATGCAAGGAAACAGATGTTTCTGAAATGTTTTGGTGTGTACATAGTGGCAGTGCAAAAAGTCAATGTAAGTAGGTGCAGGTAAAGGAATCCCTGTACAGGCCTTGAGGGTTCCAGGAGACAGTCTGCACATGAAGATGGTAAGGTTGTCAGCCTTATGCGTAGACCATCTTTACCCCCCAGGAAATATTCCTGGTACTCATTTCTGTTAAGAGGCTGAGTTGATCCCATGGCTGTTTGTGGATGGAAGGATTATGTGAATGAAATATTCCAGTGACACCATTGGGATTTAAACCCACTACCTTCCAGCTTGCACTACTGCATGCTTCCCAAATAAATATCAGTGATAAAACACATGTTAAACCATTGTCAAAAATGTAGATGATCCTTGTGGTGTGATGGCATCATCACTGTTTGCTCCTCCCATTTCCGTCATGTTGTCTCTTCTATTTCCGATGTGTACATAGTGTTCCCTGCTTCTGTTACGTTGTCATTGTTAGCCTTTAAACGAGTCAGCTTCCCTTCGTTGTTGCAAGATTTGATGTTCTTGGCAGTGATGACATAGACACAATCCCAGTAACACTATTCCAGGGTCCTTCTAGTTCAAAAACAGTAAGCTGCTTGGAAAAAAGGGGTATGTTACATAGACAGTGGGTTGTGCTAAAGATGGAACATGAAGGAGATTTAAGGGGAGTTGACAAGGGCTGGTTGTGCGATGCATAAATTAATGTGACTGGTTGGTAGAGACCGGGCAGGTGAGTGAGAGACATCTTAGATGATGATGATGTAGCCAAGGGAAGTTGAGGAAAATGACACAAGAAAAGGGTAAAATAAGTGAGGAAAGTAAATGTGGTGACTAGAAAGGGAGAGATCATGGATGTAATTGGTCTTAAAAAGGACCATAATGCTAAAATTGTGTGTCATAATTGGGAGGCGTGCTTTGTTAATTAAAGAACAATATTTTACTTCAAATTAGGATGCTGAAAACTTCATGTGTGTACTTTCCATTACAAAAATGTAAGGTGATCATGTATTAATGTTTATAAAAATCTTTATTTGTTGTTAATTCTACTTACCTATACATTTTTTATGGTTTTCTATGCTGCTTATCAAATAATATATTTAATAGAAGCAAGGTCCTCAGCTAAGTATTTAAATGTAAATGAAATGGAGGACAGTAACACGTTGAGTTTCCGGAAGTTTTCTTTTTAGAACAGCGTGTGACGGACAAAACCCAGAAAGCAAGTGCTCCAAAATGTAATATATCACTGTCTGAACCATGCAGAACTGACACCAGCAATCTTATTGCATAGAATTAAGGATTTTTCTGTCAGTAACTTCATTGTTGCAACTATAAGTCGAAAAAATCATTGACACCGTTAAATATTAATTTCTTTATATATTCTTAGAATGAAATGTACATATAATGAGGTCTTACCTATCCAGTCCATAATGCAAAATATAGCCTCCCTAAACCGTGTAACATTTATATTAGCCTATTGCCTCCACATTCAGGTAGAAACAGTGTAATGTTTTGATTGAAAGAGATTCCATTCGTCCAACTTTATGCATTGTTGCCTCCACATAAGATTATCATTATGAGAGTTGAGGTTTCCATGGCTGTGAAAATTAAATTATCTTTCGGGTTACAGGGCCATGTAGCCAGTCCATTACTTGGTTACAAACATTTCAAGGCAACCTACTGCCTACATTTTGAGGTTAGCAATATGTGTCAATTTAAGAGTTTTTTCACAAACACAGCTGTTTTATGGATGTGTAATAATGTAAAGCATTTGGAGTGTGTTAGATCATCTTTGACAGAAATGCTTCAGATTCCAATGCTGCTAACAGTATGTTCTCCAAGATGCAGAATTATGTATTCCATAGATTTACACCATGATGTTCCACAGTTTAATACAGAACAAGCAGTTCCTTGTACATACGTTTGCAAAACAGTACTGTACTTGCAATTCATGTGCAGCAGCTGGCATGTACGAAGAAGTCTTGATAAAATCTGTGATTAAGTATCTGTGTAGCGCATTACTGACAGAGGATAAAATTGGTCCCAAAATGTTAGGCACTTTTGTCTGTGCAAAAGCCACAAGAATTGTTATAAATATGAACAATATTTGATACTACAGGTGTATGATAATATCTTCCATATCAATCTTTTTCCAAAGTGAGAACTGGATCAGTTTTATCACACTCTTTGATCAGTGTTTTCATGTACAAGGTCACAGCTTTGACAATGAGCACTGTTGCCTTCTAAAATGTAACACCGTGCAGTCTGGTGGAAGTCGTGAAGTCACAGAGTAAGATCAGGAATGATGGAGGCAGCAGGTTCCTATGAAATGTTGGTACATCTCTATATGGCAGAAAACAGCAGTATTCAATGCTTTTAATGTCCGGACTTGGAATATATTGTTATTTGGTTGCAGCTGTGTGCAAGAATCAATATTATTAAGTCTTCCAGAACTGTACTGTGGCCAAAGAAAGATGTTCCATGGATGATGGCGATGGCAGCACTTGAAGTTGCCCACTTTCTGCTTACTGTTGCATTCCCTTCCAACCCAATTGTCTGTTGCTACTGAAGGTGATGATGTGGTTATCACTTCTCACATTCATGTGAAAAGAAGTACAAGAATGAGGGAGAATATGCAGTATAGGTTCAATACATGGGACTTATTTTTGTGGCCACAGTACAGATTTATTAATATGTTTTCCATGAAGCACAATGTGTTCTGGCTCAGGTTTACATCAGTGTGTGGTTAAATGTTGAGATGCACAACATAACATAACCGTGCACTAAGAAACTCGTGGCCATATATAACTAGTCAGAAGTGTACAGTTACTACCTGTAAAATGAGTATCTTTAAGTATTCATGCTTAAACTGTCTTCACTGTTGTGCACATGTGACAACTTCTTTTGATGTGTTGCTATAAACAGGTTAACCATAAACACAAAATAATACAGATTATTGCACAAATTATTTTAGACCTACTTTTGTGTAATCTTTTGGTAGAAGAAAGCACACATGGTAGAGGTAAGAAATATATACAGAATTTTAATCTATAAAGTGGAAAGGAATAGACCACCCCCAGAGACCCAGAAATAGATGGGAGGTGTGGCTATTAAATAATGAAACTGGTTTCACACAAGTACAGTATTCTTACCTTCATTCATACCATTGTGATATGATAATGGCAGTATAGAAGAACACTGTCATTCCTAAGTTGTGGTCAACAGTGTTTTTCCACACCGTTATACATACATTATTAATGAAATTATTGTATGTGCATTATATTTTCTTTCAAAGTTATTTACTGTGGGAGCTACATACCCCTCCATATGAGCCTTCCAGGCCTTGTAGCATCACTGAAGTCACTTTGTGAGATAACTGTAAAAGTAACTCTGCCGTCTTATCCATACAACTAATGTAATATGGACGGTTTTGGTGGCAGCTTTCTTCATTCTCACAAGAAATGTGACGTTTATACTAATTTCTTTTTGTAACAGAGTGTGATCATGACAAGTTAAAAAGTATATAAAAAATTTATTACTTGATACTGTGTCACCATAACTGAGCATTGTTTGGCACATAACTGGGGAATATTCAACAGTAACTAGTGTATATATACATTTATATATTTATGTTTTCCAAGGTCAGGAATTTTGCTTGAAGTATCATTATTTAGTAGCAACACCTTGTACGGAAATAGTTCTTGAAAAAATATGTGAGTGTATGGAGTATATTCACTCTAACCCAGAATAGGGTACACTATGATGTTCTGATGAATATGGGAATGAATTTCCAAGATCCATAAAAGGAAGTGTTTTTACCATCTGAGTGACCCTCAACTTTGTAAGAACCCCACAGAGTGTAGTTAGTTTAGTTATATGCATTGCCACTAGGATGAGTTATTCCCACTCTCTCACTTCTCTGCTTTCTGTGGTCTCTCCACTTTATACTTGGTATCCATAATGGCTGGCTACTTGACATTCATGTTTGATCTTTCTGAAAAGTTCCATTTCTTGGCGTGCACATTACATCACTGTTATAATAATACTACTGATTTTTCTTGCAGTGTCTACTTTCAGATTCTGTAAAATGTCCTTGTTTCACATTTCATTCCTTTGCCCATTTAATTATACTGTTTTAATCCATGTTGAAGTTCCTACATCATATACACAAATAGGCAAGTATATTGAGGTTTTCAGTGTGCAGGATGTGAGGTTGCATTGCAAGGTAAGCAGTGCATGTTACCTGCCTTCATTCTCAAAGGGCAAGTGGACCATTCTTCTTAGTCCACTTGCCATTGAGAACAAATATGTTCCTTCAGAGTACCAGGAACCAATAACCTGGTGGCACATCATCACATCCCAGAAGAACCATCTTCAAATTACACTGCTATGAAAACCGCACAACTCGCATGCAAATATATATATACACATACACAGTGGGTCCTGATACACATTGGGGTCCATATAAAAAAGGTGGGACTATACAAAAATAATATATATGAGGGAATATTTCCTGACAAGAATGTTATACAAGTGTTCTGTTACAAAAGTAACATGGCTGACTTCCAATACCAGCCATGCATCACATTAGATTCAGCACAAAGCAACAGAGAAGAGTCAAAGTTGATGCTCATAACAGATGCTGAAAGGCACAAAAAATAATTGTTCCTCCCCTTTTAAATTGCATGACTTAGATGTGGAATTTTTGTGTGGTTTTTTGAATAAGTTGCCAATGTAACTGCAGACACACTTATATGGAGGACCCCCTCTAATTTAACTTTTCCTGAACTTCACCAATTTGAAATGTTATCTGCAACAGCTGAGATGTAAGGTTATCATGCCAGTGAATATGAAGACAACAGTCTTCTTGGAATGTCACGCCATGCAGTTTTGTCAGCACGTCTACCAAACTACAGGGCATCACATCCCAGAAGACCAAATCATCAACTGTACCAGGTTGTTATTCACACCAGATCTAGAGTGAATGTAGAAAAGTTGTATAACAATTTTTAAACTGGTAATACTTATGTAGTCCTTTATATGACTGTTATGTCATTAACACTTTGGCACTGGAATTAAATGCACAGTGTATGCTAAAAAGCTGAGAATTGAAATGGTCACTTTTACTTTGCATGCTGTCAGCAACATACACAAATTGTGTCAGGCATTTCGGCCACACACTGTGCATTCTGTGTGGATGACTTTCAGTTCCAAAGGGTTAATATTACTCTCTGTTGCTAGTATCTTATCATTCACTGCATAGTAAGAGGATTTGTTGAGCATGAAATACAATTTAATTCCTTAAGTTATTTACACAAGAATGTAAGTTAACCAATTAAGACATCAATACCAAATGTGGGAAAGCATAAATTAAGAAATTCCAGAAAACTCCGAATGAACAAATACACTGTATCTGTTCCCTTGACACTCCATTAAATACTGAATACATTTATATGAGGTGTAACTTTTTAATATCATCTTACAGGATAAATAACAGGGTGTGCAGTGTTTTCATGCTATACAATTTCCGTACTCATTTTTTTTTTATTATTATTATTATACAAAATTATCATTAACCTCTGACCTGCCATTAGACTACTTAATTCAAATAGATGTGTTCTGCTAGGCGTGTTATGATTTAGTATGACTGATGTTCAGAAGTTAAGTTTTTACTGCATGTAATTTATACTGTATAGGTGAAGTGTGTTCAAATGAAACTGATTCTAGTATTGTTATGGGTGAAGGAGTAGAGGCTCTCCAACATGAAGTTTACTGAGAAGTCCTCGCATTAAATAAAGGATGACGTATCAGAGAAACTTTGTTCTTTGAAATAGCCTCCTCCTACACCAATATGATTCCAATCATGATTCCATTTTTTCCCAGCATTCCATATGTGATTTTGAAGAAGTATGTCAGCCACTTTAGAGTTTTTCTTGTATTTCCACTGCTGATTCAAAGTGACATACTTTTACACTAAACTCTGATTCTGGGAACAGAAAGAAGTCTGTGGGGAGAGATTGGGGCTGTGAAAGCAATGGAGTTTTGTTTTCTGCAAAAAGTCCAAGAAAAATTCTTCATGGATTTTTCACCCTTGATGATGAAACCAGTGCGTTGTTTTTAAATATTCTGTACCTCGACAATACTAAAAAGAATGTACTGTTGCATATTTCAGTGGCAAAAGTGGTTATGTGAATGTGCCACAATCTTAACATTATATGTACACTGTTTGGTTACTTTTTTCCTCCACATAATTGTTCCATTTTTTATGTGCATTCACAGTCATGAAAAGCGTCCATCAGTTCGGTCATGTCTGTATCTCTGCAAGTATCAACTCGGCTCCCACTGGACGGACAATCATGAAATTTGATATTGGAGGCTTTTATTAAAATATGTCATAAAATCCTTATTTTTAAAATCAGACAAATATCGGGCACTTTACGTGAAGACCCAAGTTTGTATTGTATTACTGAGAGCAACATAAAGCCACCACAGAATCGATCTCACGACAGATGCTCCTGGGCTCTAAGGATAATCGAGCAGGCATAAGCAGTTCAAAATTTTTAGTACCTCAACAATCTTGAAGAAAACTCACTGTTGGCAACATGTTTAATAATGCTGCTTGAGAACAGACGCATCTCGTGGATCCCCTTCAATCTCGCTTTCCATGCCATCATTACAGCAACTAAATGCATGTACTGATACCAGGTATAATCCACTGCAGCATGAAGCAGTCGCAACTGCATCATGCTGCTGCACTTGGTTCTTCATGTGCAACTGCTCAGCAGCCAAATTCCAGACAGTAGTTGCTTACAGATGTGACATTGTTTACATACATACAGTGCACTGAAATGGTAGCTTCATACTGCCAGAAAAATATTTCCCACAAGTGTACACCAAACTCAAACAAGGGCACAGATAATCTAGTCATACATCATGCAGCAGATACAAAATTGTTACACTGTTAAATGTATGTTCAAAGATCACAAAATTTTACAGTACACAATGCTCGCTGATTTTTCTGTACTATAAAGATGCATATGAATGAATAATATGAAATTTATAAGAAAGCAGATTTGAAAATATTCTTCTATTATCATCATCATCACGTACCATACCCTCGTCCAAAGCGAGTTCTCCAGAGAGTGTGATCTAGTGCTCCTTTAACCTTTTGGCGCCGGAATTATTTTTTTAAATTTTAGCACACTCTGTATATAAAATGTGAATAATACAGGAACCAAATACGTTAGAATTATGAAACAAACTGCATTTTTAAGAGAAAAAAACGGAGAGTATATACCATGTTTAAAATATTCA
>Ga0131853_10005037_pt1 | contig 23787 bp, 14 predicted proteins | sample TergutLab28metaG_FD_92764 | JGI IMG/M metagenome (GOLD analysis project Ga0131853, IMG submission 92764) | Labiotermes labralis P1 segment gut microbial communities from Petit-Saut dam, French Guiana - Lab288 P1 (version 2) (version 2) | ecosystem: Host-associated > Arthropoda: Insects >...
ATGGAGAAAACAATGACCCTCCTAAAACCCGTCAAAAACACCTCATTGTTAACCCCATATGAACAGTTCTTCATACAAGCATTTCACAAATCTGGAAGGCTCGTTTCCGAACAAAACCCCGGCAAACCCAGCCCTCTGCTCCAGATGGCCATCAACACCTCCCACCCTCCTACATGACCCTGCTAGTCGAACAGTAACCTTCACAGTGCTCGCACCCTACAAGGCAGCGCCCCCACAACCGCTACCAACCACATCCAGCAGAACCAGGTATGTAGCCAACTTCACATTAAATCTCCACCCCCTATACCAACCTGCCCATCACCGGCATACTTCACCTAGTGCACCTAATAACACCTGCACCACACACCCCTCCCATCAAACAGGCACAACTCATGCATCAGTGCAACCACTCCTATACACCAGACCTGGAAAGCACACGATACATATACCAGTCCAACACCATGACACACCAATTTGCACACCACATTCTCATATACACACACGAGATCCCATCTAGGTTTACTACGCAATACCACACAAAGAAGACATTAAAGCTAATATATAACTTTCCTCGCTCGTTACAGCGCAGCACACCACATGCAGTAACATATGTCTTGTTCTCCTAAAGATGGGCATAATGATGCCTGAAACATGTTGAGAAATTGTTAAAAATAAACATCTAACTGTTGCATCTTGTTGGTTTTTTTCTCTCTCACTTCACAATTTGCTCACGATGCACAGTCACAGAAACCTAAAGTTAGGAAATCTCTCTCATTCCAGAAATGTCACAATAGTACAGGCAACAGTAACTTGTCCCAATCCATATTTGAGAATCTAATCTTGTACAGGTCCAAAACAAGGGCAGGCTATATTCAGATTTGTTGAGTTTATGCCTCTAAAGTTACAGAATTACAACTGATAGAAAGGTCAACCTACTATGCCATGAGGCCAGTGGGCTACAGTTTGCTTGCCCTTGCTTTGAAAATATGTAAATGTAAGTTCACATAAGGAAGTAGAAACGCACTCTGTGACAACCAATCACAATTTTTTTAATTCAAGGGCTTCTGGTATGGAAACTTACACATTTCTCTCACTTTCCAGAATTTCACAAGTTCAGTCACCAAAAAAGTTAATTTCATTATCCTTGTCCCCCAAATTCACATGCAGATAATATTAATAACGGAACACTAATCACGTCTCAAAGCAAACTTCTCTTCCTGTATACCACCCTTTGTAATGATACTGATGTAAAGGCTGTCACCAGTATATATGTCTCTCTCAGCAGCAGAAATGAAGGCATCTTTCAAAATTTGCATGGCCTTCGGAATATTAATTGGCTCAGGTGTCACATTCTCCATGTTGTTGTATCCAATCTGGTTGTCGAGAAACGGCAAAAGCAACGCACCCGCAGACCCACTTGCTTTGTACTGTACCCTGTCATAGCTGCCAACGGGGTCATACGAATAGACACAACCTTTCCCCTCTTCATCCAGTCCAGCAAGGAGATTGGCAACGTAGTATGGGAAGAATCGCTTGTAATAGAGCAAGGTTGAGAGCATCTGGGCCACGGCTGGAGTAGACATGGCCCTTTGGTGTTCATGAAGGTACATTTGCATCCTAGCCTCCAGAATCCGTGCCAACGTAAGCGCATCGCACCAACATCCGGCACATCCAAGCACCGTTGTATCCGACAAACGGAACAGCTTAGACTGTTCACGCGTGTAGATTGAAAATCCTGTGCTCAAGCGAGTGTCCGATGCCAATAAAGCAAAGTCATCCCCAGCAATAGCAATCAGACTTCCTCCATTATCATCGTAAGGACTGAATGGCACAGTTTTAGTTCCTACATTCGTGCGGTAATCTGCCACAGTATACATTGCCATTATAAGCTTCCAATTTCTTTAACAGAGTACTTACTGCAAGAACAATGATAGACGACCACACAAGATATCGCTCGTACTTATACCATGGAAGTTCGACCACAATCACAAGCGGAATAAAGCAGAATAGCCAATATAGAATCACAACAATCCTCTGCTCTGGTAAATTTGTCAATTAATTTCTCTCTTCTTATTTTGAATTATTCAGGTTCCTTTAACGTCGCATGCCGAACGTTTGGCGTACAAAGAAGCAACAATCTATGCTCAATACATTAATCATAAACATTATCATAGGTAAGTTTCATTTAGACGGCATACGCCATTGACAGTCAGAGACTGCATGGCACGGACATCATGTCGGCGCCTGTGCATGCTGCACGTGATATCGCTGATCCTTGCTTATAAAAGCCCTACTCGCAGGTAAAAGGTCGCAGGCGTGGGTGGTTTGTGGTTGGAAGTTATTTTATGGCACTCAGCGCTTCTGCATTGTTATCGTTTGTTTTATTATAACTTAGCTACTAGTAATCGTGATAAAAGGCACTTTGTAGAAGTCTATTTCGCTTTGACTCTGTATTGACGTTGCGTGGGAAGAAGGGGAAGTACTGGGAAAAATTACCATTTATTTTACATTGTAATTTTTTTTTTGATTGAAAGAATTTAAATGCTAGTATGGTTGGAGAACTTTTTTCCGTTTCAGTATTAATTGCGAAGTATTAGGGCAATTTGAATGCTTTTAATGTTACTTTCATATTTACCCTTTCCTCAGAATTCCAAACTCTAAACCAGTTCGTTTTGCAGATGATAGAAGCTTAATTATTACAAATCCCAGTCCCATAGATTTTAAAAAAGGTACCACCACTGCATTTGTTCAACTAATACAAGGTCCCCAGGAATAGTTATTGAAATTCATCATTATCTTGTAATGCTCATACAGACAAATTGGTACCTAAATTTGTATAGCTTGTTATACAATTAGAGCAGTTAAACCATTTATGTCTAGATATTCCAGCGTTTTTTTTTTAATGTTTTGCTGACCATGCATCTCAGTACAGTCTTAGTAGTTGACCAACTTAATCACAAATTCTTGTTTTATATTAAGTATTATATTCTTCTACATGTTTTGAGCACTTGCGTGTCCTCTCTCATCCTGTGCACCGGATGGCTTCCTACAGTGTGTGATGATACCAGATGCTGTATAATACAATTTTGACCTCCTGATGATGAGCACATAGTGCTCGAGACATGTAGAGGAATATAATAAACTTATTATACAAAAAGAATTTGTGCATTAAGTTGGTCAGTAAGTCTCCAATGTTTGTTTACTATTCCTGCTTTCACTAATGAATTTGGAATAATATTTTGGGGAAATTCACATAGTATTTGTGTCTTCAGACTACAAAAAGGGTAGTTAGAATTATCACCATGTCAAGACAGAATTTTATGTAGGATTATTTAAAAAATTAAAGATTTTACCATTTCAATTGCAATGTATATCTTCACTGTATTTATAGTTAACAATAAAGGTCAATATTAGCTAAATTCTGAGATTCATATTATCAATACCAGGCAAAAGTCCAACCTTTACCAATCACTGTCTAACTTAACAATGTATCAAAAAGGGACCTACTATTTTGGAATCAAGATATTTAATCAAGTTTCATCAGAAATTTAAAAAAAATTGTCTTAATGTTCAACAATTTAGATTGGCCTTTAATGATTTTCTTCAATTAAAATCATACGATCTGGATGAGTATTTTAATAGTATAATGATCTAGGATTTGGTTCTATTTTATAAATGTAGTAGTCGTTATTCTTCAGTCTTGATGTTTTACATTTTTACTCAATTTGTTCATCAACAAATTACAATTTTATTAACATATTCTTCCTACTATGATAGAAGGTTTTAATTTAGTAACTATGTTTGTTTGATAATTTAATTATAATTTATTCCATATATTATGATATTATTGTATTGATCTTGAATTAATTGTATTTATTCCTCATATGGTATTTATATGATCCTTTGTCATTATGACATACACTTTGATATGGCATGTATATTTTGTATTTCTGTATTATTTTATGACAAATTCTCTATCCAGTATGTTAAACTTTATATGGATTTGATGAATGCACAAACAATGAATGAATTGTTGGGGGGAAGACAGTAGAAAGCATTCCTTCTCAGTGCTTGTGTTTAGCACACCAAAACTTAAATATCTTTGCTTCTCCTGGTAAACTTCTCAGCATTTGTTGCTAGTTCTATTGCCGACTTTGTTCATGATGGACTACTTTGATTCACACAACACATTTTCAAATTTTGTTATTTATGTCACATTTTATACACATGAACATAATGATATTAGGCCAATACTAATGCTATTTCCATATCCCATATACCTGCTCTGTAAAGACGGTCAAGCTGAGGCAAACAAGATATAGGAAATTCTTATGTGCAACTGCAATCTTGTCTATGCTGAACAATGTTGGATGCTATTGATGGATACAGAAGGGACTTCATTCTGTATCTGTAAACTCACAACTGTAATGTATTTTATGATAAGATATTCGGTCTGTACATAAATTCAACCCCCTAGATTTAATGAAACTGGTATATACCACCCTCATTTGTTTAATATTTCTTTTACTTTAAAAATAATCATTTGATCATTTTCTAAGCTATCTTGCTATAACAAACTGAATGCACAATGGCAGTGTGTAATTCTATATGATTAAAAAATTACATCGACACTTTTGATCTTTCATAGATCATAATCAGGGAGACCATACATCAAAAGTATAACACATGAAGTACAGTAAAATTTCTAAAATTATACAACTATGCTTTGGTAAGTCTTGATCTCTTGAACAGCATACAGAAGTATAAAATGTGGAATGTAGATGATCCCATTTAAAGTAGATGTAACCATATTGTGACATGAAACTCTGATTACGCAATATCTTGGAAACAGATTGTTGAAGCTTTCATTTCCTCTCTTTTTTCTTTATATATTTACCACTGCCTGTTCTTATCTCGCCTGCACAGTGTGTGTAGCTGTATGTAGTTGTGTGCAACAGTCTGCAGGAGTGGGTACCAGTGTGTAACTGGGTACAGCAGTAGTTGTGTCATAGTGATGATGAACCCCACAATCCAGAGACTGAACTAAATACAGTCCACTTATATCAACACTGAACACAGCCTCTATATTTACCATGCCCACCATTGTTCCATACACAAGATATTGAATAATCAGAGTTCCACTATCACTATATGGTTATATCTTTTATATGAGAGGATCTACATTCCTCATTTTATATTCAAGATATCAAGACTTACTAGAGTGTACTAATGTAATTTTAGAAATTTTATTGTACTTCATACTTTACACGTATGGATTGGTGTATGGTCTCCCTGACGATCTATGAAACATCAAAACATGTTGGAGATATGTTTTAATTATAAAATTACACATTGATATTGTGCATTTAGCTATAATACAGCAGTTTATCAAATAATGCACAAAGTAAGAAATAATAATGTTAAATTGATTATTTTTGTTTTCTCCTTTAAATCAGAATGGACTCTCATGTTGGCCCGCCTCGTTTACTGGACTTCTCCTGTCAAGTTTGTTCCAAGGCCTCAGCAGCAGACCCAGGAAATACCATCTCTTCATGTCTGCTTCAGTTTAAAGTAAGTACACATGCACAAAGTGTAATCATAGAAATGTCAAAAAGGGTTCCTCTCTGAGTGTGGATATGAATGCAACATCACTGAGCTTTTCTCTGCAGGTGTGACTAGAGTCAGCATCATGGTGTTTTTCCCTGTAAGTGCAACTGTAGAGGCAATATTGTAGACTTTTTCCTGTCCTGAAGTGCCATGTGTTGAATCTCTGTGGACCATTCAGCTGTATGTAGTTTATCTGGGCAAAAACACTCATATAGCCTTTTACTCAGCTGTCAGTTTGTTTGAAACAGATTGTCTGTGCCACTGGTATGATTCTGATTCAACAGCTTGATGAGGAAATTGAGAGTGTGACTTGCAGCACACTGCATCCCTGCTTTCACTGTGTGTCATGACATTTGTGAAATAGCATGAAGATTTTCACCACACCTCATCAGTTACGAGTAGATCCATGTCCACATATTTTTCATTTTCCGGTCATCAACAAAATAATTCTTGCTCCATAATGGTTGTGTGTAAGACTGTCATCTAATCATTGTGTAACTGTGACTGCCCCACCTCAAAAGATATTTTTTGTGCCCATAACCTTAACCATGGACATGTATGGACTTTTCTTGTGTTGGCACATTCCTCTAAAATTCCCCAAATGGTCCACCACAATTACTGCTGTGTCTGTCATATCAGGTTATATATTATTTAACAACACTAAATCAAATTCAGAGAATATCAAATTGTACAAATGGATGGCTTCAATCAGTGAATTTGAAAGACATGGGAGGAGGCAGTCATGGCCTATTTATTGTAAGATTATCCTGGCATTCATGTTGAGGGACTTTGGTAAAAATGTAAAACCTCAGTTTTGATAGTTCATGTCCCAGCTGAGATTTGAAAGAGTCACCTCACAAATGAGGCCAGAAATGTTACTGCTTGAGTTAACTTTCTTGATTTGGAGCAAATAGAATGTGCTGTTGAATGCATTAATATGCACTGTAATTAGGAGTGAGGGGAGACATATTAGATGCCCCAAACAAAACTGACAAGTCTGTTTAACCAAAAGTAAAAGAAAATTTAGAACAGAAATAACAACAAAATATTCATGAACAAAGAAAACTCACGTATAATGGTCTGTGCCTCTCAAGGCCCACATAAACACATTACCAAGCAATATAATACAGGCACCCTAGCCAAACACTCCATGGAGTAGGTATAGCAACAAAACAAAATCCAATATAAAAATGTAGAAATTTACTTGCTAGCAGTTTGTGTCAGTCTACTGCATACACAGCCAGCCTGTATCTGACCTGCTCTCCCCACTGGCCAAACAAAATTTTTCCCAATATGTGGAAACCTTTTTCTTCTTCAAGCCAATATGTGCCCCCCCCCCCCCAATCCAACAGTCATGGACTGTGCTGTCTAACTAAAGGCTAAAAAAATGTGAAGGGGAGGGGTTGACATTATGGGAATGGAAATTACAAATGATGGTGGGGAATAAGGTTATTGCAGCGCAAGACATACAACTGCAGCTGGCACAGCTCACATATTAAATCAGTACAGCAGCTAAACAATTTCACATATAACATGCCGGTTTAAAAATATCATTACCATACCATAGCTATACGAATTTCAAACAAAACATGAAAAAAGACTTGGTTACAGCAGCTGGAACTTAGAAAGTGGCCAAATGCATGGGCACTTTGGACTGGTAATAAATACTGAAAATATGTTTGTGGTTTGAGGCTACGTATCTAGGGGCTAAAAAGAATAGGAATTTTCTTGTATGTTGCATGTATTGCTGTCATGTCTCTAAACTGGTTAAAATTTTTTGAACAATGGTAGTTGTAAGTCATTCTTGTGTATGTGCATGTTCTGTCTTCATCCTTTTACTTTTGCCTCCTGAAGCCTGGAATCCAAGATATGAGGATAATTCAAAAAGTTTCCGCACTTTTATATTTTCGCAGGAAACGGTGAGGGCGGGAGGAGTTGGTCATGTCTGAGAGTATCATGTGACTAGTCAGTCGGGCAAGCCGGCTGACATTGCAGTTTAGTATAAGAGTTGTCACGCTGTGGTGAAGATGGCTGTGAAACTTATAAATTGCACCAAAGAGGAACAGCGTTCGGTCATACGATTTTTGTGGGCAGAAGGTGTGCCCGGAGCACAGATTCATCTCTGTATGTGTGCTTAGTATAGGGATAAAGTTCTCTCTCGTAGAATCGTCTGTGAGTGGATTGAAATGTTCGAAAATGGCCGCACGAGTGTGACGGATGCAGAGTGCTCCGGACGTCCAGCTACAGCCACGACCACGAGGAATAAAGAAAGAACCCTGGAACTGATTCATGAAAACAGAAGAATAACAGTTGAAGAGGTTGCAGGAAGGTTGAATGTGAGTGTTGGTTCTGCCTATTCCCTGATTCATGACAGCCTTAAGTTCAGTAAAGTGTGTTCCAGGTGGGTGCCTAAGGAACTAACAGAGGAGCGTAAGCGCAAGCGCTTAGACGTTTGTTCCCGACACTTGGCCTGTTATCATGAAGAAGGTGACAACTTTCTGCAGCAAATAGTCACTGGTGATGAAACATGGATTCACCATTACGAGCCCGAAAGCAAGCGTCAGAGTATGGAATGGAAGCATCCATCACCTCCTGTAGCAAAGAAATTCAAGATGCAACCATCAGCAGGAAAGTTGATGTTGACCGTCTTCTGGGACTCTCAAGGGCCTATTCTCGAAACCTATCAGGAATGTGGAACAACTGTCACAAGTGCAATGTATTGTGACATGCTAGAGAGAGAATTAAAACCCGCAATCCGCTCTAAAAGAAGAGGAAAACTGTCAAAGGAAATTTTGTTGTTGCACGATAACCCCCCCACTGCAGCCCACACATTGGAAACCCTCAAACAACTGAAGTGGAAGGCTATGGAACACCCAGCTTACAGTCTGGATTTAGCGCCATCTGATTTCCACCTTTTCGGACCACTCAAAAATGCTTTATGGGGAAGACAATTTTCATGTGATGATGTGAAAGCAGTGGTGCATCAGTGGCTACACGCTCAACCAAAAACAGTTTTTGCTGATGGCATTAAAAAGTTGGTAGAACGCTGGGAAAAATGCATCGCAAAGCAGGGTGACCATATTGAAAAGTGATGTAATTTGCTTTTGAAGTTCTTAATAAATAGAGTTAAAAAAAGAAGTGCGGAAACTTTTTGAAGGACCCTCATACAAGTACTTGTTATTGAATGTGTGTCGATGTCTATAAATTCTGTTTGGTGATTTTTTTCTGAAAAGGAGTTTGGCTGGGATGCACTTCACGTGCAGCAATGGTTTACCTATATTCCATCCATCCTGGGTGAGCCATTTTTTATTGTATGTATCTCAGGTGTCTCCCTTCCCCTCCCACTTTGTCAAAGACAGTGCCTAGTCTGTTGGAAGGGGTATTTAGTTCACCTGAATATTCTGTTTCTCAGGCATTAATAATTTCTAAATTTTGCAACTTTGACGTGCAGTAGTATATATTATTCAGTTAGTAACTTAATTTTTTTGTGCTGTATGCATTGCACTACTTTCAGTGCACACTGTAGTCGAGGCAGTGAACTATGACATAGTATCCTGTCTGACTGTAGATAGGAATGGAACCCATTTCTGGAACATGGTCTTCTCATGGAAGAAACTAGATGGTGGACAAACCCAAATACACAGCCTTAATTGCTGTGTCATCCCAGTGTCTAAATAACTTAAGAAAAAAAGGACCTGTGTAATAAACAGGCAGCTGTAGGCACTGTTGTGCTGATCATAGGTTGGGAAGTCATGAGGCACTGCTACATTCACACAGAAATAGAGTATTGTATTACAATCTAGACATATACAATGAGAAAAATTTAAAATTGATATTCGGTAGGGCTTCTTAATATTTCCCTTTACACACTTGGTAATGATAAAGCTCTCCATGTGCTCATTAAGCATAATATAGGTAATGTCCCATTTTTTCATAATTTGCAGTACTAGATGGATGTGAGTGGTCAGTTTCATGCCCTGCATGATATCTGTTCCAAACATCTATTCTGTATGTGGTTCAGTCAGTTTCTGAATGGAATTTATTTCAGCATAACAACATACCTTCTATGTAGTCTCCTTGGAACTTCATACAGTGAGCCTTGTGATAATGCCATTGGGCAAAGCATTTTGTGAAGTGCCTGTTTGAAGCTTGCATCCTGTGTTTTGCTTGAATATGGTGATATTGTTAAATTTCCTTCCCTGTAATGCTGTCTTGAATTCTGGGAAAAGAAGGAAGTCACATACGCTAAATGTGGTTAGTAGGGACGGTCAAAAAGGTCCTGGCAAGTGTTGACATAATTCTCCTCCTGCTCTTCACTCAGCAGGCAGGGTATGAATTTGGTGGTAACCTAATATATGTTCAGATTGTCTTTGAGATTGCTCAAAACTGCCCCAAATGCAATCCCAATATGTTAGCAACTTCAAGCATAATGATTCTTCATATTTCCATGTTCTGCTCATTGACCGACATCCTTCAGCAGGTCACACTACTTTGGTCTTGGAAAAGTGCTGAAAATGTGTGTTCTTCCAATTAGCTGCTCTCCAAAGCTACTTTCAACCTTTCTAAAGTTTCTGTAGCATTTTTCACCAGTTTAAAGCAACACTTTATGTAGACATGCTGTTCTTTCAAGTATGCCATTTTCTGTGTATGCCAGAATGGCAAATGGAACAGATTTCTACCTAAAGCATTACTGAACTATCACAGGTACTAGTCTTATTCCAAGGAGGAAATGCCTCTTCCAGGGTTGGACATCCTGTTGTGATATGTGAAAATTAAACAGAAAGAACAGTCAGTTACAATAGCTTTGACAAAACTAGTTTTGAACTACTGTTGTGCTTGATGTTTCTCTGTTTAAAAAATGACTCAACAAACTATGCTGTATCTACATGTGGTAAAAGCTCTTGCTAACAGCAGTGTCATCTTGTGGTCAGTCAAGAAACTATTTAATTGCACCACATAGAAGGGGTTATTCCCAGATCAGTGATGAGAAAAATCTGTACTTCTGCTGAGAATGAAGAGCTTGATTATCCTTTCTAATATCATAGCTTGTCCCTGAGGTACTCCCAGTCTACTTATTACAGTTCACACTAATTTGCAACTAATGTAATTCAATATTACATGTTATATTGAAAATTTACAGCCATCTGGTATGTAGTCAAGTATACAGGGTACTAATGTTTTGGAGGAGGATAATGTTTCCACCTCTAGGGTAGTCTGGAGGCAGCAGATTTATCAAAAAATTGAAGTACTCATTTACCAGTCTATGTGGTGTCACATTCATAATATTGGTAATACATGCATGAAAGTCACTGGCCACAGTTAAGATTTATAGTGGACCACACGGTATATTTCAAAGGTTATTTGATAAGTCACACTGTGAAGATCTACAAATATGCATATTTCTTAATGACCAGATGGGAGTACAGTGTCCTTTTACATCCCTTGTATACTTCCAAGAACAGAACTCTTAATTCACCAAGTTTGCAGTGCTTTTATAGAGTTTAAAAACAGATTTATGCGTAGCAGAATCATCCTACTTCTAAGGGGAATTCTGAAGTTACACTTCCTTTTGTCTTTTCATATAGTTAATTAATAAGTATAAACTGTTAACACAAGTAATTTTACAGCAATATGTTTCGACCTTAAAGGGTTGTCAAGTTAAAATTGATAAAACACTTAAAAAGTTTTACAACTGATCTGCCAAACTGAGATCATTTTTCTTTACAGGTATATTTGTACCACTTTTATGCATGTTGCTTCTCTGATAAATTAAAATTTAAAGTTAAAATAAGTATAGTTAATTTTTGGTGTCTTGACATAGTTCTATGGAGCAAGACAGGATATTCTGCTGTTTATGTATCTCAATATACAGTTGTCCATAACCTTAAATTTTAATTTATCACAGAAGCAGTGTGTATAAAAATGAAACAGTTGTTAAAAAAAATCTTTTTAGTGTTTTCTCAAGTTTTAGCCTGAGGGTCAAAACAAGATGCTGTAAAATTACTCCCAATGAAGTTGTGTTAACGGTTTACACTTATTAATTCTAAGGGTAATTTTGTTTCCTAACACCCCCATGAATATTTTTAAAAATCTGAAATATGTATAGTTCTCTTCAATCAGCTGTTCGTACATTGTTTCACAAAACATCAAAATGTGACAGAAATAGCAAAAAAAAAAAACACTTCTACAACTGTTCATACCATCAATCCTCTTATAAAATCCACACTTCAGGACATGACAGTAAATGAAAGAGAAAGCTGCTAAAGTCATGAGTAAACAAGTCAAATTTAAAAGACTATGTGATGAAGGTTTCATTCCTGAGAAGAGCATCAATTTTCTGTTTTTGTTTGTGCAGGTACAAGAAAATGAAACCAGAGTAAATGAGCAACCATCGGTGTCAGATATTACAGTTGAGTTAACACGTCCAACACTCAGTACTTTACTGGATGGAATGAGGAGGATACGGGACCAGTTATCAAGTGTTGCAGGAAGAAAATGACCTGTTGGTTTCTCAAAAAATAAAGGGATGAACACTGTTGGCAACTATTTCACAAATTGTTTAAGAGTTTTGAAATATGAGCACAGAATTAAATACTGAAAAGTACATAATGGTACAATGATTATAAATGCATTTAATGCAAGAATAAAGAAGAAATGTATAAAAATATTATGGTATGTGTTAGTGGAATAATAAATAGCATTTGTCAAAGTTTGAATTACTTAATTTCTTACAGCAATCATTATGTTTTAACTATTAACCACTGGAAGTACATACAGCACAAGGATTTGATCTTTTGGATTGAATACTTCAGTATTAGTTGTTTCTCTACATATAACCATATACAAGATAAATAACTGCATCAATGAATTTTATACAAGAATGTGCCAGCATCACATCATCAATAGTATCCAGAGTTTTAGATTTATGACTGCCATTGATTATTTTTAACACTGTACATATAAATTGGATTTTTTTTTTCACATGGCTTTTTATTATGTCTCCCTGATAATGGTGATTTATCAATGAAACATGTAGGAGAGTTCATGCATATGCTTGACTTATGATTTTATATAAATTATGTGCATTTGTTAGTTTATATTGATAATATAGTCAGAGTCCACAGAAATAAAAATAATGTGAAACTGTAGATTAAATGTTGAACAGTGTAAATACAAAATACATGACAATGTCAAAATCAGTGACATGTAATACACAGAAGTCCCAGTGTACTTGCCTGAGAATGCTCAGAACTTAGGTATCCTTAACATTATAATAAATTAATAAATAAATCTACATTAATGAACATTGTTAAAGTTAACTAATGCACTAGCAATACAGACAGTATTTCAGGGTGGCAGCTCTTGCATTATCGTGTAACACTAAATGAATTTGTGACATTTCAGCTGTTCATGGCAGTGAGTAAGATTATTCTGGAATTTGCTGCCATTTAGTTCAGCAGATGTGTCAGTGTTTTGGAGGAACCTCTCACCCTAAAGATGGAAGTAACAAGTTCCCACAAAACACTGGTAATTGCCAATCTACTTGGTGTCACACCCTAAAAGACTGTAATCTTGACACTAAACCAATTCTCTGTTCTACATTTCCCCCTAGGAATGGTGTGGGAAAGGCTTCTTAAACCCATACCTTTATTCCATTTTACATCCTCAGTCTGTGAAATGTATAATTATTCATATTTCTATTTAAATTCTTTTCAAAATCTACTTTCCACACTGGGCTCTTCAAAGGGCAGCTTTTCATGGAAATCTCGGTGATTTTATTCAAATTTAGTGAAGCTGTTACTCAATTCATATAAAAATAAATATACAAAATATTGAGGCACAGGTGTCTGACCTAACAGAAATCATGCACTGTGATACTCAGTGCCACTAAGGGACTATAATTCATATGCGACTGTATGTTCTGTGTTTCTTCTGATGGCACTTGAAACTACTTAAATGCAGTGTAATAAGACATACACTGTCTGGGATTAAAAGTGATTTAAATTCCAATGAGCACACATACTAACATATCAGAGCACATCACAAAGGTAGCTTAATGGCCTCAGGACTTTAAAGACTATGCATTTACAGTACACATGTAACTGACCAATGCATCTGCCTTCCCAAGAGTAGCTGCATAATTCAAATTGCGATAAACACGATTCTTATTTGGACACTGTCCATCATCTTGGGTTATTTCAAATGTGTTTTGTAAACTCCATCTGTTTCTGAAATATTGTGTTCTAAGAAACTTAAGACTATGGACAATGTCAAAATAAGACATTGTTTATTGTAACATATCACTGTCAAAATTTCACTGCTTTCGCAATCTGTGTGGGTGCGCGTGCGTGCGTGCGCACACATGCACACACACACACACATGTAACTATTCAAGAACTGCTGAACAGATTTTAATGAAACTGTCAAGCCATTTCAGTTTTTGTTAAAATCAAATTTATCATACACTTTACTTGGGGACCCACATGCACTGCAGCACGTCTCCTCTGCACAATGGCCTACCCATTATTCCACACAGAAACCATTTAGCTTACATTTATTCTTTTAATGTAACACTACATCTCACAATAGCTATGAAGATTCAGTTTCCACTATATACTCTTGTATTTATGAACATTCTCTGTATTCCAGCAACCATGATACAATATAATGTAAATCTGTTTGTAGGATACAAAGAAAGATATGGTAGGTGTTGTATAAGAAAATGGAAAGCAATATTTAAAATATTTGCATTTAAGAGCACTTGTTTGAAACTGAAAGCTGCAAACACGCCAGAAACCCTACACTATACATACATTTTCCGAACTTACTGATACAATATTAACAGCACTGCCTCTAATTTTATTTGAAAAATGTTTAAGTCCATTAATTTTTAATGCCATTCATTTTAGTAATTTACATATCCTACTTTTCATGTCTGAAATGACCAGTTTAATTATTTTTCACTCTTCACTACAAAAAGTTCATATGAAGGTGCCCTAATGCAGATTCACATAAGTTGGTTATACCTGTCATAAGAAATAACTTGGTCACAGCTGAACACATGCCAGGTTAGTAATACATCAGCTTGGAGTGTTTCTTCCTCAGCTGTTGGCACTGGTACTCATAATCAGATTGGTCAACATTCCAAGCCAGTATCATATACAGTGTCCAGAGTCCAGCTAACAGTATTCTGTCTAGGCTGAAATTCAAATTACATAAATGAAGCAGGAAAGCAGTATAAGCATTGCAGTTGCCAAAAAGACAGTGTATGTTACTAAATATCCAACACTGACTTCATAAAATTAATTTAACTCTTATACCTTCTTCTGTTTCCCTTTTAACAAAGAAACATAAATGTTGTGATCCTGTGTACTATACTTGTGGAAATACTAACACATATAGAACCTGCATCCCCTTGGTATCCACGTTTCCTCTGCAGTTCTAGCTATCATATTTTATAGTAAGAGTCTTGGAGTGCCAGCCTCCTGCTCCTAAGCTACCCTTGAATGTAATGAAAATATTCCTTGAAAGACAATGGAACTTGGCTTGAAATAGTAACAATTTATCTTTCTAAAACCTGTATTTTTAGTTCTTACATGTGCAATTGGGTTTTGGCATAAACAGGCTTTTAGTCTCCTGCACAGAGTAATTGCAGTGCTTCACATCTGAAAATATATGAGCTCACAATCCACTAGTTACCACCTGTTTGCTAAATAGCCCTTCCAGTACAATCATTTGAAAATTTGCCATGTTACCCATAGCACTGTCCTGCATGAAGTAACTGGGCATTTCTGTCAATTCCATGCACGACAGGGTCAGAATGAATGAATGGAGTGGTTGGGATTTGCTCTTTCTTCATAAACGACAGTCCTTATCTTTTTGTGTGTACTCATTGGATAGCATACCCTGCCTTCTGGGATATTCAAAGGCATTTCACAAACTTCACAACAATTTTTGGAATACCAATATCTGTTATTTTGGCTGTTCATGTTCCTACTCAGAGAGAAACACATTTTTGTGTTTTATTTATGTCCATCCCTTAACCAGATGTCAAAAATTTCCTTTTACATGGCATTGTTCATGTGTGTGTGTGTGTGTGTGTGTGCACGTGTGCATGTCCCCCCCCCCCCACAATGCTTCTTATGGCTTTTTACATGATACATATTTTGCAACTCTGGTGCAAGTGAACACACTTTATCCAACTTAATGTATTTCACAGCACACTAAGACCATTTGCACTCTACTACTGATAAAAGATGACTAAGTGCCTATAGGTGCCTCAGATTGCAGCAGTAATAACACAGTGACAATGTCAGCTAGTGTGCATACACACACAAGGGGGAGTGTATTTTATACAGCTTGGGAAAAGATAGATCAACTTTTTATATATATCTACTGAATTACTTGTTTAGTGATAAAAAGTAACCCACATTCTTAACATTTATAGATCACGGATGTACATGGATGAATGTCCTTGATGTTATTTTTCTTAAAGCCTATGTCTGGACCGTGTATCAACGAGAATATCAATGTACTTTTTGGCTCTTCAACTAAATACTAGTGTACAAGGTACGCACAACAAAGGTTGTGAATTCTGATTAATTACGCAACACCTTATAAATATTAATATGCACAAAAAGAGAGTATTTGTTGCTGTACAAGCGCAAAGTGCATTCAAGCAGATCTAAACAGACCAGACCAGACTGACTGGAACTCTAATTACAGATTTAACTACATGAGCCATGGCGAAACAAGATTAGTCCTTTATTTTAAACATCCCCTTGTGATAACATATTAAGTTATACTGAAAATACCAATCAATCACAACTAAATATTATTGTTTGCAGAAGTTAGTATTCATTAGGACATGTTTTGGCTGTCCTGACCATCTTCAGGTAATATGAAATATAAACTAAGAGGACAGAACTAACTCCCACAAGCAGAGTCCTTCCTGGGAAGCTAATGGGTCCTCAGCTATTCAAGAAACTCCCCACATATTATGGAACCCAAAGGTTCATTACAACATTCACAAACACTCACCACCCATCACTATCTTGAGCCACAGCAATCCAGTCCGTGCCTCCCCATCCCACTTCTTTAACACCCATTTTAATATTATCCTCCCATCTATGCCTGAGTCTTCCTGGTGGTCTCTTTCCACCAAGTCACCCCTACCAAACCCTAAATGCACCTCTCTCCTGTCACCTGTATGTGCCACATGTCCTACCCACTACATTCTCCTTGATTTGATCACCCAAATAACATTTAGTGAGCAGTACAGATCATAAAACTCCTCTTTATGTAGTATCCTCCACTCCCCTGTCACCTTGACCCTCTTAGACCCAAGTACCTTCCTCAGCAACCTATTCTCGAACACCCTCAGCCTATCTTCCTCCCCCAATGTGGGAGACCAAGCCTCACACCCATACAAAACAACAGGCAAAATTAAAGCTCTGTATATCTTGGTCTCTATATTGTTGGATAGAAAAATGGACAAAAGATTCTGCACCGAATGATAGCAAGCTTTCCCCGACTTCAATCCACTCTTAATTTATTCCTGAATGGAATTTTCACTTGTTGAGGCTGTTCCCAAATATCTGACCTATTCCACTCTTCCAAAGGATTTATTACCTCTCTTAATGTGATTCTGTCCTGCATTCTGGTCATGACACATGAGCATATACTTAGTTTTCTCAGCATATACTCCTAGACCAGTTTCGTTACTAGTGACTACTCGAGCTTTTGTGTTTTTGTTTACAGTATGTTTGCTTCCACCTAATATATCAACATAAACATAAACCAGAAGCTGATGTGTATCACTTAATTTGAGTTCCTCCTGGTTTGCCTGAACCTTGCTAATGGCATATTCTAAGGCAAAGTTGAAAAGTAATGGGAATAGGGCATCTCCTTGTTTCAAACCATTCTTAATAGCAAACATGTCAGACAAATGTTTGCCTGCCTGGACTCTGTTATAGGTTTATTTAGACATATTTTTATTAGCCCTACTGATTTCACAGAGATGACTGTCATAACCTGCTTAGTGTGGAACTGGTGTTAATGAACCTTATGGCTCTAAACTACTTGTAGAAGATTTATGGGGGTGGTCAGGTCATGAAAGGAATTTGTAGAATTGCTGTAGGACACACACTGTAAATATAGTTGTAGTAGAAGTGAAACTTAGTTTTACAAAACAGTACACACCTACTGCCCTACTACCCATAGTCTTACTCATGTTATAATGTTAGGCTATGAACCAGTGTTTGACATGAACCTGAAGGTACCCAAGGCTAGTTGAAGCTAACAGGATATGTTCCCTCCATAAGTTGGTCTGTTAGGTGGTCAGTAGTAGACTATCGTGTTAGTTAGGCCACGCAGACATGGAAGCCACTACTAGGCACCACCACAGCTGGACATTTACAAGGTTTTATTGGGATCAGTACCACAACTGTTTACACTGGGGGGGGGGGGGGGGGGGGGGGCCCATGTTACGGTCGGGGTGAAGTTTGCCCTGAAAAAAAAAAAAATGGAAATTTTTTTTGTTGTGCGACCCGAAATGAAGGCCCACAACCAATCGCCACCCACATCCAATGAAGTATTATATGTTTTGTTTTAGGGTGGTACACCCATGGTGTTCGGGGGGGGGGGGGGGGGGGAGGTGGCCTATGACCTGTGCGCTGTAAAGTTGACCTGAACATAACTAACATGGAAATTACTTTTGGAGATAAATAGTGTTATCCTGTTCTTCACAGTAAAAGTGAGTAGTTGATAGTCAACTTTAGTAAAGAAGTCAGTATAAAATTTAGCCCTCTGCAGTGGCGAGTGTGCCGATTCCTTCCCTGGTATCAAGCAACTACACTCGCCATGCATCCAGCATGGAAACTACATCTGGTAGCAGCTTATCTACCAAAAGTCCCCAACTCACTTAAGGCCAAGCTACCTAATAGGGGTCAGTTTCCACTGACCACTACAATACAATACCTTCCTCCTAACTGAATCATAAGCTTTCTTTAGGTTTACAGGAGTAAATACCTGAGACACTGCTTCCTTTGTATTTCCATTTTTAACTCAAAATATATGATCATTAGCTGACCTGTTTCATCGAAATCCCCATTGATGGTCCCTAATAATTTCCTCTGCCTATGGAGTTAACCTTCAAAGAAAGATGCTGGATAGAATTCTGTTATGTAGCTGACAAAAATGATAAGCCTCAATAATTACTACAATCTCTTTTATCATCCTTCTTATAAAAAGGTACAACAGTCAACTCCTTCCACTGCTCAGGAAATTCCTCTTTATTCCAAATGGAATTAAAAAGCTTATAGACCTCAGAATGAATAGTCCTATCTCCTGCTTTAAATCAGTTATGCTGGAATTTAATCAATACATGTTGATGTGTTTTTTTAGCTTTTCAATAGCCATCTCATCCTCAAAGGCAATGGGCTCTGGCATTAGTGATTCTACTGTATGTATTTCTGTCTGCCTATCATCATTAACCTCATGTACATTCAACAGCTGAAAAGAAACAATTACACCCCCTACCCAAACTACTGTGGGGGTCAGCAATCAGATCACTCTTCTCATTCTTTACTATGTTAGTTCTAGGCTAGTAACCTTACTTAAAGTCAATGGTGGCACTGTAACAAGTTTCTGATATTCCTGTTCCTATTGTGTGTTTCAAGTTCATTAATTTTAGCTTTCACATATTCCCACTTTATGTTCCTGAAATGCAGGTAAGATGGATGAGACAACTAAGGCATAATGACTATGTTGGGACAAAAGCTGTTACAGAGCGTTCAACTGGAAGATTCAGAAGTAGGTGGTAGGTTTACATTAAGATGGATCCTACACAGCTAGGTATTGAGGATCACAGGTGAATGGAAGTGGCTCAGGATCAAGTCCTCTTATGACACTTGGTACTGGCAGTGTAGAATCTGCTTCCATAATATCACTTAATATTTAACGTTTACACAAGTCACAAAAAAAAATAAAAGTCAGATGAACAACTGTAATAGTCACATAAAATATTTTTGCTTTTAAGTGAGAAAGATAACATGACGTTCAATAAATGAAGTCAAGTGCTTTAAAAAACTGCAGCCCTGCCATAGCAATATAAAAGTGACATGACTTACCTCATGAATGGATATATCCAAAACAAGATACAGAATCCAATAAAACTTGGATGACGCATATGCAGGTAAAGTCTCTGTAAATCTCTGGATTTCAAAGTTATGGGATCAGGCAGTCCACGTAAACTATAATAAACCTGAAAAATTTTAAAAGCAATTTTATTACTGGAGAAGATGCAACTCTACCATGCCTGATCTTGTATCAATGTAAATTCAGACATTTGATGATGCACATCCAATAAAAAGGAAATCCGAGAAAGTTACAGTGATCTGACAGCTTATATACAAATCTCAATTATGTGTGGGCTCTGTTCTTGATCAGATTGATGTAAGAATCCATTTCACCAGACATATAGAATATTACAACATGAATAAAGGCTAACAAGTCCAGAATCAACTAGTTCTTCCAAGATCACTTTTACCCTTGCCCACCCCCTTTCTTTCATGTTCACGCTTACCAGCTACAAACTAATCTGCATGAACATTTATGCAAAACATTTCTGTATAAAAAAATACAAACTCCTGCCATCTATTGTCTCTACATGGGAACTACAAGGAAATGGGTTTATCATGTCCCTTAGCTTCAGAAAATACAGTTCTGCTTGTGCATGCACACTAGACAACATGATTGCTACATTATCACCAATGCAATCTGAGCCAAGGTACCAGCACTTGGTCGTCTTCTAGCAGCATTTGAATGCAGATGGTCTTAGTGACATTGTGAGATGTATTTGGTTGAACAAAGAATTCCATTTGCGAAGTACGTGTTACGAAAAAGTCACTGAAACTTCAGTACAAATATCCTGCATCAGCAATGCTGTGTAGAACTGTGGAAAAAATTCTGAATATCAGGGTCAGTGCTGGAAAAAATGAAAATACATGAACTCATGATATTCTCCAATTAGGAGTGGTTTACATTTAGAAAGAATAAAATCAGCAAAATAAAAAATACTGATGGTCCAAAATCACTGTGCAGTTCATGAAATGCTTCTGCATGACCTTAAGGTCAGAGTCTGGTGCACAGTGCATGTGCACAAACCCACAATGCCCACTAGTTTTGAAGAAAAACCTTACACCCATTATTTTATTCTCTCTAACACCACTCTCTAGGACAGAACATGTGTGATAACTCAGGGACAAATTACAGCGGGTGAGCAGATGCCCAGGGTGCCAACCTATAAGACGTGTTAAGACTTTGCTGAAATAACTGGAAATGTTGTGCTAGTAAACATGGAATTACGAAGGAGAAAGACGTTCTCTGGAAATTATCCGCAATTTGGGCAGGCACCCTCAAAAAGGCTTGCGAGCTCTGCCCTCGGCCAACAAATTTTGAAAGGGCACCAAATTATTAGCCTGCCTGGTGTGCCATGTCTTGGGCCAACCATATGGTTACTTCATGCTGGAAAATGCCATGACCCACAAAGCAAATTTCTCAATTACACTAAAAGACATGCTATGCTAATGGATGAGAGCTTGTGGACTGTGGTCTTCAAGATCTCCAGATACATAGCACTGTCACCATTATTTGTGGGGTACACTACATTAAAGACAGGTTGTACAAAAGATCCCCAATCTTTTCAATTAGTGAAAGTAAATACTGAAAGACAGCTAGCCAAAATCTCAAGACGATGCTGTCAAGCTGCTGCAATTATTTTCAGGTTCCTGGACTACCCTCAGAAGCAAGAAGTCAGCACTTTGAGATCCCTTTAAAATCAATTAAACTTAAATGTAGGGGAATCATGCAGTCTTAAAGATGCAGGAATCTTCTGTAATACATATGTGACAGCCATGGGGCTAAGGGACAAGATACAATAAAAAAATACTCTTATACTAGAAGAATTATTAATGAAAGTAAACAGTAAAAATGAACACTCAGCCTATAATCATGTGGCAGAAGGCTTCCCACACTTCGCCTGTATGAGAATGTTAACAATGTTGAAACCCTCCTATAACCTGGTGTTGGCAAGCACAGCACCACATATTCTGTATTTTATGTATGTATTAAGACTCAACTAATAAAATTAGTAATTAAATTCCCATGAATATTCATTCCTTGGAACTTTTCTAACAAATGGAATGAAAAAGTAAAGTTAAAGGTCAAAAACAGATAATTTCTAACAAAAGCATTCTTACTTGTTTGATACCAAGCATTTCACCAAGGTCCATTATTATGGTGCCAATATAAATGATACACCAAGCACAACAATGCATCAGAGTAAATGCTGTCCACAATACTGTTCCACTTGTGTCTACATGCCACAGACTTATCCATGGAATAGGCTGCCAGTACTGTATCACACACTGTAAACATAATGAGAAACTTCAAGTTAATACCTATATGTATCTAGATATAACAAAAATATTATTAAAGATAAGAACGAATTTCTCACTTGCAAAACAAATGAAGTTGCAATTACGTAAATGCTTCTTTCAGCAACTTGTAACCTAGCAGCATAGAGTGCCCTCTTGAAAAATGGTGTCACCATAGCAGAATGTTGAAATATGAAAAGACATAACAGTGATGTATTCACAGTCAAAGCCCATAATGTTGTCGAACCTGAAACAAAAGCTCAGCAACAGTGTTGGGAAAGTGAAGTAATAAAAAGTAATAAACAACAGATAAAAATATAAATATTCAACATTTTGAGGTATATTTTAAATCAGTCCAGTCATCAGAGACAGCTCTGCTCTGCTATACTAATCAGGATGTTACACTGTCAAATGGTAAATACTGTAGTTATCACTGTTTTGATAGATCACAGTGCCTTATTTTTCAGGGTCAAGCAGTCCAACAGCAGTTGTCATGCCATACAAGTACACTATGTAGATAAGGACAATTGTGCTGACAAACCAATGAGAGTAGTGGTACTGTGGACTGGCAGAGGTTAGTGGTATCAACCACTAGTCCAGTGAAGAATGGGTGGATGTGTTACAGACAAGAACTGAACAAGAGTGGCTGGGGAGCAGCAAGATACTTATCAGTGCTAAGATCATACAGCACTGATGGGAATGCAATATGAGTACAGAGCATACATGAATGATACTATGATCCTTCAGAATGTCAGGAACTGTTTACCAGTTGACATGGCATGTTGAGCCATCCATAATAAATATATCACTGACACTTTGAATTCAGTCTCCAACTTTATAACTTCAGAATTCAAAATATGAGTTTAGGATACCAATGAGTTCATGCTCAGCAGACTATCACATCAACCATACACAATTATCTGCAACATAAAAAAAAATCAAGAATTCAGAAATGTACAGCAACAACACAGAAATGATCTTCATTCATGCTACATGCAACAAGTGTGACCAGTGGTCACTGAAAGAGGATGTGGGTATTGCAAAAACAACTCATACTGATGACAACACTGACCCCATAACCAGTCAATATGAACAGACTATTAATGAACACTTGAGAAGTATTCATCACAAAATTTTCTTCAAAGATTTGTGAAGCTTGTAAATATATGCTATAAACAGGGTAGTGGAGTGCCATCATTACCCAATGGATTCTGCACGAACTCTAGTAAAGGAAAGAAACAATTAACCATTTTGAAAACAGATAAATAACTGAAACTGCCTAATATTGGCATGTGTGTCACTGTGGACAAGTTTGCTGGTATGAGTACCATGTGAGAAAAAAGCACTGATTACTGTTGGATAATTGTATGAATATTATAAGCTAAACTCATTAAAATTCATTTGGCCCCAATCACAGACACAATTTCCATGGCTGGACAAATGGACTTTCACAAAAGAAATCACACAAAGACGTAATATTTGTTATTTCTTAGCTTTTAAAACAGGGTATTAACATCCCAGATCATTCACATTTTATCATTAAAGTATTAAAGTTGATATTAAAGGTAATAATAATAATAATAATAATAATAATAATAATAATGAGGAGGAGGAGGAGGAAGGGGCTTGATGCAGTTAGAAGCAGCCCATGCAGTAGAAATTACAAAATTGGTGGAATATGTAGACGGGAAGGAAGACCCACTAATACAGGTTGTCAGAACACACCAACACAACACCGACTCAG
>Ga0131853_10005038_pt1 | contig 23787 bp, 12 predicted proteins | sample TergutLab28metaG_FD_92764 | JGI IMG/M metagenome (GOLD analysis project Ga0131853, IMG submission 92764) | Labiotermes labralis P1 segment gut microbial communities from Petit-Saut dam, French Guiana - Lab288 P1 (version 2) (version 2) | ecosystem: Host-associated > Arthropoda: Insects >...
GTGGGGACCCGTTGCGCTGACCACGTGACACCCCTCTATCCGCAAAAGTTGGCACTAACTTCGCCGACAGGCGGCGGCCGCTCTGTCGGTATAGTTCGCGTGCGGACTAAGGCCATGGAGTTTTTTTTAACACTTTGTGAAACAAAATTTAGAAAGTAAGAGCCAAAAAAAAAGCCAAAAATTTAAGTTTGTAAGCATTAACATTTTTTGTATATGGATGCTGTGGGTTAGGTTAGGTTATGTGCTGAAGTTGCAGATGCAGTAAAGTTATTTGGGGTTATTATGTGTATTGGACCGTGCATCATCTTGATAGTTGAATAAAGATAGACCAACTTGATGTCACTTGCTTTATTATTTCATTATTTAATGCTCAACATGTTTCGAATGTTAGTACATCCATCCTTATTTGTTGAGTTATTTCATGGGTTGTATTGCTCTGGTTCGATGTGTGTTGGTGTTACGGTGTGGTTTGGCTGGGGTGGTGTGGTGTGGTATCCGGATGCAGGTTGAAGCACTACTGGTCGCAAGCTCCTGAAGATGGATGTACTAGCATTCGAAACATGTTGAGCATTAAATAATGAAATAATAAACCAAGTGACATCAAGTTGGTCTATCTTTATTCAACTATTGGGGTTATTAATTTATGCAAATATCTTTGTGAGATGTTAGAAGGATTTGTCATTTATAAAATAACTGGATAAGCACCACTCAGATAAAGATGACAGAAAATAAAGTGAATATATAAACTAAAGCACTTTTGATGTGTCCATTAATTTATAGTGAACTTGACCACCTCTATACTGGACTGGAATTAAAAAACTCTGATTCTGCTGTTTTCAAAAAACTTAATTGCACATTTTATTTTGGATGTATTGCCAGAATATGTGATTGAAATTTCAGTGTGTGAGCTTTTTAATGCATGCTTCCTTCTTCAGTTTTGGACATCTGTTAATACGCATCATACAGACTTAAGGTTAACACAAAATGCCCCTCACTAAATGCATTTTTACTTGCAGAATTGCTTGGTTGTTTTAGCCTACCTTTTTGTATGGAAGTCATACACATATTTATGCAACTTGACTTGTGTATTATTGCAATTTAGTGATGAATGTACTGATTATGTCATTTAACAGAATGCAAAGTAGTTATGCTTTTTATTTTGTGATCAGAAATGGAGACTTACATAAAGAAATGTGCTGCATATGTAACATTATATGTACTTAGAGTTCATTTAACATCTTATTGAATGCTGTATACAATATATGTAGTTCAGTATAGATGTTAATTGTCACTAAAAGGTTCCTCACAGTGTCTGTTTGTATGATATGACCATTGTGTATTTACCATGTGATTTTTTTATATTTTGTCATAATGACTATGTATTATTTGTATTATGTTTAAGGAATAAGTTTTAGTAATATCTTGCTTTTCCTAATACATGGATAGATCTCCTGTTTGTAAATGGCTACAGAAGCATTTCCTTTGCTGTGACAATGTGGCATTAATTTTAAATGATCCAGTGTTATGCTGTAGTTACTCAGGCAGTTAGTTCTTTTCTATGTATATGAAGTAGATATATGTAGTTTGTTGTCATAAGTAAATTATCAACCTGTTCTGGAATTCCTTAATTTACCTGAAAATTTGTTTGGTTCTGTACAGGACATTCCGAGTCCAAGGTGACCTCATCCTCCACAGATGGCAGTTCTGTGACCCACACAGAAGGTGAGGAATTTTCTTCATCTTATTTGAAAATAACAGTAATAAGAAGTGTACCATAAATATTGCAGTGCCGGTTTTGTTTACGTTGATATTCTCTTGAGCTTTCCTCTCACATAGCTTATTTTTAATATGTAAATTTTGTTGTTGAAATCTCCTGACACTAGTATCAGGGCTATGCTGACAGGAATTGGTGTCTTTTCTTTTTAGATTATATTTACACCATGTTACTTAGGTAGTGATGAAAAAGGAATAGATAATGTGGCAGGAAGAACATGATAGGATGTTAATAAAAAATTAAATGGTTAGGTCTGTCTGTGACATTGCAAGGTGCACTTAAGATACACTTAAGCAACAACTTTCTAGTATCTGGAAGACTGCAGCATCTGGCAACCCTGTGATCCCAGAGGCACTGGACAAACCAGCTATTATTCTAGTGGCTGAAGCAGAATTCAGTTCTGTGTTTGTTTATGAGCTCAGTACAGTGGGAGACTGTGTGAGTGCTTCCTGGAACTGCTGGTTTGTTTTTATTTGGAAAGTCACTGGTATGGGTACAGTTTATTTTACTGTGTGTGATCTCTGCCTGTTGCATATTGAGCTTTATAATTTGTACTCTTCACCAGACATTAGGATGATCAATGCACGAAAACTTAAGTGGATGAGGTATGGGGCATAGCTAAGAAATATGTAAGAAATTTTGATTTGAAGACCTTGGTGTAAATGGGAAGATAATGTTAAAGTGGATGTAAGGAATTATGGTGGGAGGATGTGAGTTGAACTAATCTTTTATTATTTTAACATGTTGTAAAACACTAAATAGGTTTTGATGTTTTGCTGACCTGCATCTCAGTATATTTATCTTAGTAATTAACCAACTTGATGCACAAAATTTTTGTTTTACAGTAAGTTTATTTCATGCCCGTAAATGTTTCGAGCACATGGTGCTCAAAACATGTAGAGGCATGAAATAAACTTATTGTAAAACAAAAATTTTGTGCATCAAGTTGGTTAATTACTAAGATAAATAACTAAATAGGTTTTTTCAACCTTCCATGGATTTATAGAATGTACAAGATTAATAAATAAATAAGTAAAATTGGTCTGGCTCAGGATGGGAATGAGTGGTAGTCTGTTATTCAGGATGATGATAAACCTTCAGATTCCATAAAATTGCATGAAGTTTTCGAGTGGTTGAGTGACTGTCAGATTTGCAAGAAGTATGCTATGGTGTTGGTTATTTCTTTAGTATCTGTCAGATATTTATTGATTAGAGAAGGTAGTGCAGGACCCAGAGCAGGAGGTCAATACAAACTGTTTGAAGCTGACTTACCACCATGCGGGACTGACACTGAAATTTTCATTGCAGTGACAACCAAGACATCTAGTGTCTCTATGACTTCAGTCGGGAAAGGCAGAGTGCCGAAAGGTAAGTATTCACTTTTAGAATGAAGTACAAGGGTCGTCATACCTGCAATGACAACTACCATTCCTGCATACTCTTATGTTGTCTCAGATTCCCCTGTGAATGTAATGCAAGGTCTCACAGTTGTATAACCAAGAGGTGTCAATACTGTCATCATATTATTTTTAATTTGTTGGTTAAAGTTACTCAAAATTGGATTTTCTCACTTCTTTTAGTTTTGAGATAGTGAAAAGTCAAATCTGGAAAGTATAATGGATATTTCAACACTTAATGTTATTGTCCAGGCATCACTATAATGAAAGTGCTGTGTGGGAAGATGCATTGTCATGATTCAACGTCCATTTGTCTGTTGAAAGTTTGGTCTTTTTGGTGGATGCTGTACCATAAACATTCCAAAACTTATTTTAGAATATGTGTTGATTGTTTGTTTTGGAGTAATATATTCAAAACAGGTAATTACTTTGTTATCCCTTTGTTATCAAAAAAGTTTAGCATAAGGTTTTGATTTTTGATGTTGGCATTGACACTTTTTTGGTCCTAGAGTCTGGTCTTTACCTTTGGACCCATTCACTTTTCCAAAACTTTGGGTTCATCCAACAGTCTTGTTGAACACATTGAGTACATTTTGTTTATTATTTTGCTAACCCATAACATTTCTTGGTACCTATTTGGCACACTCTTTCTTCATTTTCTGATTTTAATTGAAATCACTATCAGATTTTCTGTTCACATTCAGTTCTTTACCATTGTGCTGTCAACTGAGGACCATTTCAGACCAGTCCAATTAGTTTTTTCATGTTATTTTCATTGTTTCTACACAGATTTTTTGTGACCTTTAGTAAATACCAGTGGCACGTTCCCCATTGTGACTGAATTTGTAATGTAGAATCAGTATTCAAACAATTCATCCATGTCTTTGACAAAAAAAAAAACACAATTTTTCACTAATACAAGACTTATTGCAACCACAAATGAAACTGAATCCCAGTGACTGATACAGTGTGTCATCCCATCAGTACTGCCTGAGTCCATTATTTAAATTGTCAAGCCTCATGTTGCAATCATTTGAGCAAATTTCTTTGTGAAGTAAATGTATTGAAATAAGCAGCATGGTTTCTGAATATTGACACTGAATTCCATTTAGGTTATGCAGTGGAGAGGAAAACCACTTACATGTCTAGTACAATGCCACCATTTAGTGTACTGCACGTTTCATAAATTTGTTTCTAATGGCTACAGCATGACAGGTTCTTGTCTTTGAATGATGTGACTCAGATCACTGCAAACAAGAACAGCATGATAAAATGAATATTGTCTGTAGTCTTTATTAGTTCATCATTTTTACGGGCTTAGATTTAAATTGTTCTTGTGTTTGTAGACTTTCAGGGTCATATATTTTCCTCTGTTTTCATTATTAATTTGAATCTAACAGTCAGTATATCAACATGAGTATTTGAGAGATACTAGTTTAATGGTGTTGAAAACATGAGGCCATGAAAGGTGAGGAGAAGCCGTGAAGGATAGGGTCTCAATAACCAGCTTAAATAGAACATTTTATTTTGTTAGTTTTATTCTTATTCCACTAAATAGTTTGCATATTACTGGTCATTCAAATTTTATATGACAGCATACTTGTTTCATTACCTCTATCCCTGTGTATTTACTTATTATGTCTATATTGTTATGTCATTCCAACTGCACTCCTGTTGACTTGAAGAACATCTAGCCTCTGAATGGAATTAGAGCTTTTTGGACTGAAAATTAATGTGTAATTGAGTGAAAGCACTGTGACACAGTGCATAAACTTTCCACACCATTCCATTGTATGATTTAGTCTTACACATGCGTTGTGCCAGTATACTTCTTTCCTCTATAATGTGTCTGTTTCTCTTTTCTTTCCATTGCGGTCTTGTGTCATGACCATGAACTCAGATGTCTTAGACCTGGTCAGCTCCTATTTCTGTAAGCCTGTACAGTCTAAATTACTTTTTAGAATGGTAGCTGTTAGCTATTAGCTAATAAAGAACATCCAAGTGCTGTTGTATATCAGCACACAGGCTAACCAAAGCCATTGAACACATGAGTGGTGAAGGTCTTGCTGACTAAATCAAAATGTTTAACGGTTTAATTTCGGTAGGGGAAAAGATTGGTTCTCCACTTTCTCTGACTCTTCTACTATGTTGACTTACTCATTACAGGTCTTATTATATTTATTTTATATAGATTTAGGACCAGATTGTTAGCATTAAACCTTTACTCATCTGACAGAAGATTGGACTACATTTAACATGGTGTAGAAACCATCATAATTTTCTATTAATAATTGTCTGAGATGCAACACAAAGCAGTCTATTTATTATTCTGTAAGTTCACTCTACCTCCCTCCAACGTGGCCAAGCTTGGCCATGTTGGAGGGAGGTAGCTGCACAAAAAATATGACCAGTACCGGAGGCTGTAGTTACAGTTTTGTATACTCCTGATGATGTGTGTGGTTGACACCCGAAATATGTAGAGTCATCAGCCTATATTATGGGTTTTTGTAAGGTATTTGTTATTGGGAAAGGTCATTATACATGTTATGAAAAGTAAAGACCTAAGAATTGCACTTAGATGGATTCCATGTTGACTGTTCCCCAGTTTGGCAAGGCACTGAGTTGCACTGTTTCTTGCAACTTAGTCACATCTTTAAAAACACTGCACAAGGAGATGGGGAGAGAGTATTCATGTTCAGCTCCAACAATTTTAGCTGCTAAAAGGAAATGGGAAGCAATGAAAGTTACAAAAGGTTTTTCCACTGTGACATAATACAGAAGTAAGGGTAATTGCAAACCACCAAACTTGAAATACTGAACTGTAATAAAATATATCACAAATACTGTGGTTGCTGCATTGACCCTGAAAGTGTAAATATCGAAAGGCAACTGTTTTGCAGAATATGATCTGACCATGAGTATTGTCAGCTGATACAGTACTGTAGTAGTAAAATATAGGTACAGGGTGTAGCATTAAAATTAGTACCAATTATTTTTAGGTTTGCATCTATGATTGACTTGTAGTTTGACAAAATGGCATCCACTGCATGAAACCTTCTTAAATACTCAATTGTGACAGTATCTGTCTCACCCATTGCCAGGAATGGTGGAACTAGAATTCATATAGCAGGAGAATTGCAAGTATTTGTGTGGCAGCAGACAGGTTCAGTACCTGCTCTCCATATAAATATATGTAAAGATGTTGTAGCACAATGGATCAAATATATGGAAATCATAAGTAATAAAAGATGTTTAATTTCGGAAACTTTTCATGCTGTACCAAGTTTAACGTGAACAGTTATTGAACAGAAGCATAGATGGAGAGTAATATTTATATAAATCTCTGTTTATTTATGTTGAATGTATTGAATAGGTTTCGTTGGCATGTTGCTGAATTACATAATACTGGAAGAGTTTGGTGGTGATAATGTTGTTGTAAGTGGACAATATTTTCACTTTTGTATCATGATTTGATGATTATTCCAATGAAAGTGTTAAAATTATGGCAAAATGATGATTTCATTTTTTACACAATACGTATATTCGCACCATAATTTTGATTCATATGTAAATTTGTCTGGCTTTCCCTTTTAATAAAATGTACAGACCAACCAATTTAAAGCTTTAGAATGCAATGGGACAGAGCACTTATTTTAAAGGTAAAGTAAATTATGGCAAAGGGGCATGCTGACACATGAAATAAAGTTGGTGAGTCACATTCAGCTGAATTATGTAATTGTGTGAAGGAAGAAATGAATTAAGGACCCACCACTTGTGTTTTCAAAGGCTGTAATAAGCTTGACATTGCACTGTAGCTAGTAGCCACTAAAATTTCCGTAGTGTTTGTTGTAAATTTCAAACAGATACATATAGATTATGTTTCAGTCATTGTAATGTGTTATTGCATGTGTTTTTGTTTCTGTGTTGTTTGTCCCTCAGAGCAACATGGTACTCTACATTCACCTATTATACAATTGTTGCGGCAATATGAAAATATTTTGTTCGTCCATGTCCAGTTGTAAGTTAGTGTGAAGTAACACCACACACCATAAATTGAATATTTAGTACGTGGCTGTCTTTAATTCTGATGTGACATGTAACTGAGCTCAGTTACCATTGATTGGAATAGAAATTACAGACGAGGGTAGTTCCTTCAGAAAGGTGACCACTTATGGCCGGTATGACGTTGGTTCAATTCCTTGTGGCATCTTGTATATTTCTGTCACCTGCCACATCCAGACTGACTGTGGGTCGCACTGAGTCATCTATCAAGTAACTATGAGTGGCACACTTCCCTCGTGCTAATTAGCTGAATGTTGATGTTGGCCACTCAGCTGTATCTAGTGCCAAGGTCTAGAATACATAGAGCCATACCTCCACACCTTCTCCATGAATTTGTGGCATAATACATGGCCATATAAACATCTCTACATTTAAAATACAAATAATTAATGTGTATTTGTATTTCTAGTCCCCTTTCAGTAGGAGAATGAAGAAAAGAGGTGAAATAGTTTTGGTCCCCCTCTGCTACAAAATGAAAGAGCATGCATATCTTGCTGTTTGGAGACATGTTTTGTCATGTAACTTAACATATGTAGTAAGAAAATACTTCATGAATATATTTACTTTAGCCTCATTGACAAATAGTATTCCCATTAGATGTTAAATATATATTCTGTGCCCATGGTAATATCCATAACCTTTGCCACACACTGTGCACACTGCCAATTTGGTTTTCTCTACAAAACTGATGATTTTATGCACATCAGAATTAAGAACAGCATTGTTTTCTTGTTATCATTTGTATGGTCCTGTGGAAAAGAAATGAATTTCCCCCCTCAGCCCACCATTACTTATCTTCTGTCATAAAAGGCAGAGTTCCTTGGCGTTTTGATGGTAAGGATAAGCCGTCCCTCAGTCACATCAGTTGAGATGTAATGTGGAGGGCAGAGGTAATGCCATGTGCATTCATAGCTTTAGCTACAAGAGGAGGTGAGTGCCCAGCTTCATACCCATCCTCCTTTATTTCTGGGAAAATGACACCAAGTAACTGTTAGATTGGAGGATATATGAGTTCTAGTATGCTCTATGACTATACATAGCTGATATTGAATTGGGCTGTATTGTATATAACCTGTTTGAACGTGTGACGTGTGGTTTGTTGTCTGATTGGCGTGTCACCCTACAGCCCCCTCTGGAAAGGCGATGTCCCCCTTCGCCAAGTTCCAGCAGCTGGACCGCCAGAGTTCATCCCAATCAACACCCAGGTGAGTTGCATGCTATTCCCAGTCATATCAGTTCCATGCTGCAAGCTCAGAATTATTGATGTAATCAGGCTGTTAGTTATTTTTATAGCAACGTTACAAAACTCATAAGTACTGGTGTTACATACGGTTTTCTGACTGTGTCCTGCATAATGTGAATCAGGATCTTTCAGGGTATGGTTTGCCAACTGTCAATGGGATAAGAAGTGCCCATTCTTAACTTTAGTGTTTCACGTCTTTGTTGTATGGAGTTTGGTTTTGATGACACATAAAATATTTGCATCTATCCAGTGCATTTGAGTTGGCTGCAGCCATTAGCAAATATCAGGTGTGGTTTACTCGGCAACAGACCATTTAACTAGGAATCAGATATGTAAAGGAATATCAGCTAAGAAGAAAATTTTGAATATCCATATTCTGCAGGAAAAGGGCCATTCCATTCTGTGGTTGTAAGAATGTTTCAGTTAAAAAAGAACTCTGTATTCAAAAGCATCAAAGACAGGCCTGTGGCGATTTCAAGTGATTATTCACCAGAGAGACTTATTGCTCAGCAGCCGAAGTCTTAAGTTCCTGTATACCTGTGCAAGACATACTTGTACATGTTGAATTACAGAAATTAATGTTAATGTACTATGTCCTCCACAAAAGAATGTTTAAATGTACTAGCATGTCCCCCCTTTACTGAACTCTTAAATGTCCATAAATTAATTGAACATTGTCACTGATGTATGAAGAAAATATGCAGCACTTTGCAGTTGTTTCATTGCCTGTTGATAGACTGAGATTCATGTATCTGTACATAGCTTAAAGTTGCATCCAGGCTACAAACTATACAGGTCAAAATTACAATAATTTTTTATACCTAAAACTGCAATTTAGTTTGTAGGTATATTAACAAGTACTTATTCTCTTACATAACATGGAAACAGATTGTGTTTAAATCTGAGACTGTGATTCTACATCTGCCCCCAGTTCGTAAGCAACTTCTGTGAGTACAAGACATACAGCTGCAGGAGTCGGTTACACATTCTGTGTACTGTTGAGTGCATGGTTTTATGAGGCAACATGAGCAGAGTCAGACATGCAACTTGGAACACACTTTAACACAGTATACATTACAGTTTTGTTGGTAAAATATCTTCTAATATCTATTCTGTTTTCTTATCAAGTGCTCAGGCTCCAACACAATGACATATTTGATGTGATTAGCATAACATGCTAATCTAGGAAGACACATTATGAGATGTCTTATGGGGGATTATTTTAAAGTTGCTATTCATGTTCAGAATAGTTGGGAATTCCAGCAAACTACTAGGTAAAGACCCCATATCATGGAATGATCTTGTATGTATTGCTTGTGTTTTTGTTTTCGTGTACCTATTTAAATATAGAAAGTTATGGTGGGTAGGGAGGTGCATGAGAACTCTGCTTAATCCTTTGCTACAGCTAAGTTAATCCTCACCCATGTGTATTGTACTGAATTTAATGTGTAAAGGACATATAGGCTAATTAGATGTGATGTGAAAAAACAGTAAGGTATGTGAGAAACAAGGACTGATTGTTTTAATCGTGGACATCCCATTGTGTTTGAATTAAAAGAGTAAAACGAATTGTTTAAATTTACCATCAAAACATAACAACAGTGTATATATATTAGTATTTTATTGTGGCAACATGTTTCAGTCGTAATAGACCATCTTCAGGCCAACATTCAGGGATATGATGTACAATCAGTGCATATCATAGATGTGTTATTATCAGTGCATATCATGTATGCACTGATTGTACCTCATATCTGTGAATGCTGGCCTGAAGATGGTCTAGTAAGACTGTAAAATGTTGTCACAATAAAATACTAATATTTATACACTGTTGTTGTGTTTTGACAGTAACTTGAAACAATTTGTTGTACTCTTACGGATTGAACGATTTAGTGATTGATTAGGTGAATGAATGATAGTAATAGATGTGTTATTATCAGTCACATTGTGATAACTATATATGTATGTACTGGACAATCACTCATTACAATAATTCCATTAATGTTGTAGTTTGAGCACATGATCAGTGAATATTTCTCTTTCATTTTTCATGCACATCAAGTGTCATGAAACAACCAAACCTCTATTGTAATGTGTAAACTTGTAGTTTCATTTAATTCCAGAAAGCAGATAACATTATATTACAGACATTCTTTCATATCTCTAATCTTTCTTTAACTTCAAAAAAATATACAGGTGCAACTTACAACCACTTTTTGAATAATGTGCATCATATTTGAAAATTAAAATAACAGTTTGCAGTAGAAGATACTTTTCAAATTTCTAGCAGGCAGAAGAGACATGAAAATTTTTGACTCTGATGCTTTAATTTCTCTTATGACAAAAGTAATATTTCATTACTTAGATACTCTGTCATAGGAACTTCCTGTGAGGGAATTATGAAAAGCAACTTCTACTGCTGTTAGTGTTGTAACAAACAGTTGGGGGAAGATTCAACACAATTTTACACAGGGAAGCCTCTACTCATCTAATCCCCAACTTTCAATAATTTCTGTGCATATTCTGCAATGTGCCTTGCAATCTAACATCAACCATGGCAAATCACATGCATCCTTCATTGCTTCACACACATTTTTCTTCGTAACTGTAAGTTATTGTATGTACATTTAAAGGGCTCTAGCGTATACATTTAAGGAAGCTTCTGTTTTATTGTCATATAGAAGCTTCTTGTTAATGTGCATATATTATACTTGAAGACTGATCACAAAGTTGCTGAACTTTCTTTTACTGATTATTTTTTTTTTAATAGAAAACGAATAGCAGACCATATTTCTCTCTCTCTCTCTCTCTCTCTCAGATATATCTTATCTGCTACACTAAAAATAACTGATGGATTTAATTATTTTGATAATATTAATGCTTTTTGCAGATAGTTTCGTAGTAAAATTGAATAAAGATATTGTTACAGCTAGGAACAGTTCTGTGGGGATAAAATTTAACCAGTCTGGTTATCAGGGTGGACAGTATGTGACGGAATTTATGTTGATCATCTGATATGCTCGTTTGGCAGTCAGTTCGCAAAACAGTTTTCAACTGGAGACCCAGTTCAAGTTCCCTAAAAAGTGGACGCTGTCAGTGTTGGTTTTTATAATTTGGTTTGCTTAAATAAATAAATAAATAAAATAATCTGCTACCATTAGTGTTGTTGTTCAGTGTTAAGTCCTTGGATATGGGACAGACTCTGTGACCTGTATGACACAGACATGCTAATGAATAGTGCACATGGCAAAGTACTTGGCCACTGAAGAAATTTAATGTATTTTTTACAGAAGAACTTAATTCACTTTATTCACTTCCAGAGCTCTTCCACCAGTATCAGTCACTTTAAATTCTCTGCCTTCATTGTCTGTGAATACACAGGAAGATGAATCAGTGCTTTATTTCAGAGTGTATTTATATGAAAGCAGTATGTTATAGCTGCATAAAAATATTTTTAAAGATGTGTATTTTTAAACAGATTTTGGTTAGAATTAAATGGTGCTATATCCACTGCCATTTATAAACCTTTAAAAAGAGCATTTTAACAGAATTTATAATTCATTATCACTTTTGGGTTTTCAAGAGTTGATCATGTGGATAGAACTATGGTTAATACAGTATTAAAATAATATTAAAAGTGTTCCAACACATGGGGAGTGGTATGATGCAATTTCCTAATGCAGGTTTGTTTTGAAGCATGTTATGAATAGCATGATGGGTTATCATGGTTGATGCTTGTTGAACAGCTTAACATACCCTCACTATGAACTAGACCCTACGCAAATAATCAGGTAGATTTGATTCACCTTGGCTGGCTTCAAGCAGAGGGTTTCCTGTCTTAATTGTGGTGCTTAAATTTCCCCTAGCTGCCTCTTGCTTAATTACCTTCAAGAGTGGTGCAGAGTCAATGTTAGTGACTGTACTTGTTCCTGCAGTTCAGAGCTTTCCAACAAAATTTACATCCATTCCTATATTATATGAAGAAAATGTAAATAGTTGAATCTATCACATAAGTGAAACGTACTGATCCGTTACATACATTCACGCAATTTCAACACAGTTATGTGTTTAATGTATTAACATAGGTTTGCGGTCCTGTGTTATAGAATGCTTTGAATTGACTGTGTCCAACACTGTAGGTCATAGCTAAAACACCGACAGTTTCATGAAATAAAGTTCTGTTTACATTTATTATTTTCTTGATCATAAGCACTTCCAGAATGGTCTGTGTCTCTATGACTTTTATTAAAACAGTATTAGACAGACTGCAGAGAAATCTTTTTTCACAGCCAACTGTCTATACTACTGACATGCAGGAACTGCCTCAAAATGAGACCTAACCATATTCTAACATTGCCTCTGTCAATTTCTCCTAACTAACCGAGAGCAACTCTTGACATTGTCTGTGCCTCCCCTGTGCCTGCAGCTCCCCTAAGACCCTTGGGGGTACAACTGCAGCCCCCCTTTTTAAATTCACGGACCCTAAGCTGAGCCGGAGTGCTTCGGGGGTCAAGGACAGGCTTCTGTTCTGGTGTCAGTGCAAGACCAAGGAATACAAGGTATAACATCAACACTAGCTTACCTGTCTGCTGCATGGCTTTGTACAGACAGACAGACACACACACACAGCCACACACACACACACACACACACACATACACACACATGTTCAGCATAGAAAACAGAAATTCTAATAGGAGTTGTTCAAGCATGTATAGTCCATACATTACATTTGTGGTGTACCTTTGGTGATATGATGTAATGAATTCCATAACAGTGTACAGCATTTTGATGCTTTTTTTTACCATGGTGTAGTGTTTCTGTTTCGCTTATGTGTTATGATGATAGAAATCTATTTGCTGTCTTGTGGATGGTGTTATAAAATTTTTGGATTAACATACTTCCTTCCATCATTTTAAAGAGAAGTGTTACTTTTACAGATAGTTTGGAAATTTGTTAAATAAGATTTTACTGTTTTGAAGGCTAAGTGGTCGTATGTCAGTTTGTTATGTTATGTGTAATGTGCATTGCATCTTGGTGAACATATTGGCTACACCTGCATGTAATTGAATGTGAAATGCAGATTCTTCTGCAAGCTACAACGGTAAGTCATTGTGTGACTGAACTACAAGCATGCTACAAAAGATTATTAGATTTGTCTTATTATTTCTTGACTATTTAAAAAATGTACAAATTGTTTTACTTTGAACATTCTGATTTTGGTTCTACATTTTTTCTGCTTAATATGAGATGCACCTGTACTGTGTTAAGTATACTCACCCTAGGCAGAAAAGTTTTATGCCTCAATAATTGGAATGTTGCTGTGTGTAATATGCCAGTCAGGGTCAATATTCTTCCAGCACCTATTCTACTTTGAGGTTTCTTTCATTAAATAATATTTAAGAACTTCAAAATAATTTAATAATACATAGAGAAGAAGTGTGTGTTGTCAGTTGTTTTTTTGAACTCTCAGAGGTGTATCTTTTGTTTATTGGACCATGTGTCATCTTGATAGTTGAATAAAGAGAGACCAACTTGACGTCACTTGCTTTATTATTTCATTATTTAATGCTCAACATATTTCGGATGTTAATACATCCATCCTCAGGAGCTTGCGGCTTATTTGTTGAGTCATTTCATGGGTTGTATTAATCTGGTTCGATGTGTGTTGGTGTTACGTTGTGGATTGGCTGGGGTGGTGTGGTATCCATATGCAGGTTGAAGCACTAGTGCTAACCAACCAATCAACCCAGCCAATCCACAATGTAACACCAACACACACCAAACCAGAGCAATACAACCCATGAAATAACTCAACAAATAAGTCGCAGGCTCTTGAGGATGGATGTATTAACATCTGAAACATGTTGGGCATTAAATAATGAAACAATAAAGCAAGTGACATCAAGGTGGTCTATTTTTATTCAACTCTCAGAGGTGTGTGTATTAAAAAACCTATTTGTTAGCATTTGCTGTTACTAATTATTTCTTACATGCAGTTAATTATACATATTTTTGGTATGAAATTGTGGTAAGTTAAATGTGAACACAGATTTTACCTGTGAACAGTGTTGTAAACCATTTAATTACACAGCATGAATTTTCAAACCAGTATCTTCATGACTTTAGACCATTATATATGTTTGTATTGTTGTTATTAAATAATTTATGTTTCTGTGCAATAATATATCCAAAGTAGCTGTGTAATAGCAAAGAAAGGACATGTTACTTTGCCCCATAAGATATGGCATGCAGTGTAACTTCTAGTCTTGCAACTCTATTCTTTATTGTGATTGAATAATATTAAGAATGTAAATTTTCATGTTTGCATATAGAATAAATTTGCTGAATGCAAATTTCAGAGCAAACTGATTGCTTAATATATAATGTTGTAGTAATTTCAGTATGTTTAAAAGTAAGACTTGTTATTCATTGTAGTTGTTTTGCACAGTAATCAGAATTTTAACAGTGTTGAAAATAATTTCCTAGTGTTGTAGGATAATATATGCCTACATGCTGTTTATTATTTTGTGTCTGTTGCAGAACATTCAAATAGAAAATTTTTCAACAAGCTGGAGCAATGGCCTGGCATTTTGTGCGCTTATCCATCATTTCCTCCCTGATGCTTTTGAGTATGATTCCCTTAGGCCCGAGGAGCGGCGCAAGAATTTTGAGCTTGCTTTCCGAGTAGCTGAGTAAGTTGCAGTTGAACAAGATGATAAACATATATCTGATATGTATAACTAATGAAACTCATGCATGAAATAATATTCGCTACTGACACATGCAGCAGATTGTGCAGACTGTATGAAGCAATGGTACTGTGGTTGCTGATTTGGTGAGAGATAACATGTTATTAAATTGTTAGTGAAAACTTCCAAGTTAAAAGACTATGTTTATCAGTGAGAAGCCTAAATTAATTTGTTTTGCATGTTTGCCTTAAGAAACCTAGAAAATTGATAGCTCTTTATTTACCTCACAAGTTGAACTGGATTCCTTCATCAGTACACTGAAATTGGTGCCAAGATATTCTAAGCTAGCATTTCCTTGGTAACAGAGGTGGAAATACTTAAAGTGTAAAGTCAACAAAGGATGAGACTGCACACTTTGTTTTTCACCAAACTTAGTGGTGTAATGTAAAATGGTGGATTTGTCTGTGTTGATATTTAATTTTTGTAATGGTGTATTATTTTGGAACATGCTAAACTTTTACATTAAGGTTTTGTTAGAAGCTCACCGTACCCTCAGGCTGAACAACCACCTATTATTGACCATTCATGGTGGCTTATTTGGTACACTCACGGTTAAGTCGAGAAATTATCAAGTTATTTCACTATTGATCAACTACATACAACTCTTAATCCACCATTTTTCTCTCATTTTTAGCTCCATATTTGGTTACATTTACTGAGGATTATCAGTGAATTTCAATACAATAGATAAACTATGGATCAAATACTCTGCATTTGTCAGATATTGGAGACAAAATGGGAATAGAAAGGGTTAGAACATCAGCTATTTCTGAATGTGAGTAAAGCTACAAGGAAGGTTTTCTACATTATTTTATCTGAATTTCATGTACCCATGAAACTATTTACGCTAACTTGTATGTGTTTAAATAAAATCTACAAAGTCAGTGTAGCTAAAATTGTGTCTGCTTTGTTTCATACTCAGAATTGTTTGAAAGAGGGAAATGTTTTATAACCATTGCTTTTCAACATGGCTTTAGAATCTATCATTGTGACAGTCAAAGGAATTCAAGCGGAGCTGAAATTGAATGGGACACACATCTTCTATTCTAGACTAATGATGTTAATTGTTTCGATGAAAATGAAAATAACATAAGGAAAAGCACAGATGCTGTATTAATCAACAGTAAAGAGGCTGATCTGGACTTAAGTGTTAAACACTTGTTCGTGTCTTATTGCCACAGTGCTGGTCAGAATTGCACCACTAAGGCAGTTAATAAATTGTTTTAAAATGTAGCATATGTTTAGTATTTGGAGTGACAGAAACAAATCAAAAAGTCATTTACGAAGAAACTAAGAGCATCTTGAAATTCGGGTTAAGCTTGCGAGCATTTGGTTTAGAATCTTCTGTCTTTGTATCGGCCATCTCATTACATGTCGGTTATAACATACCATATTTCTGCCTTGTGTTTTGTATGGGTATTGAAGCACACTTTAAGGCAAAACCTAGAGTGAAGATGTTACGACATTTTGCCTGCCAGATGTTATTAGTGTGATTAAATCATTGAGGATATGGATGAGGAATATGGCATGCATGGGAGCAAATAGAAAAGTTTGGGTTGTAAAATACACTCTGGATTGGTAAGTTAAAAAAAATATATATACACAGTAATTCTGACAGTTAACTGCAAGGTTAGTTATTGTGCTGTTCTAACTTTTCAGTGAAAAGGCCGGGATTGCACCCCTACTGGATGTTGAGGACATGGTGATTATGCATAAACCTGACTGGAAATGTGTCTTCACATATGTTCAGTCTGTGTATCGCCGCTTCAAGGACCAAGACTGATCACTCCATGACAATGCAACGCTTGGAGTAAGGTTCCTATCTCAATATTCTTTCTTCAAAGAGAAAATACATGCTTCCCTCAAACATGCCTTTCACTAAAAATAAAAAAATGTGTATTTTGTACAGAATTGTAAATTAGCATAAATTATCAGACTTTTTAGTGAGCATACATTGTTATAGACTCAGAACTATGCATCATATTCACTTGAAAAATAATGGGTATTATGTGTAACACCTAACAATATATTTGTTTATCATATTGACTGTGTTTGATAAGATATACATACATATTCTTGTTAAAAAATATAAGTATGTGACAATATTATGTGAGGGAGTTTTAATGAAAATGAATATCTGTCAGTATTTTCAGATGTGCTGAATATGATGCATGTTTCCTGATATATGTATGTATTATTGTGTATAATTTGTTATAATGATTGTCTGTAGACTAGGCGGACAGAAATGATGGATGACGCTCACAGAGCACAAATTGTGAAATAAGCTTATTCCTGCCATGAATCCAGAGCTCCAGTGTTACCATCTTATTGCCAATCTCTGAACAAACTAACATAATCTTAAACAACTGTCACTTATTAGTTTAAATTTCATAGTTTTTTTTTAAAGCTGTAATTTTTACAATCCATTACTCATTGCAGCTCCATTTAAGGTGCTTTCCTTCCAATAAACAGTTACATATTGGTGAAAACTGTGTACATGACAAAGTCTCGAAATTGAGTAGCTGAACTCATTCTTTTCCCTGTTGCACATCTAATATTAAAATAATTCATTGCTCTTTCCTTTTGTTGGCTGAGGTGATATTATAATGAAGTGGATATTAACATTTTTTTTTTTTAATTTTAAAAATGTAACTTGCATCAGGGATGTCTGGGTGTGTTAAATTTCACAATTTTAGCAGCAGACCAGACTAGTTGATGTAACTGATCATACCTTTTGATTTTTAATTTTATAATGTCTTCCAGTATGGCGTACTAATTTAATTGAAAGAATAAAGCTTCCTGTTACATTAAGTAAATAAAGCAATTGATATTGTTACAAAAAGAGTGATTATGTTTATGTTGCCAAAGAAATCTTCCCTCAGATATGTATAAAGTGTCCAAACTATGAAACTAAGTTTGAAGTTTTCCATCCCGAAGTATTATAACATACAAATAATTACTATACGTCAACCAATAACACAACTTTTATTTTATATACAGTGGTATATATGTCATATATACCATTGTATATAAAATAAATGTTGTGTTATTGACTGACATATAGTATTTATTTGTATGAAATTAAGACTTTATTCATAATACAAGTGACTGTTATGGGTCATATAATACACACACACACACATATATTGGAGTAAATTGTTTTTAATGCTCTTAATTTTTGGATACCTTATACATCATGTTCATCCACAGTCCTTATGTATCATACAGCTCTGTGCATCCCCAGGAAATTCTTTGTCTTGTGGGACATGAAGTTCATGACAGCCCACCACTGACTGCGTCCTAAGCCAGCTGAATGCATTCCACATTACCACATTTTATATCCATTGTGCATTTAAGTATTATCTACACCTAGGTCTCCCAAGTGGCCTCTTTCCCTGTGTTGTGTACCTCCACACACCCATGTATGTCCTTCCTCCAGCTCATCCACCTTTATTTGATATCACAAATAATAATAATACTTCAGAAGTGTATTATGAATCTTTTGTTATATGTATATTATCATTTTTTCAGTCCTTGTGCAACTCTCTGTGTCTGGAATCCAAATACTGTCCTCAGCACCATATTCCCATATGCCCTGTTCTCAGACATGGTAAGTGTGTATGTCCTTTACTATCTGCAGGTACAAACTGCAGACTTTGCCTGTGGTAAACATGCGTAACGAACAACTGACATCTGATTTCGGCTGCAGCACAAGTTACCAATTAAGTTATTCCTTGTGTGCTGTTACAAGTGTGGTTAATTTTAGGAAATGATGAATGTTCCATGCACAAGTGTTTACCATTCTTCTGGTTACTCTCAATGGCCAGTGAGAATAGCAAAGTAATGCATTATCATATATGGGCTGATCCTTGAACATCAATACAGGTAACTAATAGTGTTTTAGGAGCTCTTGGGGTTCTTGCTAGAGGATTACAGTTTAAAGTTACTGTGATCTTGGAAGTGTAAATTAACATGTATTGTTATGGGCAGAGTTTATGTTTACTGAACACTGTTGTTCTTATCAAATTCGTATGGAATTTCATTTGGCATTCCTCTCTTAAAGGCTTTATGTATGTATAAAATTACTGGGAATGTGACTGTGAAACTGACACAGCACATCAAGTGCTCATCCAGTACCCTACATTGTCACTTAGTGTATTAAATAATGGAATTCACTGGACAGTAAATCAGTTATGGAAGCCTATGACTCAGGTGAGTTGTATTGTATGCACACTGCCATTCAGTTTGTACACTGATGAAGCAAGTTACACTAATTAAAGACACTTGACTGCAATTTACAGTACAGTTTTAAAAACATTTTTCTTATATATGACCTTTGCTTTAGAATGTGCAGAAGAGAACCAATATACATAACCACTGAACATAATTTTAACCAACAGCTGCATGTTTCAGCTTTATAAATAAACCATCATTAGGCTGTACAAGAAAATGGAGATGTAATATACAACATGCATATGGAAATGTTCAACACAGATCTAAACTTGGTATGACTGGAATTCATAAAACATCATTAGTTTCATATCAATTTTTAACCTTCTGGTATAGCATTATAACAGATATGAAGGTTGTTAAGATAATGTGTGTATAGGTCAGGTATTCACAGCAGGAATGTGGTATATGTATTCTCACTAGATATTAGGGTCATTCCCACATTACCATGGAGGGGTTAGGGTACCAAACTGTAAGGTCCACTAACCTCACAACTAACTGTTTATAGCAAAGCGACTACAAGCAGAACTCACGTTAACATTGAAAGAGTTTGTCTTTTGAGCACTCTGTGTTTGTCTTGTGTTACTCTCGCCACAAAGAGCGACTACGTAGCTGAACAGCTGTAACCAATTAGTCTTTGTAATGGAGACTGCTTTCAGTAATGTATGAACTGAATTTTTTAACAACGATCACTCAAGAAATGGTAATCAACTTCCCTTCCCCACCCAATTTCTTCAATTGGTTGGCCACTGAAATTCTTGAGCATCCTCCCAACGCCACAGTAGACGCAAAATTTCGATTCCAACAAAAATAATTTGCTTGTTTATGCAGGGTAATTGCCAAACGTATGTCTCTGAAAGCCTTAAATATTTTCCTTGGCACCCACAAAGGACAGGGCACTGTCTGCAGAAACGTTTCCAATATGCAAGTCCTCTAATTCCTTTGACAATTTTCCAAACAAATTAATAAGCGAACTCTACTTATTAATTTCCAAATATATGTGTATATGAGGGCATATATGTTGAAAAAAACAGAATTGTCATGACATACGATGTTGGTGCACTTTTATTCCTCGACGATCAGGGCTTTCTGTCAAAGGCAGACAACAATTATAGGCACGTCAAATCACGGATCATCTAGTATCGTTACGTAGATCATGGATCAAAGTTATGGATATACACGCTCGTCTGCACTCGTATCGTGACTAGCTATTTATCGGAACGAACACTGTTTAAGAGCAACAATTATGGTGTAAGACCGTGAATGTGCCATGGTTCAGAGAGAAGAAATCGTTGCGTTTGTGAAGGTTGGCGTGCTTTCATCTGTGAATGTGGTTAACCGAAACGATGCCATGTGATTAGCTAATCATGTCCAAGACGGTTGTGCGTAGCGAAGGAATTGTATTTGTTTTTTAAATTGTAAATTAAGGATGGTGAATTCCTGTGCTATTGCCGTTTTAAAGAAGCATTTTGCAGGTAAGGAATAAATGTTTGCATGCATTGTGGTGCGGGGTAAGTGCAGAATACGTCCTCTGTACTCCGTCACCCCACGTGTCAACGTAGGTTTGGATGCGACAGATTGAGGTTTTGTTTGGGCTCGCAAAATAATGTTCATTCGAGTAAATCTGGCCCAGCAGACCTACAGCACATTTTTCTGTTCCACAATTCGTGTTTTAAATAACGCGTCGTAGTGGAAAGCAATTTACTTATCCATTATTTGGTTGTAAAGTGGAATTCAGAATTCATTGTAATTTTGCGTCAGACTTTGGCTGTAAATATTTTGTTTATTGTCGTTATAGACAGTGGCAATGCGAAAAGAGTGAAAATAGTGAAAAGTCTCATTACTACAATTACAATGCGGCCGTGGTTGTTAGGAATGGCGGTTTCATGTTTGTCGTCAAAGGACCACTGTTCAGAAAACTCGAGTCGTAGTAATTCATGGTTCGTAATTTCGACAGCAGATCACGGATCATACAAGCACTCGATTAACTGCTTAGGGGAAATAGACACAGCATGCCCATGCGTTACACAATGATAACGCATCCCGTGTTCCCTTGAAGCAGTTTCGGAGTTTCGACTTTCTCCTGCTCTGCAGGTTTTATTTTTTTGGGGGAGGGGGGAGTATTTCAAAAGATTCTTAAGTTCCTTCTCATCGTCGTCATCCGTCACGAGTTAGACCTTGATAGACCTCGGCCTCGTCTGTCGTCTCCGTCCATTCGGTCTATAATTCAGCATTATTTTTGGTATCATATTGTTCATTCTTGTTACATGTTGCAGCCAATTTTATTTCTGCCTTCTTAGTTTCTTGTCAACTTGTTTTAGTTTCAACTCTGCTAAGATGTCTTCAGTTCTTCTGTGTTCAAATTTCTTCTACCCTTGTGTTAATGGTAGATTTCTTTTTCATGTAAGAAATCTTCAGGGCCGTATTTGAATATAACAATTTCTAACGATTAGGTACAAAAACAGAGTGAGGTATTGCAATGTGTTCATTCTGTTATCTCTGAAGTGCTGAATGACAAGTTGGAGAAAGTGGTGTCTTTATGATTATTCACCCCTTTCCATACTATGAAAGGGATATATATTTTGAAACGGGCCTCTTCTGTTCTGAATACAATTGGTGTGTCATGATGATTGACACTTCTTCCATCGTCCCTTAACATTTTAACTGAACCATTTTTGACTTCAAATGTGGCTATTCACTCATAACATAATTGAAAGCATTATTCTGCATTCGTGGAAAACTGCAAAGAACAAATCAGGACTGTCTGTCGTGTGGTTAAGTTTTGAAGAGGAGATCTTCCAAATTCAAAGCATTTAATTTTGTGTCACAAGTGCCAAACAATGGACAGTTTCCTTTACATGTATTATTTATTTTAAGTTTAGAGATAGTACCTAAGCTGAAGTGTTGTTCGACCATTGACAGTTGTTGGCAAGTTCAAAGTAGGCTTATATAATATGGTGATTTTTATTATGCTGATTGTGGTCTAATATGCAAATTAAAAAAGACGTGTTTCAGTGGACACTTTATTTTTAACAAGGCATTACACTACACTTTGTGCGCAGTTTTATGCTGATTTGAAACAGAACACTTAAAAATAATGTGTATTTTGCAAGAAGGAAAGCAACTACAACAGTGGACAGTTTATACCGTCCTGAAATAGGTGTAGCGTCACACCCGGACTCTTATTTGACAGCCATCTTGATTAATGACCGCACTGCAACGACATCAACTGTAACAATGCCATGCACGCTCTTCAGCGATAATACTGGAATTATAAAACTGTTACTACTTCCTGTAAGTATCACTGAATTTATGATCAGTGGTAGAAATGTGTTTTTTTCTTTGATTACGCACTAAAAGTACAAGATTCAAGATTCTTTATTTTCATACTATCCCATTACAGGCATAACCATTAGGATATAGAAACTGTCACAAAATCATATGAATGACTGTAATCTTACAGATGTCACCTGTACCAATATTTAAATTTACAATTCAACCCTAAAATATTATACTGTATTGTGCTAAAATTTTATATTCATTAAAAACCTTATTAACCCTATAGGGTAAATACCTAATTACTAGATCCAAAATTACAAATTTCAGTATAAGATAGATCCAAAGTTACAAATTCCAATATAAGATACTCTTTTATAGATAATTATCTTTTTCAAGTATAACAAGTTATGAAAAGTCACCCATCTAATCATAATATTCTTGCATGGAATGAGTCTCTTGGCCTGTTAGAATTTCTGCTTAATGGCAGAGACCAAACGTATTGCTCCTTGAGCTTTTTTGAATACCTGAGATTAGTGGAAAATGTGTAATCTACCACATTTGCACAATGTTCCTCGTGATTTTGAAATATGACATTGAAAAGTAATTTACAATAGCTGTACAAATTGTGTTTAAGCTTCGGCATGTATAAACTTATATCAATTTATGGATCTTTTTTTAAAATTTCGTTGAAGTTTTTCAACGTTATTTGTTATTTAAATGAGCAATGACAATTGTAATGATAGAATTGAAATGTAAAAAAAGCAAATTAAGTGGCTATGATGTGGTATTAATTCTTGGTGACTCACACAGAGAACCATCTAGTGTAATAAAAAATACAGTATATGTAGACATTGTGACAGGTTTCATAGGTATAATATTCGTTCACTTTATTTTTACCAACTTATGCACTTGTATATCAGTTAATATTAATGCTAATACATTAAAATATTAAAAGATAAACTATAAAATTATTTAAAACTCTGACATGTTTCGGTTATTTTATAAAACCATCTTCAGGGAGTCTCCTGTGCCTACTAAAGTTACTTGTTA
>Ga0131853_10005039_pt1 | contig 23785 bp, 16 predicted proteins | sample TergutLab28metaG_FD_92764 | JGI IMG/M metagenome (GOLD analysis project Ga0131853, IMG submission 92764) | Labiotermes labralis P1 segment gut microbial communities from Petit-Saut dam, French Guiana - Lab288 P1 (version 2) (version 2) | ecosystem: Host-associated > Arthropoda: Insects >...
ACGTGTGGACATTAGGATCCCTCTTTAGTCTTCATTAACCAACTGGAGTGTAGATATGATTATATATATTAATATATATATTACAGTTAATAGATTAAATCTTAAAAAAACTATTATTTTGTTAGCCGACACTTTGCATAACAAAATCTCGATTGTTCAACTCGAAAACAGAGAGCAGTGCCAATCGATTGCGGCACAGGGTGGCCCGGGCTTGCGCATGTGCGGTAGGCACTCCATACTGAATATCCAGATTACTATTCATTTCGCATGACATCGGGCAGCACGCGTGCGTGCGAACACATTTCGCACTTTTCGACTGTATTAATAGTAAATCATTTGTTCTGATAGACCAGTTTATTTCAGTTTCGCTTGAGTTGTTTCAGGTTCTCAGGGCGGCTATTGTTCGAATTGTGGCATTGTTTTGGATTTCTGTACCGGGTACTTGTTTAGTGTTCCGACGTTTCGGAGTATCTTACTGCCTTCGTCTTGAGGATGATGGAGTTGGCTGAAGTGGGTGGTGAGGTGATACTGAGAATGCAATATGTCGGTACAACCCTTCCTTTCGCCTTTCATAGCTGTAATAAACCGAACACCCTTCAACCGTCCTATGTACCGCGGTGCTGATAAGTCCTTATGCCGAGCAGGAAAGAAACAAGCTGGTAAGTCCTTATCCCGAGCAGGAAAGAAACAGGCTCGGAATAATGTCAGGGACGCGCGCGATTTCAACAACATCGAGACGCGAGCTGTCGTAAAGTTTTTTTTTTCCTGCAAGGCAAGGCGCCAAAGGAAACTCACGCCATTCTGACAGAAACATTAGCTTGTTTCCGTCCTGGTCGGGCTAAGGGCTTGTCAGCACTACTGTATAACCGACATCTCTCTCTATGTCTCTGTCTCTCTCCATGTGACCTCATATTCCATTGGAACCAATTATTGTCTCCTTGAAGCTGTAAAATGTACGGTCCACCGAAACGACGGAACATTTATCCACTGCGCGGTGCAGGCACATAAAACAAGACCATTGCTTTAATCTTGTTCAACTGACACTGAGAATTAGAAGAGTAAGTCAATTAAAGGTACTGTTATGTATTAGAGCAGCATTTAATTACATGTAGATCATGTAACGACGCTGACTCGACTCTTAACCATACTCAGGATATGGCTTCTCTTTTATATTTTCCTGTTTATTTATTTTAACTCGCCCAGCAATGGAAGTTAATTCTTTGCCATTCTTCATTTATTGATTCCCTCCGCACGCCGCAGGACAGGCCCGAGCCTATTCTCTATGGACAGCCGTTCAATAGTCTTCCTCTATCGCCGTCTCTTGGCATGCATACGAAAGTAACACGTGTAGTTTTGAAATGCTGTTGTTATGCAGTGACAGTTTTCGGATGTTATTTTGCAGGTGCTTGTGGATGGTAACAGTTTGTTTCTGTTAACCTGGATTATTATTTGGTTTTTTCCTTGTCTAATCTGAATAATCGCTTCATTTACCGTTCTAGAATATCAGAAACACAATTATTGTCCGATTTGAATATCAGAGTCTTCTTGCACGTGACGCTCTGATCTGTAACATTTCGGAGGAGCTTTGGGGCTCCGAACTTCGCGGTATCTCCGTACGTCCCCCCTTCTCTGAGTACTGTGACGTGGAGGCAGGAATCTGCCCCCGCAGTTTGGTAATAAAGTGCCATTCAACACGGTGTCATAACCCATAAGACTGTGGTCTTCTTCAACAAAATTTTCTAGACCTCATGTCACACATCGCTACGCTCATGCTTCTTAGTGCCAGTTTCGCTGTCATATAGAAATGTCGTGTGTACAAATTGAGGTTCTGTTTGTTCGCGTGTCATTTTCCTCATTATTGTTATCGTCCGACATCACCCTTCACTTCTTTGCATTTTATGTTCTTAATCGCAGTAAACTTCACACGGAATGACACGTGCCACGTTGCTTAAATGTGACATTTGGTATGTAATTTAATTTCAGTTAATTACTTATGTAGATACATGTCTCGTAATTGCCAACGCTTTTGCCAATTTCTGTTTTCCCACTTCCTTATTTTGGCATTATTTTTTACGTATGTAGGTTATTACGCCGAATATTTGTTGTGAGTAGTGATGGGGAAGATCTGGAAGGAAGCAGTTGCCAGCTTGAACTTATTTCCGTTTAATTATTGCACAGCTGCTAACGTAACATGCGAGATGATTAGTTAGCACATATTTGTATTAGGCTGAGAACCGAACCTAGAGCTTACCGAATGGAAGCCAAGTTTAAAATGCTTTATTGTCCAACTAATGCACTCAATTATATGAAATCGTTGAAATGTTAAAAACCAATTAACTTATAAAAGCCGCTCCAACATGTTTCGGTTAACGTAGGAACCATCATCAGGGAGCCACAACCATTGTTTAGCTAAAATTACAAGTCTGGTTCAACTGTGCGTATCGGTACAGACGTTGTCAGTATTATGGCAGCATATTCTGACCTGTTTTTTGCGTGTGTGTGTGTGTGTGTGTGGTTGACTGTGTAAAGAAGTACTTCTTTACACAGGTTGTGGCTCCCTGATGATGGTTCCTACGTGAACCGAATCATGTTGGAACGGCTTTTATAAGTTAATTGGTTTTTAACATTTCAACGATTTCATATAATTGAGTGCATTAGTTGGACAATAAAGCATTTGGTATCATTGATGCACGGTGTAACCGTGAAGACTATAGAAGCCAAGTGATGCCGCTGTGCTAACCTGCTCGGTTTCACGGTCTTGAGGTTGTGACGCTGTATGGATTTCTCAGGGCTGAAATTGTACCCTGCAGATTAGCAGCACAACCGACAGGGTAACATTTAGTCCACAATATTTGAGTCCCCTTTTCACATTGGCCACGACTCACCAATATCAGTTTTCAAACAACTTATTTCTACCTTTGTCTCACGTCCGCCTTTTATTTTTGCAAAATCCACTAATTGCGTGTCGACTACCGGAGCTTATCATCAGCTGTGAAGTACACAAGTGTTACAAGGCATCTGTTATCAATTGTTGCATCCATTTTTGTTCATGGTGTACATCTATTGCGTAATTTATGGCATAAACATATCCAGCTGAGTGGCATACCTTACTGCATGACACGGCACTAAATGTTCCACTAAATTATGTATGCGTTTTGCAATTAGTTTGAACATTTCTCTATAGATAGCTACACTGTAGGCGAAATAAAAATGTCGAACCACAAATAAATGTTACGAAATGAGGCACTTTTACTGTGTAAATTTGTTTTTAACAGGAGTGTTTCTGGGTGAAAACAGTCGAACTGCACTGCGTATTACAAGGAAAACTGATCAACAGTGAATGTGTGTGTGTTTGGGTGTGTTTAAAGGTGACAGCAGCTTAAGCACCATACCGTGAACACAAGTGGAGGACTGAAGGAATGACCTCTGCGCACGATTAGTGAGGTCACTAGAATGGTCAGATACACTCTTCGGACTTTATAGTCGGGAAAGGAGCCTCTGGTACTCATTCAACAGGGGACTGCTTGGGCCCCAGAGGCGGTGTACCGATGTGGTGCTGAATACGAAAATATCTCCTCCTTCCTCCCTGCCTGTCGTCATGCAACTGTCCCGTACATGAACTTACAGACTTATTGTTTTTAGCTTTTTGTTTTTAGTTAAATACATAAAATATCATAAACATTCAGTTGACAGTATAGTTCTTTAAGTGTAACTAGCATATAGGGATGTGTATGTATTTCTGCACGACCAGTTATTTTTACCGTAATCGCAACGAGAAACTGTACAGATGTGCCTGTCAGCTGTTTCATGTCTGTCTTCTTATCTCTTCGCGTATATCGACTGCAGAACCACGGAAATTATGTTCATTAAGTGTCACATTTGGCACTTCTACTCGTTTTTTATGTTTTGCTGACCGTGCATCTCAGTATAATCTTAATAATTAACCAACTTAATGCACAAATTCTTGTTTTATAATAAGTTTATTATATGCCTCTACATGTTTCGAGCACTATATGCTCATCATCAGGAGGTCAAAATTGTATTATACAGCATCTGGTATCATCACACCTGTAGGTGGCCGTCCCGTGCACAGGTCCTCTCTCAACATGTGCACCGAACGGCCACCTACAGGTGTGATGATACCAGATGCTGTATAATACAATTTTGACCTCCTGATGATGAGCACATAGTGCTCGAAACATGTAGAGGCATGTAACAAACTTATTATAAAACAATAATTTGTGCATTAATTTGGTTAATTACTAAGAGTGCTACTCGTGTTTGTTCTGACGTCCATTTCGGTCACAATCGGACAACAGAAGTAGACATCGTGCACTAAGCCCTACATGCGTTTCTCACGCTCCCTACTTGCATATTGCGAAATGTTTGTCAGGCATAAAGTCTTCGAACATAAGTTTTGGAGGAAAATAACTTATAGTCACTACATTTGTTGAAGATAATTTAACGAAGGGAAACGAATGCGCCAGAATTATTACGCTACGCGCTCATTTCCCGATGTGCTCAGCGCGTTCTTGTGCACTACGTTGAGAACTCAAAGTGATACTCAGCACACGCCGAACGTTTAATGTAGTTATCCGATCCGGTTCCCAGTTGATGCAGGGATCTTTGTTGTGGGTACCGCATACCTTCGAATTGTTCGGCCGACAAGCCTCCTGTCTAGTGTATTCCCCGGAATCTTGTCCAGTAGCTGAAGTTGGTCATTAACACCCATCTACTGCGGAGATGATTACATGGAACCGTACTTCCATTATCCGTACGTTTTCGTGGCGTTATGCCTAATTATTAACGGGGAAGATATAATCTGTTATTGTAGACATTCTGTACCACCTTGTACCGAAACCCGGAAAGTAGTTAAACAACGGGAAGGAAGGACGTGATTTCCCCATTATGTTGTCGAGGGATGCATAGAAAGGACCAAGTTGTATTTGTGAAGACTGAGTGTTTATACCATTGGCGTGAATACGTGCGACTGTGCTGTAATATCGGCGCAGGCGACAGTACAAGTTAAATCGAGCCGCTGAGTTTATTGATTTTGAACTGTGAAATATTTCGACTTTTACGTGGTAATAATTTAGGGCGGAATCTCGAGCTGTCGATTTGTGAGCATATTTGAAATTATTCCCAAGAACCTTGACACGAATTACATTTAACCGCAACTTAAAACTGTGTTTGAAAACTAAGCTGCTATTATGGACATTATTCACCCGGGTGTAGTGGTTTATGTGGCTTATGCAAATGGAAGGAGCAGTGTACTTACGGATCTGAAAAGATGAGAATGTCAAGGGTAGCATGGCCACCTTTTGTTGCCTGCAGTTGCAACATCAACACTGTACTATGTTTTTATCTTCAGATTTTCAATACACGATCACGAATATTTTGAGCATTACTTTCAGGTGTCGTACGTTTAATCTGGCACCTTAATGGATCCGCTGCTTAGTCGTAACGATTGTTATTTTCAGAACTGAAATAATGTTTATCTCGTAATGTAACTTTATTGTTGGCCTCCAGACATACTCTTCAAACGACGGTTCATACGTACAATACAAGGAGTCAGGATGGACGTCCCTATGCCTACGCCTATATGGATGTTTTTGTTGCGGTTATGAACGTGAAAGACGTGGATGAGCAGATACGTTTCTCTTGTTACTCAGAGATACAGTGGAAGAAATTGAAAGGGCTTTCACACCGTCTTTTTTGGCACTCATATCTACGTACACTTTCATTAACTGAGATTTATATCGGCTTCGATATTTGTGATAATCCAGAGAGCAATAAATATTGGTTAAATGAATCGTACGAGACGGTGGCATTGAACAGTTGTAGCCATACTGAATATCCAGCTGTAAGAGGTGTACGTCCGTGAACCAAGTACCGATTCTGCGGTCCGTATATGGTCTTTGTTTTGTAGTGCAGTTTGGTGAGGTGAGCATAGTGCGCTGCTGCATCGGTCAGTAACACAAGTAATTGATCAAGTCTGCACTGTACATTGCAGCTTTTTCACCTCCTCACATTTCATCATATTTTTGTCATCATCGACTTTTTTTTTCTACTTCGTCCTCCTCCAATAAGACGTGTTAAAACAAGTCGTTTGTTTTTGTAGTGTCACCTGTACCTTAAGATGATTAAACAGCCTTAACCATCGTTAGAACATATTCCTGATAGCGATATAGTGTTCGAGTGCAGACGACGTCTTCCAGACAGCAAGCGTGTTTTGTTTCCATTATCTCCAAGACTTTGATCTCACATTGTAATGTAGATTGCATCATGGCGCTTGTCCATCATGAATTCTGTGTTTCTGGTTACAAAAGTTGTACAGTCCCTTGTCTGAATTGTGGTGAGGCTAAACAGTACAGACTGGGGTTTGAAATAACATTCCCAAGTTTATTTAAATAACATACCAACAAATGTACATATATAGTCCCTAATAATCTAAAATACATTCAAACAATTAAAAGCTCCTACATGTTTCGATCATACGATCATCCTCAGGGAGCATACTTCGTTCCACGCTAAAGTTACAGTAACTTTAGCAAGGAACAAAGTAAGCTCCCTGAGGATGATCGTATGATCGAAACATGTAGGAGCGTTTTAAGTGTTTGAATGTAAATTTTAGATTATTAAAGACTATATATATGGCATTTGTTGGTGTGTTACTTAAATAAACTACAAAATGCACGGTGCAACGATAAACATAACAGTTCCGAGGTTTAGGCAATTGAATTTGTTACACTTTGGACTTTACTTTGCTGTGTTTTTCATTCACTTAGCATTGAAAATATGAATGTTATTGCACGCAGGTGTGTGATTAAACGTTTCAACGATCAGTTAACATTAACATTACCAACTAAGTGGACTGAAAGCAAGTAAGTCCGACATGTCACAAGTCGCCGTTTAATAAACGCTGATTTACATTTTCTCTTTTGATATTCAACATCGGTATGATCGTTTGTCATTTATTGCGTAACAGATTTCTTGTTAAATTACGGACATGAATATGTTGTCCTGCTGTACAAAAATTTGCATCTTTTCTTCAGTCATTCATCCGTAATGAAAATTAAATTTAAAACAAATCCGTTCTGTAGTGGCGCTATTAATTTCCGCAAGCAGCACTGGGATGTCAGATAGGTGTGCTCCGGAATTTTGCGGGGTCTCGACTGACACATTGTTTCGGATGTTGGTAGAACCCTTGTGGCCTCGTCTTCATGATCATCCAGTACCAGAAATCTAGACTGGTTGCAGTAGACCGGAAGTACAGACCGTCAATCAAAACAGCTGCAGTTGGATCAGCTGCTTGCTACGTGCTTCTGCTTTTGTGAAAGGCCAGCATTAGGCGATTAAGATCTTATATTAAAAGCCAACGAGAGATACACAATTTCTCAAATATATTTGATAAAGTGGTCTACGTGTTTTCGGACAGGTCCACTGTCCATCAGGAGTATCTCAACACTGTATACTCGCAACAGGCATTTGTCGTGCTAGTTCTGTTGGCTGTCTGCTAGCGTGGTCAGGATGACCACGCTAGCAGACAGTCGTGTATGCCGAAATTATTTAAAAGACGAGTTTATATATTAAAATATAATAAATGTATGCTATATTTACTGCGGGTATGAAAGGGAAGTTCTTCAATATTGAAACGAATTAAAATAAAATAAAATAAAATGGCCTGGATACATTGAAGATGGAGGAACGACGACCCCTAGCGTCGGTGTCTACAACCCAGTACGTTGTAACTTCCCAGAATACTCGACTCTTTAGCGAAGCAGCTTCGAGAACCTTATATCTCGCGTCCTTGACTTTAACAAATTTGCATTTCAGATTATGTATGAATTCTGAAGCCCTAGCCTTTAATGCTGGCAGTTAATGGCCAGCAACTTCTCACGACCTCCACATTCAGTCGACTGCCATGCTCAAAGTCAGTGGTGGCCAACTTAAACCAACAGGAGGGCCACATAATTCTTACGGACTGTGTGCTGTCTTGAAGGTGATGAGTTATAGTTTATAAAAAATTCTCCCCGCTAATAACGTTGTCATATAATGTTCTGTAGACCTGTTGTCCGAATACTGGCAGTCCTGCTATAAGTCCTCTGTATTCGTCTAAATGCGGAACACGGAATGAGCCAGCTAGTTCGAAACATGTGGAGTAGAATGAAATGGGCAGCGTCTTGTATTTGACGGTAGATTGTAATTAATTAGCCAGTAGTACGGCAGTATGACACAATTAAAATTGTGATGTAATATTTATGACGCCATAGAATACCCAGTGACACTGTAATCCTCTTCCCTTCATTTTAACGTGTGGAAAACTACGAAAAAGCATATCTCTGCTCATATGGATCCGTCTTCTGCCAGCGGTTCATGCTAGCAGTCGGTACCTTCATGCAATTTGAATGGCAAGAGTTATGTGTGGGTATGTCTTTACAGTATATCCGGTGAGGTGCTGCGTGGGTTCTATCTGTTTTTGTCCTCTTTTTTTATTATTATTTCAGAACATACTTAGCACCAACGGCACTTGTGGTTCTCGTCTGATTGATTTCCCAAGGCAGTAAATAATTTAAGTGATAAAATATGAATTCAGCTGCAGCCGATAGTGTTTCGTGTTAGTGCGGCTTGTCAATTCGGGTGACATCGATTTCCGTGAACATCCCACATGAACCTCGGTTGTTTGCCTGTGGCTTTTAGGTCAGGTTTCGGATCAGCATTTCACTTCATCGCAAAACCATACTGCAGCTAATTTAACTTTATTTAATTTTCGTCCAGTCCGTATGTCCTGATTACAGCAGTGATGACCTTGAGAACACTCACACCCTAGGGCCATTGGAATAGTGGCAGCAGTGTTCGAATCCCGCTTGCGACATGGGTACTTGTGCTCATTTTCCTGTCTTGTTGACGTATTATGATGGTCTTAACCCCGATTCAGATACTGTGGCTACGTTTCTGAGTACGTGTTTGGAACTAATACAAGTATTTTGGAGTTACCAACAGCCTTTGTACATCTTTTCACCATTCACGAGTCTTGCGCACTTCGACGCGTATTTGCTTCGTAATCAGTGACCTGTATTCCTAGTTACACGTGCTTGGAAGTGTTACATTTACGTCACCGGTTTCACCTTATTGGTCTTTTTTTGTATTCGTCTGACTTCTTTTAAAAACGTTGTCTTGAAAATAAACCGACCGCGTCACGGTCCTGTAGGTTTCGGTTTCAAATCTCTTGCCAGGTACCAACTAACGTGATTAATATTTTTCAAGTTTTTATTCAGTCCCTCCAGCAAAATGAGTGTTGCAAATTAGGCCACGACCGCTTCCTTCCTCCGCTGCGGAAAACACGTGACTTCTTTATCCAATGTTCACTACACTCGACAGTGTTTAAAAATAAAGATGCAAATCTTAATTAAATCGAAGTTTCTTGTAATACAGTGTTTGCTGGTGCGATCGCCCCGTTTATTTAAACGTATACATGAAATTTTAGTTGAGTTTCTTGCCACGTATGGACTGCATTGCGCTGGAAGGAACCAAAATGCAGCTATTTAGAGTATTTTCTTTACCCCCTCCCCTCTCAGCGTAACCGAATTTCGTCGAAGTTTGTCTGCTCTTAGTAGTTTACGGGATGACACACGTTGACATTCTGACTCCATCGCCCTGTTAACTGTTAAGTTCTTATGCTTTGCACAACGATCTCGGTGAGGGAAGGAACCGAAAAGTGTTCGTACGCTCACCTTGTTTGTGATTCATAGTGTGTATAAATGTACTTGTTACCAGTCGAAATATCACAAGACCGACTCCAGTGGCCCATTACATTTCGCCTTCAAGTCTAAAAGACTTTTATGTCTCGCGCGCCTTATCGTAGTTCTGTACTGCACGTGAGTGTGGGATCGAGAGAAGTGTCGCTTTTCTGTAAAATAATACCCGAGCTCAGGGCCATGATATAAGTGACACTACTGTCCACCAACCAGGAGGAAGTCCCTTTCGAGGAGGAATGCACTGGAGCGGTGCGGAGGAGTGTCATTTAAGGCTTCCGGGAAGGTGTAAATGTGTTCTTCGCTCTTCTGGGAATTTACGCAGCTTAGATTGGTAGATAGTCCGGGGTGTTTCGGCAGCACCTATCGGTCAGGCAGTCCAAGTCTTCTTGAACTGCTTGACACTTGAAGATGGGACCAATAGGTTTTCCTGAATCGTCGCTGAATAACTACAAATTTATACTGCGTAACCTCCCAGAAGAGCGGAGGAGTGTTGGACTACACGAAGTAGCTAGTAGCAGCTCCTCATTTACCACAAATCTAGCGCATGCGTGTTTACCGCAAGTGGGGATTTTCTGCTGGTCGGTGGACTGTAATATTGTTCCCACCTCATAAGTTGGCCACGCTTGTATTATTGATGGTAAGAAATTAAGATACACAAAGGTAGTTCGACCTGTTTTGGCATAATATTCATACTGTGTCCTGAGTACCCAGTCACTGCAGAGGACAGGCACCCAGATACTTGGACGTGACAAGCTTGTACACGTGTTCTTGGTTTAACGTGTCCAGTACAACGTTGTTTCATTTTGACCTGGACTGATTTTGATGACAAAGGTTCTTTGTCGTTAATTTTCACATTTATAGTGCATCTTGCTATTATCAAAGTTTTTATTACTAACTGATGCACAAGAGAATTGTTTTAAATGGGAGTATTAAAATTTATATTAAAATAGCTCCAACATGTTTCGGTGTGATCACCATCATCTGGGAGCGTACTGTGTGAGCTTGCTAAAGCTACAATGTTGAAACAACTGGTTAAAATACATCGTTGTGGTTAATCTGGTGCTGTGGCTGCATATGTAGGCACACTACCAGATAGTAATAATAATAATAACAATAAACTTTGATTCTTTGTCGTTGTTGTATCAGATCCTGTAATTAATGCTAGCTTAACTAATTGCGATAGGCCAAGAGTTTCCATTTTGCTTTTTTCCCGCTACTTTGTGTGTGGTCTTAGTGATCACATTCCCAGCGTTGCTGTAGGACTTTCTGTATTTTACTGTAAGGAGAATTGATTGAAAATGGTTTCTAACAGTCTTCACGTAGCGTCACGACTTGGTGAAACTTCGTGCTCCAGCTGCGTGATTCTGAGCCTTATTAAATCCATACGCTCTGTTGACTTGGTAAATCACTTCACTGGAGGAAATTCTTGACGTGTTAATTACCGGTCAGGGAAATTGACACCGCACGTAAGTTACAGTGTGTCAGACTACCCGCACCACAGACGTGGTGGAGAAGTTGCCGCTCCCTCGCGGATGTTAGTCGATTTCAGACGAAGAATTGTGCCTCAAACTTAGCCATGCTGACTTTCGGTATGCTTGCATGAGCGATACCATTAGTGGAAATAAGGTGACAGACAGGCAGCTGTACGTAATGTGCGTGTAACATAACATGACAAGAAGTAAGAAAATAGGGGGCATGTCTCTCTATGACCATTGGTACTCATGTCTGTTCTGTAAAAATACATCTTCACTGAATTATCAAAAACACTAAGGCAGTAAGCTTGGCGATCACAGTGGGATAGTAGGTTCAGGTAATTATGGATTATCTTCACTTATTTGAAATAATTTGGATTAGTTCATTTGAAAAAGGGCCGATTTACAGTTGTTTGGACGCAGCATATTACATCACCTTCTACTTGGAATGATTTGGTGTCGTGTATACTAATCTTAAGGATTTTAAAATTTTAATTCTATTTTAATTATAATTTTAATAATATATGCAAAACCTTCTGTCAAATAAGCTGTCATACAAGCTGCACAAACGTATGAGTTCCCTGACGATGGCCAAGAACTGAGGCCGAAACGTGTCGGAGCAGAATTTAATAAAAACATTGTGCAAGAAGTTGGTATTAAATATTATAAATGTAGAGTAATTTAAAGATCCAGAACATTTTTGGAGGTGTAACGATTATCGTACAATCCACAAGCACTGAGTGTCACTGTGCTCAATCTATCGATTGTATGTGGAAATAAGAGGTTATGCAAGGGCCGGTGTAAATCTCAAAGTTACGGTTTGTTTGCTATGACATATTCGGGTTAAAAATGAGTTGTATTCTAGTGTTTTCTTTTGGTATGTTTTGCAAGTGTTTGTGACACCTACCAATAGTTCTGCGACATTAATACAGAAACTGGAGTTCCTTGCCGCGAACATGATTAAGGCCCGCCATGTGTGTGTGTACTGCGAGTGTAATCCGGTCCAGCTGTTGTGCTGCGGTGCCTCGCACCGAGAAATTCCGACATCACAGCCGACTTTCTAACAAGCAGTTTGCTATATTGACTGCCGCTGGGGTGAACGGCACAGTTCTACATGTTTCTCGACCTGACCCTGCCGTTTCTTATTCGAATTCTACTGTTCTTCACCCTGTGTCTCTGTACTTCCCTTTTTGTTCCGCCTGAAATTCATTCGACTCTTAGCTCGTTTTATGTTGTTTCATGAATATGGAAGATGCGAGACGAAACGATTGTGGCCTGTTTTAAAGTTCTGCTCCAGTATGGAGTGACTGAGAAAGGCCCAAGGTAAGATTTTTTCTACATGTTTGCGGGTCAGGATTCGCACCTAAAACTAACGGAATACGGATATACGGATGAAGAGCGTAGACTGCTCCAACACTGGAGACAGCCGGATTCTCTAAAACACGCGGGACTGCATAATGTCGCATTTATTTGGCAGTGCAGAGCCTGTGGAGATGCAAGGGTGTAGGTGGCAACGTTCTGGAAGGGCTTCCTGGCTCCATCTTACCGTGAATGCAGTCTTCTCGGACTACCGTGAAGATGTTGGCACTGTATACCAACTTACATGGCGTCTTATCTCAGAAGATGCGAGTCTTCCAATCCCCTAGTGTCACTCTTCGAACGGTGGCATACAGGACAGGAAGGTCGGTGTCGCCGTCAGTCATTCCTCTGTGTTTTAATTATTCATACGTGAAAGATACACTCGCGATCCCTTAGCCGTAAACCCAAACTCCACGTACGGTATCCAGGTTCATGTTTGTTGATGTTTTTGTGTAGGGTAGTACTGTCACTGCTGAAGATTGGTTGGCGGGAAGAAACGGCTTGTACTGGTCACCATGGTTACGAGCGTCGAGTTGAGGTTCTGTAAGCTAACACAACCTCGGCGTTGGTTGGCGCGTCTCGTTGCAGAACGACGCTCGTTCCTTCACTTGTTTCGTCTTTGTGCTTTGTGTTAACATTGCCAATTAATTCTTTTGAATTGGTGTCGGAATAGCGCTTTCTGTGTGGTGAGTGGAACACGTGACTGACCGGATGCAAACTCTTCAAATTATTGTTGCCGCTATTTCTGAAACGAAAGGTATGGGACAGTAATGATGCACATTTGGTGACATAAAGTGGGGTTCTTTCAACGCTTCTTTCCCGGCATAGATGTTCATTGGTACTTCGAAAACTTAAAGCTGTCTTCACACCAGGAAACAGTTGATATCACGTTTGTTTATAGCTTACAGCGCTATCTGCCGCCGGTAGAATGTACTACTGGCCGAACAGTTGGTGTCGTCTTTTTTCGTAACTCAATGGCAACGCATTTTGCACGCGATTGAAGTGGAAACGGTGTACGGTACTTGTAGCAAGATGCAGTGTAACGTTCGCTTAGTCTTAGGCAGAAATCCCGAAAGTAAGAGACAGCGTGGGAAACCAAAGCATAGAAGGGCGAACTGTATTAAACGGAGCTTTCATGAACTAGGCTATTAGTGTGTGGTCTGGATTTTATGGAGCGTTACCCGGACCAGTGGTGGACTTTTGTTAAGTCGGGAATGAACTGTGTTGAATGACAGGTGGGGAATTCCTCTGCTCCATGGTGTTACTGATTTAGTTCGACGATCGGTCGGTTGGTTGGTTGGTTAGTCAATCATTTTAAAATTGTAAGTCTACTGAAGAACACTCGCACGCGATTTAATTTATAGGAACCTTTTCTTAAATATGGTTACGTAAACTACACTTTCGTTACATCGAATCGCGAATAAATGGCCACATTACCCGTAGTGGTCCTTTCTGACCTTTCCTTTGTAACTAAATTCTCTCGAACAGTCGCGTATTTACATATCATCTCAAAACTTTTAAGCAATGTGAAGTGTTAGTCCGTATTGTAGTGACGGTTATCGCTACTGTAAGTGAATTGTATCCGTGCCTATTAGTTTTTTGTGCACTTTGTCCATGTTGTTTCTTGTGCACCCGCTGGATGTTACTGCCGAACTCCAAGTGTGTCTACACGTCTTACTGTTAGTCAGCTTTCAGTTCTGTTAACATCTTGCAAGTTGGGCGTCAGCATGCCCAGAACGTAAACACATTTCTGCAAAGGAGTATAACGTTTTAACACTAGTCAACGGGAATGCTTGAGTGATTTTAGAACTTAATATGAATGGAATAAATGGCAGTTTCTAGGACATTGTCATAGTACTGTGTAAAGTACCTTGTATTATCAGGGTTATGATGTCGCGTTTATTTCGATGGGCTGGTCGCTCACTTCGGGTGGGAATATACAAAAGACATCAATATATTGGTTAGCCTGTTGGGAGGTGATATTTGTATGGCCAAGAAGAAGCGGTACGGTAAAGTGCGGATGGATCTTGGGGAAGTAAGTTGTCGGAAAGAGAGGCGGATGGAACTGGTTCGGAATCGTGTCGGAGTAGAGGCAGTGTAGAGTCTACACGGCCTGTCACAAAGTAATCAGTTAGGTGTGCGGTATGTACTTACTTGATGTGTCTGTTGGTGAAGATGTTTCCAGACGCCTTTGTAATGCGTACATCCTACGCTTCTTTTTTCTTTGCATGCTTCATTTTACGTATCTCGTTGTTTGTTTCAGCCTTTATTTTCATAGCTGAAAATAACTGCAGTAAAACGGCGGAGCTGCTTGTTTTTGTAACCTTATGTCCCATATTTTCATGAATCAGTTGGAAATAACGATTGGTTTGCTGTTTTTCAGTGCTCGAAGTGTATTTGGAAGTAGGGTTTCGCTGTTTTGACGTATGTAAAATAAAGTTGCAGGTGGGATGTTACTTCTTGTGGTCTTGTGAGAGGACAGACACAGCATTACGTTCCGCGGCCAGTGGGCTGCAAAGTTAAATTAAATTAATACAGCAGTGTTTAGGAGAATGAATTCTTTGAGAATATCAAGGAGTATTCGCATATGAATTATTAGTTTATTTATATATCAAATTTGTTTGTTTGTCAGGTGACTTATATGTAGGCCTACAGTTTGGGAATTGGAGCGGAAATTTATATTAAAATTTACACTTCTCATTTGCTAGCCGTAAGTTTAAAATGTCGACATATTTATCAGCGAAGTCACTGTTATTATTGGCAAAATTGGTCTTTGTGTTCAGACATGGTAGTAAGAAAACAATTTATATGTAAACCCAGTCGCAAGCGCCTATTCCGTAAGCTAGTACCTGCCATGGTTCCCATTTATAGCAATATTAAGTGTACGTTCGTGGTCATGAGTTTATCACAGAACTTTTGAGAGGCAAAATTATCACTCCTGATAGTTTGTGCTTGGAATGACGATGAAATAGTTATGTAGTACGTAGTTTTCCCAAGACAAGTCCCGATCCGGGTGTTTATTAAAAACTTACAAGCTGTAATGTATCCTGGTTACCATAGTGCCAACTGTTGCTGGAATACGTCTATTTTGGACGACTTCTGCCTATCATTATACTGTGATCTGTGTGGTGTTTGACAACGCCAACGATGTACGCACTTAGTATGCACCAAGTTTTACGCGCGAAGTACGCGATATGGATTTATTGTGCGTGCGAAACAAGACAAACAGTTTTAACAGCGGTTCTTTAGCTTTCAAAGTGAATTCCTTGATGATGATAGTGGCCACCGCCGAAACATGTCGCAAAGTGGACTGATTCTGTGAGAACTTTAGAACTATTAATTGTTTGGTGCATATTGTTGGAAAACTTTCGATCGACATGTCGTACATGTTTGAATGTAACTTAAAACCTGTAATAACAGCTTAGGAGGAATTCTTGCAGCTCCTGATCTATGCAGGCTCATGTAAATAAAGGTCACTGAGTGTAACTTTCTAAGGTCTGGCTTTATACTAAGGTTAGTGACGAATCAGCTCTGAAGCTTCACAGCTCGAATTCTCAAGTTACCTCCATTGTACCGTATTCTGAATCAGTACAGATGTTTATCACACTATTTCCTTTAAAAAAATCAATTTTATTGTCATTCTGTCAGTATCGAAAGTGGTCCCCATAATGTTTATAACAAAGTATCCACGTCAGCCTTCCTCCACGCATGCTAGTTACCCCGCCCATCTCAACCTACACCATCTAATAAAACTAGTAATACTCCATGAAGATCATCATTTGTTAAACACTTCATCTGACTTTGTTTCACTTCTCTGCTACTTTATGAACTCGTGAGTATAACGTGTTCGGGAGACAAGCACAAAATCGCCCTGTCTAATAACTTTAATCTTATTCTCCATTGTTAATTTATCAAACTAATTAAGTTATTGATCGTTAAAGTAGGCGCACGTGTTTGTGAGATGAGAGATCAATAAAGTCATTAAGTTGGAAGCAATGTGGTGATGAAATGTAGACAACGTTATTAGCAATTCGTTATGTGAGAGAGAAATCGTGAGTCGTGGCGCCACGGTGAGGTCGCCTGCCCGGCGTATGGCGCTCAGCTTGTTGATTGCAATGTCTGCTTGGGGCTGGTAGAGTTGTAGGCAGGGGCAGTGTAATTACTTTGCTGTCCTTCCGCTTACTGCATGTGTAACGATAGACGTATATAGTGCTGTATCATCGCGCACTTTCGCTTTTGAATATCCTGTCCACGTATACTGATGTGCACGGTTATAACACTGTAAAAAAATCCACTGTACTTCCTTCGGACACAGCCATATTTTATTCAAGTATGACTACATGTTGCGGTCTAAAAGACTATCATCTTGCCACCATTATAAAAACTTTTAAAATAAGGTATGATATAGTGTAGTTGTGTTCGTTGTGTGGGATCCTATGTGACTTACAATGGTCGTTACCTACTTACTTACTCCATGGTGCAGAGTCCTTCTTGAGAAGCTAACTGGTTTGCAGCTAGTCAAGAAATTCCCTGCATTTCACGGAACCCGAAGGTTCATTACCGCACTCACAAGCGTTCGCCACTTATCTCTATCCTCGGTCAGCCCAATCCAGTTCATATACCTACATCCCACCTCCTGGAGATCCGTCCTAATATTATCCACCCATCCACGCCTAGGTCTCCCCAGTGGACAATGGTCGTTACAATGCAGAATTTGTAAAATTTTTATAGTGTGGAATTTATATAAAACTATATAAAAAGTTCGAGTTGGTGATGTCCTGGCCGTTGGTTGTGTCCGAATTGTAAGTAATATTACAAGGAAAAATATATGTACGAATGTTCAACTTTATGTATATAAATTTTTTTTGTAATATTAAAATGAAAAATTGTAAGTGGGAAATAATTAACTGATGCATATGAAAATATAGAATAATTTATGTGTATAAAAATTATATGCATAAATTAATCGTTCCTATTCACATCTGTTGTTGTAATTTTGTTTACTTACAATTCGGACACAACCACCGGCCAGGATATCACCAACTCGACATTTTTGTATCGTTCAATATGAATTTTGTATTAAAGCTTTACAAATTCTGAATTGTAACAAACATTGTAAGTCATATGGGATCCCATGTAACGAATACAACCGCACTGTATTATTATACCTTTTGGTTTAAATGTTATTGTGTCAGGCTGATGATGGTTTGTTAGACCGCAACACGTAGTCATACTTGAATAAAATTTGGATGTGTTTGACGGAACTGTAGTGGATTGTTTTTAAGTTCATAACACAGCGGGATGTCCTTTATAAAATTATAACGCTGTACGCATGTCTAGAGTGCAGAAAGTCGCGTGTGCACAAGTGACATAAATTAAATGGTTGCTGCAGCTTCGTAATTTGTATGGCTCACTTATTGTTATTGTTGCGAAATGAAGATGTTTGGAGTATAACAGGCATTTGGCTCGGTTAGGGTAAACAGACTTTAACGAAATTTTTGGCTAAAAATCTGCTTTTAAGTTTACAGAGGGAGGATAATATTGAAAAGGATCAGAATGATATTCGATTCAATAGCTGTGTTGTGTTCTTTGCGGCAAATTTTTTTATCCTATTACTTTATCATAGATATTTGTTTAGTTGATTGATTGCTTGGTTACGGTTTCCAAATGCAGTAGCGATCGTCGCCTAAGGTGCAGGTAGCTGACACTTCAGAAGCTTTTCAGAGTGCCAGAGAAACAACACTTTGTCACGTCCAAGGAGGCCACACGTTATGTTCTTCATGTGTGTTTGTGCAATCAGCTACTGAACAGTCTGTATACAACTGGCAACGCCGTAGAGAAGGGTGCGATTTTCTATATCACTCAGTATATATAAGAAAATAAGGTATTCCATATACACTGTTCCTTTGGTAACAGTTGCTTTTGCTTGATCCGAAACCAAATTTCCGCAAATCCTGTCACTTGTGCCGTGAAGATACACGCAGAGTGATCTTCCGATACGCCAGTAAATGTTTGACAGACTGCACAGTACCACGCTCCGGGCGACTCCTGTTTTTAAGTCTCGTCCGATTTTCTTCTCCATTTCCGTATTGCAGCCGAAAGCACAGCGACGAAACCCTGCCTGTTGCTACACCATTTATCTGTTTTGTCATAAACACGCCTGAGTTTTGTTACATTATCGGCAGCAGCTTCATTTGGTACACGACTGGTCGCCATGTTTTGCATTTCACCTCGTTACACCTAAACAAGTAGCCTATTGAAAGCAGCCCTTGTTAATTTCGTTCGTATTTAACATTCATATACGAGTACAAACGTCAATAGTAAAGTGGTTTGATTAGTGACGCTGCCTGTCACTGTATCTGGAATAAACAGTCTCTTTTAGGTGAATAAATATGAACATGGAATATTTGTAAAACGATAACAGGCAAATCTAGAAGTACGAGGAGAGACGCCTGTGTTCAGTGTCACCCTGTCCACTACAGATATCACATGGTGTGTCATTCCAAATTCTTCAGTCGTAGCATTATGTATGGACGCCAAATACCCTCAGAAGTCTGACCGACTAACTTAAAACCAAGGAATGACCAACCTGATCACCGGGATTGTACTGTTCGGGAGCCGGCTGTTAGACGGCTGATGCAGCCTTCTTGAAAGATGCTTGTCGGATAGACGTTTACTGTTAAATTTGCTAACAAATGATTTTTAAAAGTGGAACACGTACCTTGACGGTGTTTCTTAGTGTTTTACACGTTTGCGACTCTAAATGTTACAGTTTCCGTGGTTCATTCATTATTTTAACGTGTCTGGAATAATGGATATTTAAGAAAACACACGTGCATTTGTAATTTAGAACTTATCGACTTGCGATTTTACAGAAACAACATCCAAAGACATACCGATGTTTAGACGTTCGACCAACCCACAGTCCCACTCGTTGTGTGTTTTTTATTGTCTAAATATTATCAAACCAGATTACATGGGTTGGACTTGCAATAATAAATACAAGTACATAAACTTTTAATCGGACAACTTGACTGTAAGTAGCCACTTGTGAGATACAGGCGAAGATGGAAGGATGATATTATAGTAAGTGTAAAAAAAATCTGTTTCAGAATGTGGACTAGATTAATTGGTATGAGGAAGAGATACAGTTGCGAACTGTCTTGAACACGATAATAAGGCACTATATTGCATCAGGGGTAGGCAGTTTGGTGATTAACCGAGTTCCTCTCGCCTCCTGTATCGGAATTGCAGGTTGCTGAGCTTCAGCTGTGCGTTGGTCATGTAGTGTTGAGGTGAATGTCAGGCTGTGCACCTCGAGGAAGCAGTTGCGGACTTGTTCGCGGTACTGCTCCGGCACTTGGCTAAAGAGCCTGGCTGATACTTGGAATATCTTCAGGTTGGCCACTTTGCCAGTCGCGATTGTTCCCACATAATAGAAGGAATACCAACGAAACCACCGCACTTGTCGGTTGCGTCACTGAGTGTAATTACACGTGTGTCTTCTGTAAGGAGGTGTGGCAACATTTCGTGACACTGCTTGCCAGGGGAGGCAGACAGTGATGTCCACCTTGTGGGATGGACGAAGTGCAGCCGGTTCATAGCCTAGAAAAAGACATGCTTTATTTATTAATTGATAATAATCACAATGAGTGTACAGTAACACTGTTTGACTTTCCTAGAACAAACAATTCAGCTTCATCGTCACCGCTGCGTTCGTGTGAAACCTCTCGTTGTAAAAAATCACGTATTAAAAACAGGGTCAGATCTGAAAAAATTTGGCCTGTCATCCAACCGTATCTCTTGACACTGTTCTATGAAATCACGTAACAGCCAACGCCCTTGTGCGGAAGTTCACGCTATACAAGTTGCGTTCACATATTCTTCGGCCACGTTATAGCCAATTAGCGTTACCGAAAGACGCTTAATAGTAGACCTGACTGTAAACGAATTTATTGGGTTTTGGATACATAAAGCACATTTATATACTATCTGAATTCTAAAATTAAAAATACTTGCTGCAGCACTTAACAATTACCCACAGGTGTCATTTCGCCTTTCCTGTAATTATCACTTCGCGCACCAGATCAGTCACATCTTTTGGTTTTGGAGTTTGTCTGAATAACAATTATGAATTCAGTTCGTACCTCACAGAGTAGAGACAGCGTCTGTGTGATAAAGAACAGTCGGTTATTGCTGTTTAGAGCATTGTCTCTGCTTATTCTAATAATCGTACAAAACACGCAAATAGAATTTGTAGGCAGACTGCAGAACTTTGTACGTTACAGCTGGTGGTACGTATGCTAACCACCAGTTCAGTTACGAATGCAAGCACGCATGAAATCTGCGTAGTTCAGATTTGTTTTGTTGTAGTCTCAACACGTATTTTACCTCGGGTCGGTATTTCTGGCCGTTTGAGGTACCTGCTGTAGAGATTCTGTGTTGCCGGTGTGTGCGGACTGTGTGCGTTTTGTGTGGAAGAACCTTCTTTCATTCTCTAGTGCAGACCCCACAATGTGTAGTGCAGTACACATCAACATGCAATCCACGCTTTGTCGTGTCCGAACCAGATGTTGAAGAGTACGGCTGTCCACTACACACAAACCCCTGACTGACAAGTTGTAGGGTTTTCCACTGTCTTTTGGGATTTGTCATATTGCAGGGGCATTTATTGAAATGGTAACGAATAATGAAATTTTTAAATTATGCTTCAAACCTCATGACGAGATTTGAGGTTTTCACAGTGGGAAATATTTGGGTTGTAGTTTCCTGGGTTATTACATAAGGTGTGATGGATGGTTACCGACATTTCGGGACAACATTCTGCCTCCATATATAGCTGGCGAATGTCCTCTTCGATGAAGACTGATAGAGCAGGTTTCGTCGAAGGCTACCAGTCATATAACGTTTAGCACTGTATAGTCACTGATGCGACGGCTCACCGTGTCGTTTAGATCCTGAGTATTGGAGGTGCCAGTCAAATTAACGTAACTTACGGTAAGGCAGAACAAAAATGACTTTGTGCTTTTACTCTGATATGCTGATTCCAAATCTGGACCTGAAGGTTCTGCGTCACTTCGCAGTTTTAACGGCTGTATAACTTTTTGTATTAACTTCGGATCCACAACAGCGCATTGTGTAACTATTGTACCGGGGTGCTGATAAGTCCTTAGCCCGACCAGGAAGGGAACAAGCTGCGCCTGTCAAAAGTGTGATGGGCAGAGGAATGGATTGATTTGGCTGCGGTAGGGACAGGTGGTGGAGTCTTGTGAATGTGGCAATGAACCTCCAAGATCCATGAAATGTGGGGAATTTAGCTTGTTTCCTTCCTGGTCGCGCTAAGGAATTATCAGCCCCCCTGTATCCTTATTATAACGCTCTTACGAGTTTTATTGCCTAATGTGAGACTGCGGTTTGTGATCTTATAAATGACACGATAATTCCAGATTGCAGATTAGCGGTACGTGCAATGATAGTCCTTGCATAAATGTAAGAAATGGGGGGTAACAAGTAAATTTGTCCATGTGCACGCCATGGGCACATACAGCAGAGTGTACCCAGGCTATAGTTCCATTAATTTTTAACTTCAGTACCGGGGAGGGGGTGAATTTTCAGCTTCACGCCACGGCCGCTTTACTGCCCGGAAAAAAGATCTTCCCCTGCCAATTGGATAGGATGCTGGGTGGACCCTTTCCGGGAATCGAAGCAAGATTCCTCGGGCTTCCGGTTCCTTAGCCCAGTCGCTGTACCTCGTGCGCTTTGCTGGCTGCTGCGTGTAATCGAAACAAAAAAATGTAGAAATCTATTGTGCTGTGCTACAGGAGTTTACTGACATCCTAAGCGGAAGCCCTTTAAAGCAAGAGATTTCAGACGTGCTCGGAGCAACACGAACGACCTTAGCCCGCACAGCCTCTGGCCGTCCGTCTGTCTGCCTGTCTGTACCGGTGGACTTATTTCAACAATGCGAAGTGACGAGATGTTCGCCTCAACTCTAGACTTTAATGCTTCCTGCCATAAAGCTTTCTCACATACGCATCATTATTTCATCCACAAACAAACCCCACAGGCTACAGTAATAAGACGGCCTACGCTTCCTTCATTTATATTCGAAACTAACATCAAAGCTAGTAATTTATGAGCATATGTACTTGCAGATTTGAAGTTATGATGTTCTCTGTAACAGTTCGTATAAACATACAGAAGAGTAAAGTCGTTAATCTAGAATTCTCTTATGAATTGAGTCGTATCCAACTTGTTTTTCTACACCTCGCGTCTTCTTTACAAATAATCATCTCCATATGCCAAACAAATTATTCATGAGGACCGTCTGGTCTCCTGTTTCTCTTAAACACCAAATTTTGAACGTCACCAACCCAAAATACATTATTGGAATATATTCTAGATTAGATGCAACCAGTCTACGCTGACGTCAGTTGCTTTTTGTTATGCCAGATTACTGCTTATTATCTTCACATGTCTGTCGCGGTTTTACCGGGCATCTCTTTCGAAGAGGAGTGCGATATTTATAAATGCGTTTCAATAACTCGCTGATTTTGTGGTGCATGTTATGCACTCCTCGCACTCAGTACACTGCATCAGATTTCAGATTGTTCCGACTGTGAATGTTAAAACTCCCTTCTTAATTTATGTGACGCCGTATAGTCTGATAGATGATTACCACCGTACTGAGGGAGCCTGTTGCTTCCATCTTCAGTGTAGAATTCAAACACTTTTGTCCATCTGACTCCACAACTTTCAATCTCAAAGGATACTTAAGGATTCAGGTAAAGTTTTGTTTTTGGGGTCTGTCGTAACGTCGTTTTGAGACGAATCTAAAAGAGTGTTTTATGAAATCTGTGTACCCAGCTTATATACTTTATAAAAGGGGGGAGGGGGAGAAATAAAACCCGAATTTTTTTGTGACGTGGGCATCGAAAGGCGTGGTAAGAAACAGCCACGTTTTGTGGACCGTTAGGTGAGAGTGTTCATGAGGTGGACCGTTAGGTGAGAGTGTTCATGAGGTTTCGTTTTGTGGACCGTTAGGTGAGAGTGTTCATGAGGTGGACCGTTAGGTGAGAGTGTTCATGAGGTGGACCGTTAGGTGAGAGTGTTCATGAGGTGGACCGTTAGATGAGAGTGTTCATGAGGTGGACCGTTAGGTGAGAGTGTTCATGAGGTGGACCGTTAGATGAGAGT
>Ga0131853_10005040_pt1 | contig 23784 bp, 13 predicted proteins | sample TergutLab28metaG_FD_92764 | JGI IMG/M metagenome (GOLD analysis project Ga0131853, IMG submission 92764) | Labiotermes labralis P1 segment gut microbial communities from Petit-Saut dam, French Guiana - Lab288 P1 (version 2) (version 2) | ecosystem: Host-associated > Arthropoda: Insects >...
ATAATAATAATAATAATAATAATGTACTCCAAAACGTGGTTTAGCGCCGTTATGTACGTGTACATATCCACATAAAGATGATATAAAGTAATAATAATAGCATTTTATTTTATATATTTATGTAACAATACAATTTGCTGAATATTTAAGACACGCTGCAAAATCTTTGTTAAAGCTTAAAAAAGAGCCTTCCATTTTATAATTTTATTTTTATATTCAAATAGTGTTAATATTTTCATAAACCATGTGATAAAATTTAAATATCCTTTCCGGTAGGATATGATTATTTTTATTATATGCTACAGCTTTTAAAAATCTCTGAAATTTTCTGATATGTTGGCTGTTCTCTAGTCACTTGGTGTATATCTAATTTAGGGTGCATCCATCACAGCGACCCTGATGAATCTTTCCTTTTATCAGTTTTAAAATCGTACATTCGTAGATAAGATTTTGATTTCCTGTGTACAATGCACGACCGGTGCAAATCATAAACCACGCAGTAAGTAGTAAAACAGAAAGTCAAATGAGTTGTATTTGTACGTTGCAAGTGATGGCGTGTGAAATCCGGGCAGCTGCAAGTTCGTGTAAAGAGGCCATTACAGGTCGCCGTGTACCGCAAATTATTCTTAATTGTATTCTTAAGAGAAGAAACGGCGTAAGTCCTTAACTATAAATTATGATTTTGACACCTAACACTACAGCAGATTCTTTCTAAGATAAGAGCTCTTTTACAAGAATTTTGATTTCAAATTAGCTGGTCGGTTGCTAACTTCAATAGAGCTTGTAGACAAGGCACTGGTAGCCCTTCCGTAAGAGCTGGCCACACTGTCAAGAAGTGTGTAGGAATGGTCGATGTAGGTTCCAAAATTCACTAAATTGTGCTGATTATGGTGTTGTGGGTCGGTCTTATTAAACACAAAATTAAAAAATATTCAAATGTTTTGAAAGAAGCAGTACTCTTGGAATATCAAAATACCAACTGAATAATATAAAACTTAATTATACATAAGATACGTTGCTTCGATACAGTATTATTGCCCCAACCTGCACAATCCCAAGAAGTTAATAGAGATATGTTCACGCGTCCAGAGGAGACCTTCCGACTGCAGTGCGTCGTTGTGTGTGATCTAGAAACCTAATGAATGAGGAGGCCGTGGCCCGCGTTTTGCCGCAGCGCCATAGGAAACAAAATGCGAATGTGTTTATACGAATGTTTTCAGTAATTTACTTCAGATTACTAAAATTAAGACGATTCACTATTTCCGAAACTCGAAACAATCTGCCCTTAAATAGTGTAAAAATCTTCACATCCCACCTCAATTTTAACATGAGTATTTCGGCTGAATTTTAGCAGCACACAGTGGATATTTGATAATAAATGCGCTTTTTGATTGACGTTAATTTTCATCAGGCATTCCTAAGCGAAATGTTTTCTTGACGGCGTTTGTTGTTGAGAATGTTTGCTCATATATGTTTTTCTGTTGACTTGTTGAAAAATTTCGTTTTCATGGCAAAGGGGTTGGCTGAGCGCCTGATGGCAGCCCTCAGACTGTGGGCAACTCCTTTAGGCAATAACGTGACTACTCTTATCCTTCTGTATCAGACAGACGTGTGTAAGTAGTGTAGATCGAATCCGAGGCAAAGATTTCTGCGTCTTTTAAGGTTTACATGAGTCTTTTTAGGCCGATTACAAGGTACAAAATCGACAAAGATGAAAGCTATTTCGCACTTGTCATTTTTCTAAAGTCGTCATGAAGGCCGCAGAAATTGTGTGAAATATTAATTGCAGCAAAAAGGTAGACAGAAATTTGGGGGATTTTTACAGACTGCACATTTCATCAGCGATGGTGTTTCGCTGCTTGTAAAATCCATGAATTATCATCTTCGGCAAGTTTTTTCTTATCAAAAGAGCGGCTTAGCTTTTTTTAAGCGATGAAGTTTGGTGATTTTACGCAATTCGTAAAGTTACGCGCGTGAGTGAAGGAATTGCTTATAAAGTTCCTTGACACTGAAAACATGGAACCCACCAAACAGCTTGGGGAATGTGTGTCAGGCGATACCTCGACCCTGCTCATGAATGCCTCCATTCTCTATGTATGTGTACCTTCGGGCAAATTTCACTTTCTCCGCCTGTTCTTTATCAACATTGTAGCATCACAAGTGCATGAACTGTAGTTTACAGATAAGCTTGTTCCCTTTCCATGTGTCTTTGAATTCATTCTTGTGTTTCAAATTGTTACCTTCTTACACGCTTTGTTAGCAGATAAAGACTGGTGTAAGTGAAATATTTTAATATGTGTTATACACCATAGAATGGTAGCGTACATGGAAGTGGTGGGAAAGATACACTCTTGCACGCCTCGGTGCTAGACGCTGCGACCGCTTTACTTCTCAAATTGTAGGGGAGGCAGTGATTTCCATAGCCTATGCATATAGACCAAGGTAGATATTAAATATGGAAGGGCAAGACCTGTACAGATGGTCGGAATTGTGAAAAATTCATATTGTCTGCTTCATACATATAAATTTCGTCTATTTTTTAAGCACTTGTCCTACTGGCATCTCCATGCGAATAATTAAGAATTAAATATTTCATTGTATTTTTCTGATACTGCGTTTTAATTCGAATATTAACGCGTTGGAACTAATAGCGATGCTGCAATGGGAGTTGTTTGTGAATAAATAGAGCCCCTGCGGACTGTTTTATTACAGTGCTTACATAGTTTTAACTAACTCATATCCAGTAATTTTCACACACTTACACAAGTAGTAGTTCATACTTCGAACAGAAGGCACCTGAAAGACAGAGGTTAACTTAATTCACTGTTGTAACGGAAAAAGAAGAGAACGAGATGAGGATATGAAAGGGATAGAGGACTGGAAGAAATGCCGTGAAAGATAGAGACAAATGTTACATTATTCCCAGCATAATTTCAACAGTGTTATCTACCAGCGTGACAGTTCTGTATCGACCCACAATCAGTGGTCCTGTCATTGGACTGTGAGATTACAAAAGACTCTCCACCTTGTATCACTTTAATTTGCACATCAGCGAATTTTTTCCTTAGTCTAATATTTAACCATTCAAAGACCAAGTGGTTTAAACCTATCACTTGCTGTAACATTCGGCAACCCAGCACTTTGCCCTGCCCACACTGTATATTTACGTGTTCCTTAATATTCTCAAAACAAACCGCAATTATATCCCTGTATATAATAAACTACTGACCTTCTGAATGGAAATAAACAGTGTTTGGTGTGAGATAGGAACTGATTTTTATATATGACGATAGTAAGGATTAACTTTGGCCTTAGTGTGTTAAACGGCCGTCTTTTAAAGGAATTCCGCTGGATCTGTTTAATAACTGTGAGCCATTCCGGTTAGGTTTGGCTCAAGGCCGTCTCCAGGCGGAAGCCAGTTCTCTAGAACTTTCTGTACCCGTCAATAAGCAGGTTGCCGAGCCCCCCGGTCATCCTTACCACCTAGTGGGGCTCAACTGAAACTTCAGTACTTACCTTGTGTTTAAAAAATTATTTAGGTAATGTCATATGCATTTTTTGTTACATAGTTGTCTGATAATGAAACAAATGAGAAAATGCTTACATAGCGCATCCATTTATGGCCTGTTTGCTCCACTACAAATCCGTTGCTCCGAATACTTTGTAATTATACATTTTCTAAGAACCGTTATGTTAGAGGGTGCAATAAATTTAACATGTCTTCATAGCATGGAACGAAAAGCGCTTAAGGCCAGTGCAAGGTATGTAAAGCCAACGTATATAAAAACGCTTTTTGGACTCCATAAATGGGTTGTTTGAATTATCCACTCTCAACGAATATTGAAAGACAGCTACTAACATGGAAGTCTCCATTATCCTATATCGTGAACGTCTTTGGAGATATTCTTAAGTTGAGGCCAATGAGACAGACGAACGGGGACTTAATGTGTGCTACTTGTGATGTCTAAACGAAATTCGTAACAGCATAATGGACGTAATAAAAAAAATATAGTTTTAAGATGATTTTGACATTATTCATAACAGCCTTCGTTTTCTCGGCCGATATTTGAAGCCAGTTTAGCCCAAGATGGACGGAAGAAACATTACCGCCACGATTAGCAGATTCAGTACTGCGGGGAAGTATCAGTTAGTAGTTATTCGCGAAACTTAACTTTTTATTTGCTGTATTATCTGTTTGTGATTCAAGTAAAATTTCTCACACAATTATTTGAATAAACAACCTCACACATAATAACTATCTTCTAACACAATCTATGGGAAAGTGTCCTATGTCAAAATGCATCAAAATATATAGGCGTGGACAATAAAAACTTACGTTCTGTGAGAAAGGTGGCACTTGCAGCACAACGAACAAAACCCAGTTAAAACTTGCTTGAGAAAGGTTAGTATAGATTTACCATTCCAGGGTGGATTAAAATCGGTTACATATTTTGGCCAGTATTTTCTGCGCTGCGGGTAGAGGGGGAAACGTGACAAAAGTAGTGGGAAGTTGCGATGTCCGTTTGAAATTCTTTGGAAAACATCTTCCTGAACTAATCCATCCTAGCTGGGTTGGTGTCGAGTAATCGAAGTTGCTTGAAATTTTCAGAAAAATTGAGACATTCTTTTTATTGAAGCGACTGCAAATAAGAACTAGCGTTGTCGGCGTTACCAGTGATTTGTCTAAATCCTCTGTGTGCCTGATGCGTGACCTGAAGTCCAATCTTCGGCAAAGGCGATGGGAGTGAGAGAGCACTTTATTATTGACGGGTGAATCCTCCAGCCAGTCGAATAGCTTCTTGCCTGCCTTGCATACCAATGGTTTTCCTGTAGCATTGACTCGCACAGCAGTTTCAACAACGAACCGAGAGACCTCTATTGATTGACGTTTGAATTACCGAGTGTTATATCCTAAACTGCCCAGAATGAATGTGACTCCTACTCTTAAGCTCCAGACAAGACGGAGAGTGGCCGGCGCTGCTACTGTAGCAAAGTCTGGCACCTGGTGAGAGTTAAAGCAAGCAGCACCGGTTGATGTCATCCGCTTTCCCTTACGGCTGTCGCAAACTGTTTACATATATTTTTTTTTGAGCTTTCAACTCCTTGCATTCTTGCAGTAAATTTCCTCTATTCTGTCTAGAAGCACATAATACGTTAAATAAATATATTCATCACATATTACCTCCTACTTTTTCCGGCGTTTGTTACACCATATTCAGAGAGACCGTTGCGTTATTTGCTCAAGAAATATATGCTATAATATATAATAGTAACTGTAATCGGTGCTCAACAAGTAAATTCATTAGCAACTATAGGAACACCAAAAATAAAGTGCTCAAAACTGAAGCATATAGTTCTTGAGCAAATAATGCGATGGTCTCCCTGAAGATGGTGTTAGAAACACCACAACATATAGGAGGTAGCAGGTGATAAATGTATGTATGTAACATAAACGTATTAAGTGCGTTTAGTTGGATTAAAAAGAAATTGTTAATATACATATAGTATATTTCGCAGTTTTTTGTCCTAAGGTATTTTACTTCCTTCAGTATACAGGGCCAAGGAATTAGGAATCGGGTTTGCACAGAGAAGCTAGATACTTCGTCTATCAGAGCTGTAATTACTTCGTTTAAGAACTTAACTTTTTAAAGCCTGGGTCTTTCTTTATGTACCACCAGCTTTAAAATTCAGAAATTCTGTGTTCAGCCCACAATGCAGTTACGTGTTTTGCGTGGATCTCGAAACCAGCAGCAATTATTTCTCCTTAGAACATTACCTTATTAGTTTTTATAACCGAGGCACAGAGTGTTTACTTCGCGGTACGAACTGGGTATTTAAAAGAGACAGGTGTACTTTCGTCCTTAAAGGATTAAATTGTAGGACTTCTCACCTTTCTCGTTGTGCCCTGCGACAAAAGACACACTGTTGATCTATTGTACCTCGGAAACAGAACACTGACTTCCAAGCACATATTGTCAGGTTGCAAATCTGTAGCCCCCTGTGGGCGAGATTAATTTTCCAGCACTCGCCCACGTGTTTGAATGCTGGCGTAGTGGAGTAACTAAATGTATTTAAAGGAGTTCCATCACGTGCAACACAGCTGTATATATCAGGTAACCCCATTTTATGGGCCATCGTTAGATCTATATACCAGAATCCATGTAAGAAACTATAAAACAGTGGGCCGAAATTTGTTACTGTAGATATATAACTGTGTTGTGCATGACGGAACTCATTTAAATTCACTGAGTAATCCGAACACAACGGAGATTTGTCACCTAAAGGTAGCAAGTTTCTTTCACAACTGATTAGTCCCACTGGCCCTTTCCAGTTCCGAATTGATTCTGAAACATTTAACCCTTATCCTGCCAACGTGGAGAATATGGTGAGGTTCTAATAATGCCAGCACATGGCAGATGGGATTTAATTCGGCGTTTAGAGGGTTAATCCATTTGTTATTATCCCTTGGAGACAATTATGTGGAGATAATATTTTGTTAAAATTATTTGTGTCTTATCAACATCAACATGTCGCGCTTCGATTGAGTGGTTAGTAGCTTTCCTTCATACATGGGTAGTTCGAAGTGCTGCTGTCGGCCTAGAATTCAGCTACATTTATTGAATATCTGAGGGATTTTTTTCCATTCTCGATATTTAAACGCTAATTTTCTGGTACCAAATAGGCCACGATATCATTTATTAATTACTCTGAACTATAATAAGCTGCTTATAACGCCCTTAAATTAAGCAGAATTTTAGCCTTTGAGGATTTGGGAGACAAGCTTATTGAACGACGTTACTTGTGCATTCATGTTAGGTACGTTAAAATGAGCTTTGATAGCTTATTTGTACTCAACATTCGACGTTCTTGCAGTGCCCTTGTTGAGTGTTAATATATTCCGGGATGTGAGGCCGCGTCGACGGTAATTACCGGCGTTTCGGAGGTGTTGCTGTCACAGTTTTGAGTGTCGGTCCAAGAAGAGTGTCTGACTGGTTAGTAGTTTTCAAAACGGAGGAAGAACGCGCTTCATCTGCCGAGTCTGCCAGTCGAAACAATCTGCTGAGACTATTGGAGCCCGAAGAAGGCGAGATGAAATGTTGGTGACTTTACCAGTCGACACTGTGTTACATGCTAGATGACTTCACTCGTTATCTTCATTGTACATTATTTCAAATTAATCTTTTGAAAGTTATCCTCCTCCTTTACGTTTATAAATTACGCATTTGGGTATCATCGTTGTAGAAAGTAAAGGACAAATAATTAAGTAATATTTAATTAGACTTGTTGTTAGTATTTAATATTATATTCGTAGAGACCTGAATTACTCATAGTTGCAATCAAAGTGAAGCTACATTCTGTGACCATTCACTGCACATGTTTTGTACAATAATAGGCTGCCGAAACTTACCTGCCTTGTAGGAACACACGGCCAACGTGGGTAGTTTTTTACAAGCAGATCACCACAAAGTGGGTTCGATGTAAAGTAAATTAAGGCTTTTCTATTCACATGAAGGGTTTAGTGCCCTGAGGTACTGGTGAAGAGTAAGGATAAGTGTTTTGCGGTACACTGCGAAGACTGAATGAAGTCCTTTGGGTATGACGCAGAAATTCGCACACGTTACAGAATGACCAATTTCCTCAGTCTTTACGAAAGTTTAAAATTTGACATGACAGATTCTTCCGAAACGTCAGTGAAATCCACCTATTCCTAAATTTTCGAAGTATTAAGAGTGATGTTATTATGTGAATAAATTACCGCGAGGTTTGATGTAATTGCACGAGTAATACGAATGATATCTTCTACCTTATGCAGCTGCAGTGCTTGCCTCCATCTTCAAGTGCAGCGAAACTGCAGGCAATACATTATTCAGAAATATTGGTAAACGTTTACAAGTTATACGGAGTTGCATTTCAGAAGAAAGTATTCCGCACTCACCGACGGGAGTACCGTAAATGTCCCAGTGACTAATTTGCTTGTACTTTAACATCATATTCTTAAGAGAAGGACGGACCTATCTAAACCCTCACTTTTTACTTCACAAGAGAGTTGTGAGAGGGTTCGCTAGACATGTGAAGGTACGCTTGCGACCTAATGTGATGTATTCTACAGTACATGTAAAATTATGAAGCACCACACGCCATGAAGACGTAGGGGAGCAGGAAGGTATAGCTCCACACATTATAGAGTTCTTTATTAGACGGCTGTGAGACGTCAACTTGATGTACCGACCACTTTATCTCCAAAAGATTCATCCTGGGTAGCCAAGGGCTAGGAGGAGAGGTGGAACCCAGAGCCACCCTGGGCGCAGTGAGGAATAGGGAGACTTCTTACCCTGTCTGAATCGCATTCCGTTCATTCTGTATACTAGTTACTGTACCGAATGAGCTATCTCAGTTGTCTGTGAGGTATTGAAGCTTTGGTTAATCAGCGTACCGACGCGTTCGCTAAATGTCAGTTTTCATTTCCCTAGTTATTAAACTTTTCAATATGCATTCAGTTCATATTGTTTAATAAGCACTCTAATATTTCGTATACATAAATATACCAATTAATAGTCTGTCATTATCAATTATGCTCCATAAATTTTGTAGAACTCTCCAGCCAATGTTCGTTCAAACACGGCTGAATACTGTGCAGTGTTGATATATCGTGAGATAGACCTACGCATAATCAGTTCTTTATTAGGGCGGTAGGCCTACATAATGAATACGAATGCGAAGAGTGCTGTTTCAGTAATACAGCTTTGAATGGTATCTGGAATTGGTTTGGATTATGGAACGTGATTTGAAACTAAATTATTTTTCATGATTCCAATTTCGCTGTATCGTAGAACAGTATTGTCAGCTGACAATGCATCCTTTTGTTTCAAGTGAAATGCTGTTCCTGTAGTTTAGGAACATGCCTTAAATTTGTGGGGAGGACTGGGATTAAATTCACGCATTCTTGACTTTGGTACTGGTGGTGCTGAGTGCTCGCTTTCAGGCTCTGGCTGCTTTAACTCCTTTATAAAGAAGGCTCTGAAACCTAGTGAACTATAGGATGGATGGGGTCTACAGTCGACGGGAACGTGGTGGAAATAGAGAAATCCCTGCCCCCCCCCACCAACCCCGAATCGAATTATCGAATTCCAATTGTCCAGCCACTGACAAATCACTTTACTGATTTACGACAGCTTACCTTTGTTCAACTTCAATATGTACTTGTCCATTTCCCAGGCTGTCTCATTGCATGGTACAACTTATTTTCCTACAAGCGGTTGTATTTATTTATGAAAAGGGGTGAATGAAATTACGATGGAAGAAATTCTTTTTTTTTGAGGGGGGGAGGGAATAACACAATGAAAACATATTTTTATAAACTTGTCTTTTAAGTTATGAAATTCGGTTAACAGACTGTCGGTTTTTGTCGAAGCCAACTGTCAGCTTTTATTACGAATTGCTTTATTACTTTATTATTGAATGCCACTGTTAGAGGCTCAGTCTGCATCACGTCGAACTTTCGTATTATTGGTGAATACTGTCATGGGGGAGAGGCGGAGCAGAGTGATCGTTGTGTAGTTTAAGGTGTTATTTCGGAATTTGCGTGACGGAACTCAAGAAGACTATAAAATCCCTAACAGGCTAATTATGCCGGGCAGATTTAAAGCGGACAGTAACCGAATACGAATCCGAATCGTCGCCTGATAGAGAAGAAACAATTGGTTTCTTTTAAATATCCTGACATTTGATAAGATTACGTCGCGTCTGTGGTAGATGCATGCAGTATGCTTGTAAGGTATGGATGGACTGAGAGTGACTGGCGCAAACCGCTACTTTTTCCAACAGAAGTGCCACATGAATCTAAATAGGTCCTCCGCAGTAACGGTCAGGCGACTAGTAATGTTCGGCCCTTGAGCCGATGTCCTCGGTTGAACATGCGCATAAGTCACAGCCATTAAGCAAGAATTAAGCAAAATGTATTTCAAACATTGAAATTCTTAAATTAATTTTTTGAGTTCCAGGATATAATAAGTTTTAGTTCCATAAGGCAAAACTGTGGAGAATATAAGAATATGTTCATCCTCGTATGCAAAGCTCCAATGAAACTTTTTCCTCCTTGTTTAAATAGGCCAATGTCAGCATACCATTAGTGGCAGCTTAACGTGATCTGCAGTGTAACGCAGGTGTCATTATTGTAAAACGTTTATGTTACTGTGTTCATCATAATCTGGTATTCTGTGGACCAATGTCATGTCCTTTGTAGATGAATCCATATGCCGTAACCCGTTCTTGGTTACCGCTCCATTTGTTCTGACATTCCCGTAGCGTGGTGACCCATATACCTCCTTCCCACACGTCCCAGCTCCTGCTATGGCCTACCTAGGGAGAACTGTATATTGACCAGCCCGAGGATGTTCGTACACCGAACAGGATGGACATTCCTTCCAATGCTTTAGTCATTTCTACTAACATTTTATTTCAGTCCACATCAGAGAAACTATGATGTGTAACCACGCAGTATATACAGTGCTGCCTGTTAATACGTAACTTAACCGGTGGACCTAAAGTGCACATGCATTTGGTGAATTAATGCAGAGATAAGCCCATTTTATGAATCCATAAGGTTCTTTACCGCATTCGCAAAAGACCGCTCCTGAACCAGATCACTCCAGGTAATGAACCTAGTAACAATCAGCGACAATTTCTTGATGGATGGATCGTGGAATGCTGTATACTGTTGTAGGCCTACTGGAATCTTGACGTCTTTAAGATATAAATCAATGCGAATAAAACTGAAGCTGAGTTTTGAACAGCATAGGCCTATACTCGTAAATTAAAGTAAAAACGAACTGAATATGGAATGTCGATAATTACAAAAGAAGCAATTCATGTTATTGATTTTTGTATCGTCTATTTTGCGACTGACTGGAAAAGAACTGCGGACTGGCTGTTGGGAAGAAGTGAGAAAGGCTTTGATGTGTAGGTCATGTAACGATGCTATTGTTATTAGCCGTCCGATAACACTAGAGATGGATGAAGTTCGGTTAACTGGAAAAGTTTAACAGTGACACCGTCTGGCCTGTTTCATTGAACATTGTAGATAATTTACTTGAAGGAATGATAGAATTATGACAGTCATCAGTTAGGTTAGTTAGAGAATGGAGACGAAACACCACGCATGCAGAGATTAGGAGCAGCGGAACTTGAGATAACCTCTCCAGAGATACGATTATGTTAATTTAGGGCTTCTAAGACTGATCAAGTCCAAGTCACCCTGCTTCTGGCATTTAGTCAGTCTGTCTTTCTTGGTGTCTCCCCACCCTTTCCCCGCAGATTTTGATTTGTTCGGGTGTCCGCATCTCATAACCGGATCTTATATCTTGACACTGAGCGTCGTAATCTTGATGGGTTTGGGGCATTCTCTGAGGGAGGACGGGGATAGGTTCTATATTCTTTGGCCTTTGTGAAGTTCATATTTAAATGTGTACATTTTGAGAGGAATGAAAAATTGAAATAATACCTTTAGTGGACCGTACAGACGATATATACATGGTCTGTCAGTCCAGGCTTTGTAATGCGGGTTATACCGTGTTTTATTTAACTTATACCACATACGAATATTACGGCACCTTAGTAACTTGATAGTCACAAGACAATCCGCAGCCAAATTTAAGCCACTTGTACGTGTGTGAAGACGTACATTTAAGTATTTTCTGTCTCATATCTCCCGAAATCCGAAAAAGTGTTGTTTTTTTTCCAGACTTTCAGACCTTGCCCACTCCTATTCCGGATAACATTAGTATTAATACGAAGATGCGTGTGGGGCATTGGTTGGGTGATACCATCAGGGAAAAAAACGAAGTACTTGGAGATGAATCTGCCCAAATTCCGCTTTATCGACAGGCTCGACCTTCGTTTGCTAGAGTGATAGGGAGGTTACCAACCGCCTGAACCATGATACGGCTATGAAGAATGGTGTTTATCACAGCTGTTTATAACAGACTCATTTAGTACCTCATAGAGAAAAACTGAGTCATTATTTAGTACACTCATTGCCTATTGCTTAAGGATGTATCCAATGTATATTGCGAGAATCATGCGAAACAACTAAATTGATATGTAACAAGATGCAGAGCATTTTTGTGTTATATCAGGTGGTGCGTATATATACCACAGAGCTTTAAACGGTAAATTAGGTTATATGATCAAATTAAAAGACTGTGTTTATTAACTTAATAAACACCGGACCTAGCAAACAAAATATGGAGTGAAGCTTTCTGCCTTGACTGGAGAAGGTCCTTTGCTAAATATTCATTAGGCCTATTACACTGCTTCCATAATTGCTAAGCGTGACTTCAGAGGCCGCTGCATTGAGATGACGAGCAACAAAGTTCTCAAATCACGTGCATTCAGGCACGACATCTCAATTGAAAACAGCTGGTAATTTATAACAAAGAAGGCCGTAAAATAATGGATAATTTGCTGCTGTGTAGAAAGTAGAAGTCGCTTGATTTTTACTTTCTTGTGGAAATGACGACTGTGAAGTATTTGACAGAGAGAGGGGAGTGCATTAAAAACAGATAGGAAGAAGGTGAGATATCGCCTCTACTGTTACTATGTAAACACTGCCTGTTGTTTACGTCAATATTTTTCGTTTCGAAGTAGCGTGATAGCTAGGAATATTTCGAATCTCCCCCCCCCCCCCTAATGCTGGTAGAGAGCTCAGTAGCATAGACCCGCTGTGGCAAATTCAGTGTGCGAGGATGAATCCGCATACAGTAAAAGGGTTCGATCTTCTCAGTCGTAAAACCGTTTTCCTTTAGCCGACGCACGTTAAGTCCACAATATTCGGTGAAATTGGAAGGATTCTTCTTCACGTCTATCGAGTACTTTCATATCATAAGAGAAGACGGTTGATGGAGGTGGGAAGAAGGGAGGAGACAGATTCTGGGGGTATAGAAATGTATTGCAGGCGGCAAGCAACTGGAGATGAGTACAAATAAGGGAAGGGGTATGGGGTGGGGGTAGAATGACAGACAAGATAAAGATAGGGAAATGTAGCAAAAAGGGAAAGTGCGAAGGAGTTGGCTATACCATTATAATGCCAGTGGGTAACTCTGGAATATTTCGTTCTTCGTGCAAGATTAACTAAAGGACATACTCCAGTTCTCGCTTACTCAGACATATGGAGTTTGAAGCTTAGAGCAAAGAAACAACGAGAAATAACGTCGAAGGAATTTCAGCACTTTAACAGTAATGGCAGAATACTCACGAATATACTTCAGCGCATTCCTTCATGAACTGAGACAGTAATTTTGAGAACATATTCGCATGCTTTCCTTTCAACAGCTCTAGATATAGATGGAGCTTATAACACATTTTGCTTTGTGTCTCTTCTCAGACGAGTATATGCTTACGAAACAATGGGAGAACAAAACTATACGTGTGTTCTGTAAGCAAGAACGAAAAGAATATAAGCAGTAGTCGGATATGGATGTGTGTTGAGGAAAAACTGGGGAGCTCTGTTACGCGTTTTTTGCACTAAGTGTAAAATATGAAAGCGTAATGCAGAGACGGTGTCTGCCTAACTTTATGTTGTTCATCCAAAACCACTGAATGGGTTTGGATTAAATTTCTTTTTGGGACGTTGCTTAAATTTACAACAAATCCTACGTAGGGTGTAATCGGTCAGATGTGAACTCTACCTTCGACCTACTTGTAGCTGAAATGAACTTTCAGGAAACCTACAGACTTTCTTAAAAATGGCTTATCTTAAAACCAATCGGTGCGTGACAAAAGCATATTTCGTTAAAACTAAAATAATCTTTTGCACGCAGTGAATATTTAATAAAAAGAAGGATTACGTTTCAGACTGTGAAGTACGATGTTAACTTTGATGCGATTCTCTGAGGTAAATGGACACGGATGTTAGTTACGTATGCATGGTTGCAAAGAACTTACTCATTAAGTTTAATATTTCAATCAGGAAACCTGATAGCATAAAACACATTCGAAATGATGAACTGCCTCCAGATTACAAGCTCAGAGTTAGGCCTACTGTTACTTCCGTCTGTAGTGACAGTCTAACAAGAAAGTTTGGAACTCTTCCCAGTTCTGACTCTATAAACATTTTCGATTATGCAGTTATACAAGTTCAACTTTCTTTTACTTATTGTTTGGTTTTTCGTCAATATTATTTAATTCATATTGTCGTGCCATTCATTTGGCATTTTAAAATATGATGAATTAAAACATATATTAACACCCATATCATTTTTCATAGCGAAAAGCTTGGCATTTAAGAATAGGGGTAATAATGTCGTGTAATAATATTTTATTGTTTTCCATTACAAAAGGTTTTAGGAGATTCAATAAAGGGTAAAGTATGGACGGGGTCTGTGAGGAAGAAGTGGAATGCGTACAGGGTTTTGATGGGACATCTTACAGAAATGGAGAGCTTGAAAAAACTAAATGCGGATGAGAATATAGTAATAAAATGAATGGATGAGGGGGATGGCGTGGACTACATCCTTGTAGCTTGAAATAAAAGTAAAGGGATGGTAATATACGCCAAATTTATTCGCTAGCTCCAAAAGTAATAGGTTCTCAAGAAGGAATGCGCTGCATGGAGTTTGGTTACGTTTGTTGTTTAAATTTTTTAAGTAATCTCTGTCATTTTGCATCAATTGTATGTTTAGACAGAATGTTCCTGAAGATGTCTGTATACACCGTTTTCAATTATACTTAGTCTCAATCTCAAAATCTAAGTTCTCAGATACTAATAAGTTTAAAAATGGAGAATGAATATATAATATATCAAACACAACAAATTTTATTATTTAGGACAACACGTTTCGACTCTTATAGAGTCATCTTCAGGCCCTTTTAAGATACAGATCCTTATTTAACAGTGTTTAAAATGCATTGTGGGATCCCAAACGCTTACCTTCTTGACATAACTATGTATTAAATACAAGTGCCGTTAGTTCTTATCATACAACTAGAATACTTTAGTTTTAAAATTTTAACCGCTACACGTAAAGGAGGTTAAACTTATGTATTTGAAATGCGTTGTCGTAGACAACGTTGGATATTGTTTTATATATATATATATACATATTGTTACTAATTACTTAAAAGTGTATAAAACAAACTATTGACTAAGCTTTATAAACTTTTAAGCAATTAGTAACAATATATGTGTAATAATATCCAACGTTGTCTACGACAACGTATTTCAAATACATAAGTTTAAAAGTTAAAAATAAAAAAAAGTTTAACCTCCTTTACGTGTACCGGTTAAAATTTTAAAACTAAAGTATTCTAGTTGTATGATAAGAACTAACGGCACTTGTATTTAATACATAGTTATGTCAAGAATGTAAGCGTTTGGAATCCCACAATGCATTTTAAACATTGTTAAATAAGGATCTGTATCTTAGAAGGCCCTGAAGATGACTCTATGAGAGTCGAAACACGTTGCCATAAATAATAAAATTACATATTAAAATTTATTGTGTTTGACTGATACATTATATATTCATATATGTGTTAAACACTTCAGGATGGCAAACATTTAAAAAATTTTAAAAAATAAAAATTAAAATTAAAAATGGGTAGCCGTTTCAGGGGGGGACTGAATAGGACAGAACATTGCAGAATGGGCAGCTTCATTTGTCGGTATGCACCAACGGTGCTGTCGGCTCAACCACGATGATAATTGCTCTATACGGTAGACTGATACTGCTTACTGTGTGCATTCTGGGTATTGATCATGTTGCCGTCGGTATGTCTGAGGCAAATGACAGTTGTTTTGAAGCACGAGAAGGAAATTCGTTTTAAAGCGTGGCAAATTTTAGAAAGGAATGCTTTTATAACACTAGCTTGCTTAAAGAAACAGCATTAAGGTGCACAGTAATACGATATTTCTGTAATTTACGTGTTGCACAAAATTTTTGTAGCATTTATCGTTTTTTGTGACAAATTCTGTCTTCAGTTTTGTATATTGTTCGTAAGGGGAAGGAAGCGTTATTTCCTTTCCTTTTACTTTCATTTTGCTTCTTCTCGTTTTATTTATTTTTTCTTTTTTTTTCTTTTCACCTTTTTTCATTTTTCGTTGGTTTATTGTGGTTTCTCTTGCTGTAAGCCTGGAGTGTTTGAATGACGCCCACGGGCGCTCGTTGGGAATTTCATTTCGACCTAACAACAGGAGGAGAAACTCAAGACTTGTTCGGGTGTTTTCGAAACAAGAGCTGGCTTTCAAATACATCCAGGTGTTCACGAACACATCAATAATATAGAAGGTAAGGAAAGCCTCTGTGGTTGCAGTTTCATCTTTAACTAAGGTGCATACACGTGTGTACAAGTATGACACTGTTTATGTGCTTGTTGTGGTCTGTATTGTACTTAGTATTTTGTCAATTTGACTTACGTAATGTAAAACTTTAGGAAAAGTTCGCAGAGATGAACAATCCCCAGGCGTTTGTTCTGTCATTCCCCCTGGATGTGAAATTCGTTGATAACTACAGAAACATTTCGAGAGTTTTAAAATTCACTATAAGGTCTCTTCGTGTGTTAACGATATAATAAAATGGATCATCTGTCTATATTGTGCGGGGAGACTTACAATCGAATATTTTCAATGTCCATAATTGACCGTAAAATTGAACATTCTTGTTGCTCGATGCCCAACTCTCTCTTCGGCCTCAGCGCGTGCCTCACACAGAACACAGTCTATTTCAATTATAAAAACCTCTTATGTCAAGGGCTCTTAAAATCATGTTAAGTCTCTTAATTTCTTCAAGTTTAAAAAATATGAATGTTACGACGACTTTGCAAGAAACCCGAATATGACACGAAATTTTGCCCGGTCGGCTTTGTTCTGATGCCGACGGCTCGCTAGCCATGGGCAAGCTATTTTTCCCTTCCCGTATGCGAACAAGCCTATTTGTTGCTCGTTAATATAAATGAGTATCATGCTAGCAGATAAGTCAAACATTGCACAAATGAATTCTTTATTCTTTGGTTCGATTAAATGATTCCTAGGTCATATAACGACGCTGTTTCAATATAGTAATACATACCGTCGAATGAGACGGATAAAGAATAAAGTTGAGATGTACCAATTTGGAAGAAGGTGGCGTGGCGTGTCTGAAGGTGGCGTGGCGTGTCTGAAGAATAATTTCGCATAATTCTTCTGGAAGGACTGAAGAAGATTACCAGAAGCCTTAGTCAAGATAGTAAAGTCTAGATTTAAACCAAACAAGTCGCGAAGAAAAATCTTGAACCTTACAGCTGCACAGACATGTACCCATGCCATACACGCGATCAGAATTGACTTGACTACTGAAAGTGATTCAAAGGACAGAAGTTCACCCTACAACAGGCCACTAAGGCCCAGAGGGGGAGTAGAGGTATAACTTTACTTTTCCTTTAACCTCGCCCCTAGATGGGGGTGGGTGGTCAGTGCCACGCCTTAGCCGCTTTACCCCCAGGACATAGACCTGGTACCGACTGTAAAGGGCAGAATTACGGATTTGTATGCGATCGAGGGTGGGGAACTGGACGAATTGGAGGAGCCTACCAATATATAAGTTTAATGGAATTCTGTAATTGAGTTCGAATTTATCTCCATAGGATGAGATAATAAATATCAATATAGCACTAAGACATAAACTTAATATAATTTATTCTATAGTATTGCTTGGATTACAAATTTAAAGTGTCATACATATATACACATGTCGGCCGGGTAGCTCAGTCGGTATAGCGACTGACTACGGGCTGGACGGTCCGGGATCGAATACCGGTGGAGACGAGATTTTCCGCCCTTCCAGACCGGCCCTGGGGCCCATCCAGCCTCCTGTAAAATGGGTACCGGGTCTTTCCTGGGGGTAAAGTGTGACCAGGGCTTGCTGCTGACCACTCACCCCCTTCTAGTGCCGCGGTCATGGAAGAGTAGAGCTATACCTCTACCCACCCTCTGGGCCAAACCGGGCCTGTTACAGGATTACTTTCTACATATATATATATGACGCCCGTCGAAAGTCTGACTGTATGCTAATGCCGAAGTTACTGAACAAGCTCTCTTTTTTTTTGTTTGTTTCTGCTGTGTGCTGAACGATGCACAATACTTCCATAAAGGAGAACAAAATTCGTAGGTTTTAATTATATGCTCGGGATTTATGTTAATAAGTAAATTCTGATGTAATAGTAAAAGTAAAGCCGTTAGAAAACAGGTTGGCCTTCCGAATACTCCACCAGAAGTTCACTTTTCGTAGAAAAGGAAAGAGAGAAAAGAAAGGAAAAACAACTGAAGCTTGTAAGTAGAATCAGAGAACTTTTGAGTAACGTTGCGATTTCGACCCCGAGCTTTCCCTTAATTGGGATGAAAGTAGGCCGTACCAGAGGAACGGTTTCAGGCTGTGGGTGCTGTGAAGAAGGGAAGAGTACCCCGAGTTTGCACTTCAGTCGTCTGCTCCTGTGCCTCACATACTGTGTGTAAATTTCGCTCTCTCACTTGTGACTGTAACTAATTTGCTAACTGGAATAGGAAGATTTACTGTAATTAGCGAATTAAGAACGACATTCTACTTCCTTCGAAAGAGGCCGATAAATACTGTGATTTTCATTAAATGCAATTCTCATCTGTATGTACTTCCATAGTAAAGAAAGGATATGGTTTAAATTACATGTCTACAAATGTCTACCTAGTACGCACCTACATTAATCTGAAATTAAGATGTAAACAAAACATACCCAGTCTGATTTTTATGTGAAGATGAACACGAATGCAATATTAATGCATAAAAATTAAATACACCAATATTGCGAAAATGTGTAATCGTTTCCTGCTTAAAGAACCCACAGACCTAGAAAAAGTATGTACTGATCTTCTATAGGACTTCTTAAGGCATAATATATAAGCTTCTACCGATTTCGCTCAGTGCTGTTAATTTTGAATTAAACAAAGTTAACTGCTATATTTTTTTGACGTTTTGCTGACCGTGCATCTCAGTATATTTATCTCAGTAATTAACCAGCTTGATGCACAAAATTTTTGTTTTACAATAAGTTTATTTAATGACTCTACATGTTTCGAGCACATGTACTCATCATCAGGAGGTCATAATTGCATTACACAGCTTCTGATATCGTCACACTGAAACAAGTAATTTTAGACCACTCACTTGTTTCAGTGTGATGATACCAGAGGCTGTGTAATGCAATTTTGACCTGCTGATGATGAGCACATGTGCTCGAAACATGTAGAGGCATGAAATAAACGTATTGTAAAACAAAAATTTTGTGCATCAAGTTGGTTAATTACTGAGATAAATTAACTGCTATAGTTAACGAAATATAATTTAACTCTGTGTCGTTTAAAACTCTATAGTAAGAACTCCGTCTCTTGTTGACGAGATTTATGTGTGTGTTCCATACAACTGTCACAACAAACATACATTTGTCCGTATATAATCCTCAAAGATTAGTATTAACAATGAAATCACACATTAGTTTTGTCCTTCAGCATGTTAGTACCAGTAAATTCAAGGGCTTATTGCTATGCATACTTTCAGTACCAGCGGTTACAAAACACTTGCAATTTTATGAATCCAAAAGGGTGTATCAGAAGTGAAATTCCTAGTGAGCTGAATAGATTTTCAAAATTAAGGATACGAATTAGGATATTTCAACCTGTGAAATTTGCTTTGTACTGTGAATTAACATCAGGGTCTGATATTATTCATGAAGGATTCTTGTAATTTACTGAATGCACACCACTGCCTCTACCAAGAATATGATTGTTTTGTTGCTTTATACTGTAGATCAGAATGCATAGGTTTATACGTGCTTTTGATGTATATGACAAGGGAAATAAGGAGTGTATATAAATGTGGCCCTTGTCTTTCTTATCACGATGACCTGATAGTTCAAGAGAATATTCTGCCAGCCAGTGCAGCAACTAGGCTTAATCGCATTTGCCAGTGGATTTTGGAAGTCACGGTTGAGACCAAGTTCATATTGTGCCTATAGGTTTCGAGTTGTGAGGTGAGTGTGGTTGGGAAAGAGGTACTTTTCATTCTCAAACGTCTGGAGATTTCTCAAAACTTTCGCAAACTGGATGTATTTGTGGCAGCAGGTGTAGATAGAGATCATATTCCTTGATCACTATACTGACTGTATTATACAGAATATTCATAGTATTATTGCGGATCATTAGGTCAAATACATTCAAGCACAGAAATTTAGTTGCACGGATTCAGAACGGCATACTCCGCCATAATACTACCTATACGTATGCTTTCCACGGATTAGTGTTCACGTTGCTTATGTATTGCACCACGTAAACATAAGGAGGGAGTTGGGGTAAGACTCCATGTGTTCTTAACATCGGAACCGCATGGAGACTAGTGGTGAGCTCCACATTATGTTCACTTACTTTCCTCGAGAATAGTCCCTAATATCCTGTGAAAAAAAAAGGATTTTTTCGGCTGCAGTTTATGTCTAAATATCTTTTTGAGGTGGGTATTTACTTTTTTTTATCGGGAATAATCTGGTTTAGGCCAGTCAAGTCTATAGGCAGTTTCGTCACTCACAGACTATAATTAGTGGGCGTACTCTCAATTTTCTTCCTTGAAATGTATAACACCGTGCTTCTAGACCAGTATTCTGCATTGTCTCTACATGATATTCCCTTCTTTTCCTCTATTCCAGTAATTTCTTCAATTAAATTACAGAAACCTTCATGTTTTTTTACACATATTTCAGTAATTTTTTCTTGTGCCCCCTCAATATAGAGCGAATATTAATTGCCTTCAGAAATTATAAGAATTGCATTTTGCTTGTAAGAACAAGCCAAAAAAATCCGCAAACCTAGTCACAGCCACTTTATCATCGAGATGCGGCAATGGAAGAATTACCTTTAAGTAGAGGAGGCTATATTTCTGTCAACGCGACAGACTGTGTGATTTATAGGTGATGGGTGCCTGCTGCAGTTATCCGCTACGTAATCGAGTTTTTTGGACTCTCAGTATCCAGCTCGATGGATGGGACAAAAAAGTCGAATTTTTTTTAACTATTTCGTTCCTACCCCTGCCATCTCTGGGCCCAGATGAAGGGCGTAATTTACTGAAAAGAGACAACACGCCGTAAGAGCTTCGGCTTTTGACTGAAGCGGCTGCGGCAGCAGTGTGACACATGCCTGGAATTCTTGACAGCATAAGGCATAGTTACGCATTAAGATCAGCGGAGTGCATGGTACAGCTACTGTTGTAAATGTATCGTGTCTATGAAAATGAGTTTTTTTTAAAAAATGTGATAAAGAACCTCGCCCTTAAATTAACAGTTTCATTCAGTTAGCATTCATCGGTCTGTGCATTGCTAATATATTGTCAGAGTACAACCAACAAGATGCGACGTTTATCAATTTATTTATTTTTGTAAGACACTCTACATGTTTCAGACGGGTTTTCTGTCCATCATCATGAGCCCAAAACTGCACATGCAGCGTCAGGTACAGGTCTGACAAATATCTGACGCTGTATGTGCAGTTTTGACTCCTGATTATGGACGGAAACCCCGTCTGAAACATGTAGAGTGTCTTACAGAAATAAATAAATTGAGAAACGTCGCATCTTGTTGGTTGTACTCTGAGAAAAGCTTAAAAATATTTGATTCCTTTTTCCTGTTCTGGATAACAATTCCTTTACATTTGCGTTCTTATGTTAACATTCTGGTTTGGGTTGTAGTTTAGAAATTGATCCCCTCGTTGGTTTTGCTTAATTGAATTTACATTATGTATGCATATTTATGCTGTATATGTCGTTATATAATTGGTTTCTTGTTGGGATCCGTGTATCAGTTTTGCCCTACAGTGTATTTACATTATTTTAATTAATATTTTGTATAATTCCAGATATATATACGTTATTTTATCAATAGCTGTAACAAATACCGGTATGTATAGGCTGAACACATACGCTTGTCAATGTATGCAGAATGTGGTGTTCATGTGAAATGAGTATGCATTGCATGTACCTTAACAAACACAATTAATTTGTAGAGCCGTTCAGCGTAAAGTGTGGCCTTCATATTCTGTAAGTTTCACAGCAAAACATTGTTTTAGTAGCAGTGTATCCACTCAAAGAACGGTATCTGTTTGTATGCCTGTAATTGTGTTTAGTAACAGAAGTGCAATTCGGTACTAGACTTTTTAATAGGAAAAAAGCAACCAAATATAGATTGGCGGGCCAGACTTCACAACAGGTACGTAACTGACCTGCTTATTCATGATATAAGCAATAAGCAAGTAGTTGTAATACGGTGTCCCAGAGAGGCAGTGGCTGTTTCTGAATTCTGTGGTGGTTCCACAAAGGTCACAAACGTAAGTAATTTTTTTTGAAAAGACTGGAATTTCTATTCTGCTATGTAAAGTTACTTCAGCTCCATGAAATTTGCAATGAAGAATAAAAGTCAATAAATCGCAACTGGACATTATTAGCAGTTTGCATCAGAACTAAATGAGACCAAGCGAATATCCTGGCACACATTTTTCTTCTTCTCCACCCTACTGAAATACACGCTTTATAAATATGACCATATTCTGGCGTATGGCACCGTGTAGTCTGGTAGGTAGAGAAATGTCAGTGTTTCTGACAAGCCTACATTTTCCATCTTCACATATCCTTTCTGCTCTGAACATGGAAGCCGTAGTCATGTCAGCAAAACTGGTACACATGTACCAAACTACACGGCATTACAACCGTAGAACAATAATTTTTAGTTCCCGTGCCGACCTGAAACTTCCCACGTCTCTAATTACTCAATTTTAAATTACAGATTAACTTACTGGTTGTACTGTAGAAACAGATGCCCTTATTTTGTGCTAATAGGTTGTTAGGTTTTAGGTGCTTCTCATTCTGCCTTTCTGAAGTAAGACATTAATGCCGTCTTGTGACGTCACCGCTAGAAACTTTCACAACTCTATATAACGTTAACTTACGGCTCTGTAATCAACAGCTTGTCGGAAAATCTCAGGGGAATGGAGTCCCATAATCCCTTGCCAGAATCATCTTCTTCGCTGTGGAGTCATTGCGGCATCCAGCGGTTTTTCAGTAATTTTCTTCCTTCCTTGTGCCCGCATTTTGCTCCATTTCTCTCCCTATCACGGAACATTGATTTTTATCCACCGGCACTCCTCACCTCATTTAACTCCCGCAAGTAACGTACACTTTCTTTTCTTTGTCGAGGGGTCACTTTACCCTTCATAACGTATGTGCATATCTTATACGGAGCTTATTAGTGGACACTCCACAAATACTTAGACAATTTCTGACCCTGTGCTCTGGTTTTAAGTTACTTTCTTTGATCCACTTCTGAATTTAAGTGCAGCAATTCGGTCATGTTGCCTCTATGTCCTTCATTCAGTTTTTAAAAGAACTTTGTTTGCGTTATTGCCTTTGAACATCAGCGAATTGCTGGATTGTTTCAGTGGATTACATTCCTACTGACAGTAAAATTCTCATCAGCGTATTTTTCGTAACCTACTAGAGGAATATGGTGACGTAAAATAAATGCAGATAGTTGTAATAATATGTGATATTGAAATAATAAATAAGAAATGTGTCCTTTATCCGCAACATATCAGTTTGTTTAGCACACACAAACCATTACACTGTGTAGCACACACAAACCATTACACTGTGTAGCACACACAAACCATTACACTGTGTAGCACACACAAACCATTACACTGTGTAGCACACACAAACCATTACACTGTATAGCACACACAAACCATTA
>Ga0131853_10005041_pt1 | contig 23782 bp, 26 predicted proteins | sample TergutLab28metaG_FD_92764 | JGI IMG/M metagenome (GOLD analysis project Ga0131853, IMG submission 92764) | Labiotermes labralis P1 segment gut microbial communities from Petit-Saut dam, French Guiana - Lab288 P1 (version 2) (version 2) | ecosystem: Host-associated > Arthropoda: Insects >...
TGTCAAGTATTTTTTGTAGTTTTTTGTAATAGTTTAAAAGCAAAAACAGGGCAACCAGCTGTGGGTGCCCTGTTTTTATGATGCCGCATAGCTTACTTTTCCTCTTTGGATGCGGTTTTTTCGTTAGGCAAAACAGCGTTAAGGATAACCCCCAATATTACCGCAATGGCAACACCCATCCTGTCTATCGGCACATTTGTGCCGCCAATTTCAAAGAAAATGGGTTGCCCAAAGCGCAATCCAAGCCCCGTAACCATCATCACAGCAACAATGGTGAGGTTTTTGGTTTTGCTCATATCGGTGCGGGATTCTACTAAATTACGTATACCTACCGCAGCAATCATGCCGTACAGCATAAAGGATGCACCACCAATAATCGCATCGGGGATGGAGCGTATAACAACCTCAAAAAGCGGCGAAAAACCGAGGATTACCGCATAAATAGCAGCGATTTGCACCACACGTGGGTTAAACACACGGGTAAGGGCAACAACACCTACATTTTCGCCGTAAGTGGTGCTGGCAGGCCCACCAATAAAGCCGGAGAACATGGATGCCACACCATCACCAATAAGCGTACGGGAAAGGCCGGGGTCTTCCACAAAATTTTCACCTGTGATGGAGCCAAGGGCAACCATATCGCCCACATGCTCCGCAATGGTGGCAAGGGCGAAGGGTATCATCACCAAAATGGCAAAAATGTTAAATCTTGGCATCATAAACGGCGGCAAGCCAAATATACCTGCACCTTCGGCGGCGGCAAAGTTAACCAGTGGCTCGTAAGTTTGTGTGGCATTATTAAAAATCTCCCAGCCAAAAATTTGGGTGCCAAGTAATGCTATGAGATATGCCCCGCCCAACCCCAGTAAAATTGGAATGATTTTTATCATGCCCTTGCCCCATGTGGATGCCACAATTACAATAACAAGGGTAAGGATTGCTATGGGCATGTGGCTACGGGCTTGGTTAATGGCAAATGGCGCAAGCATAATACCAATAAGAATTACTGTTGGAGCAGTTACAACGGGCGGCAAAAACTTCATAAACCGTTTAACGCCAACAACTTTAACCATTAGGGCAAAAAGTAAGTATAGCAAACCCGAAACCAATATGCCGCCTGTGGCATATGGTAAAATGGCTTGTACATGCTCTGCGCTGCTCATCCCCTCACTAAAACGATAGGAGAAAAGACCGCCGTTGGGGTCCGTTATCAAATTAATGCCCACCATAAAAGCGAATGACGAGCCAAGGAAGGCAGGTACACGGCTTTTTGCAAAAAAATGAAATATTAATGTGCCAACACCCACAGCAATAAGGGTAACTTGCACGCTAAGCCCCGTCAACAACGGCACAAGTATGGTTGCACCAAACATGGCAAACATATGTTGCAAGCCCATAATGCCCATTTTAAGCGGGCTTAACTTTGGTTGTGTATTTCCAGACATTTTGAAACCCTCCATATTCTATTTTGTTGTTATGGCAAATGGTATTGAAAAACGTAAGGGGTCAAGTGCGGCTCAAAATAGCGAAACAAGCTTTTTGGGAAAAACCGAAGGTTTTAGCACGCAGACGGCTTACGATTTTGAAAGGTGTTTGCTGTACCTAGCAGCCATTGTATCTGTCGCCCGCATCCCCAAGACCGGGCACTATGTAGCCCTTTTCATTCAAAATTTCATCCACAGCGCAAGCTACAATGCTAATTTTTGGATACTTGTCAAACAACATATCCGCCCCCGGTTTGGAGGCGATAATGCAGGCTATGGTAATGTTTTCCTCCGCCACACCCTCTTTCAATAAATGGGCAATAGTAAAATCAATTGTGCTGCCTGTTGCCACCACAATTTCCGTTAAGATAACCTTATGGGCAGGCAAATCATTTGGCAAGCTGCAATAGTACATATCTGCCAAAAACTCATCCCCCTCTTGCTTGCGCCTTATGCCCATGTAGCCATAGGTGGCATCAGGCAAAACCCTGCGCAACGGCTCAAACATTGCCATGCCCGCCCGCAAAATTGGTACAACCAGCACCTTGTCAAAAAAATAAGCAACATCTGCTTCAGCAATAGGTGTTTGCACCTTTTTTGTTGCTGTTGCAAAGTTGCCTGTAATGTGATGTGACATCAAATAAACAATATTCTCGATAGCTGCGGCAAAATCATTTTTGCTTGTTTGCTTATCACGAATAATGCCTACATAGTGGTTAATAAGCGGGTTATTAACACGCAAAACAGCCATTTATACATCCCCTCCTGTCATATTTTATCTGTACCTAATCGTGTATTTTACCAAAAATACACAAGCCTGTCAAGTGTTTTTTTATGCCATTTTTTGGAAATATTGACCCCTGCTGAAATGGGCAGGGGTCAATATTTTATAATAACAGCAAATACTTAACAAGTTCAAACTGGGCTTTTTTGTAATCACTAAAATCCGCTTGTATGCGCAAGCTGTGCAGCAGCACACCCGTTTCGGTTTCCGACAAAGTTTCCACTTTTTTAAGTGCTCCTTGATTAAGCAGTGCCGAAACCTCTTCTGCCATCATGGTTATCATGCCAAGGTCAGTGATTTCATAATCCTCTTCAATAAATTCAATACCGGCCTCATCTTTCAAAGGCACAAAAGGTGTGGGTGTTGGGTGCTCATCATCGCAAACAAAGCCTTGTGTGGGTGTTTTTTGCTGGGGCCCTACAATTATATCTTTTTTGCCTACCTTATATCCAAGCTCTTTTAAGAAGTCTGTTACAATAGCCGTCAAATCACCCGAAACGGTTTTTTCGTCACTTTCTCCCGTTAGATATTGTGGGTAAATTTCTGCCACTTGCGCAATGGCAACCACAACTTTTGCAGATAAGGCACCAACTTTATATGAGCGCTCGATAGCAAATTTGGTAACGCCGGAAAAGTCTAAAACCTGCTCTCTCTGGGCTTTTGAAAGCCCCTTCCACACTTCTTTAAGGCGTGCGATGGTTTTTTCTGCATCCTTACTTACATTGGATTGTTTCATTTTCTTGATAAATTCCGCTTTAATCATAACAATACTCCTTATTTTTTATAGAATTGTTGTGATTGTAGCACGAAACTATAAAAAATGCAAGTAAAACTTTATATTAATCCATATTTTTTTGCAGCTTTTGTGATAAGCTCCACATTCTCATCTTCTAATGTGGTAAGCGGGGGGCGGCAAATGCCCACATTAAAGCCCATAAGGTTCAAAATATGCTTTACAGGAATTGGGTTTAATTCTGCAAAAAGCGCATCAATTAGTGGCAAAGCCTTTAATTGGAGGCGCTTAGCGGCATTCAAGTCCCCATTTCTAAATGCCACACAAAGGTCATGCAAATCTTTTGGTGCCACATTACCCATCACAGATATACAGCCCACACCACCAAGGGCAAGGGTGGCTAGCACTTCATTACAATTGCCTGCATAAATATCAAAGCCATCCCCACAAAGTGCCGCCATTTTAGCGGTTTGCACCAAATCACCGGCGGATTCTTTTATGCCAACAATATTATCTACCTTAGCCAGTTTCGCCAGTGTTTCAGGCTCTATATTTAGCCCTGTGCGGGATGGCACATTGTACACAATAATGGGCAAATCCACAGCTGCGGCAACGGCCGTATAGTGCTCCACAAGCCCTTTTTGTGTGGTTTTGTTGTAATAGGGTGTAACTGCCAAAATGCCGTTTGCCCCCGCATCTCTAGCGTCTTGGCAAAGGCGTATTGTGGATACTGTAGAATTACTGCCACCACCACCAATAACAGGCACACGCCCCGCAACAGTTTCCACTGCAAAGCGGATAACATCCGCACGTTCTTCGTAGCTTAATGTGGCAGATTCGCCGGTGGTACCGCAAGCAATTATAGCATCAACGTCATTAACAATTTGAAACTCTATTAACTCTTCAAAGGTTTTATAATCAACTTCACCATTTTTATTAAACGGTGTTACAATTGCTGTGCCAACTCCTTGAAATAATGGCATAATTTCTTCCCCCTTAAATAAAAAGCTCTGCAATTTGCACCGCATTTGTGGCGGCACCTTTGCGCAAATTGTCCGCCACGACCCACATGTTTAAGCCATTTTCCACCGAATTGTCACGCCGGATGCGTCCGATATAGGTTTCATCCTTACCATCAGCACAAATGGGCATGGGGTATATACCATTTTCTGTATCATCCTTAACAACAATGCCCGCCGCTTTTTTTAGCATTTGGACAGCTTCCTTTATATCAATTTTATTTTCAAATTCCGCATTTATGCTAACGCTGTGGCCGTTAAAAACCGGCACACGCACGCAGGTGGCCGTTACACCAAGGTTGGGTAGGTTAAGGATTTTTTGAGTTTCCCGCATCATTTTTAACTCTTCGCCCGTATATCCGCCATCACTGAAAATATCAATTTGCGGTATCACATTATTTGCTATGGGCTGGGCAAAATACTTGTGGGGTGTACCTTTTAAGCCTTCTTCCAAATCATGCCAGCCCCCTTGCCCTGCACCGCTAACCGCCTGATATGTGGAATACACCACCCTTTTAAGTCCAAACGCATTATGCAAAGGTGCAAGTGCCATAACAGCTTGGATTGTGGAACAATTAGGATTTGCAATAATGCCTTTGTGATTTTTGGCAACTTCTGCATTAACTTCCGGCACGACCAGCGGCACATCAGTATCCATGCGGAATTTAGAGGAATTGTCAATACAAACTACCCCTTTTTCCGCAAGGGGCGGGATATACTGTATAGAAATATCACCACCGCCGGCAAACAAAGCCATGTCCAGCCCTGCTTCAAAAACACTATCATCTAAAGCCTGTATAATATGGTTGTCACCCTTAAATCTCAAAACTTTACCGGCAGAACGGGGGGACGCATAAAAAAACACCTGCAACGCAGGAAAGTCCCTCTCTTCCAAAATCTTTATAATGGTGCCGCCAACCATGCCTGTGGCACCAACAACAGCCAGTTTCACAAAACCACCCCCGTATAAATAATACTACCATTATATGCCACTGGCACATTTTTGTCAACAAAAATGCAAATATTTTTGCAGGCGGGAAATACTACCCTTGACAATTTTCGCAGGGAGGGTTAATATTATGAAGAAGAGCGACCGCTTAAAGTACGAAATTGCACAAGAATTAGGCCTTTTAGATAAAATTGAAGAAGGCGGCTGGAAAACGCTAACAGCCCGTGAAAGCGGCAAAATTGGCGGGCTGATGGCAAAGCGCAGGAAAAAAGAGGGATAGCATGGAAATTTATGGAGAATTTGCAAGGGTGTATGACCAATTTATGGAAGCACCTTATGAAGACTGGGCAGATTATATTGAGGGGCTTTGGGTAAAATTTGGTCAAAAGCCCCATTTGGTACTGGATTTGGCCTGCGGCACAGGTACGCTTACGTGCATTTTGGCGGGCAAAGGTTATGATATGATTGGGCTGGATTTGTCCGCTGATATGTTAATGGTCGCACGCCAAAAAGCACCCGAAATACTGTTTTTACAACAGGATATGCGGGCGTTTGAACTTTACGGCTCCGTTGATGCTATTATTTGCATTTGCGACAGCCTAAATTACATACTGGAAACGGATGAGTTGGCACAGGTATTTAAGCAAGCATATTTCTATCTAAATCCCGGCGGCACGTTAATTTTTGACATTAACACCCAATACAAATTTAGCCAAATTTTGGCAGACAATGATTTTTGTCATGTTGATGAAGAAGGGGCATATATCTGGGAAAATTTTTATGACGAAGCGGAAGAACTTAATGAGTACAGGGCTACATTTTTTATCAAAAATAAAAGTGGGCAATACGCCCGCCACGAGGAAATACATGTGCAAAAAGCCCACAAGCCCGAACAAATTAAGCAGGCCTTAAAAACTGCAGGCTTAACCCTGTTGGGTGTATTTGATGAGCTAACTACAAGCCCCGCCCATGCGGAAAGCGAAAGAATATTTTTTGTGGCACAAAAGTCTTGACTAACCCCGTCAAAAATCGTATACTAAATATATGAGGAAATTTTTATTCACGCTAATAACATTAACTGCAATACTAACATTTGCAGCCTGCACCAACAACGAAACCCTTATCCCCATAGGCTTTTATGACATAGGGATAAATATCAAGCTATCAGACACAAACCCTGTAATAGCCCGCACCACAGGCTATGTAGCAACGGCACAAGTGGGTAGCAGAGCTTACTTTTTCCGTGAAGGTGACCAAGCGCCGCACAGTTTGTTAATACCGCAGAAGCCGTTATTATGCAGCTGAAAGCCTATATGAACATACCTTATACCCGTTTGAGAATACATAGCTCGCCTTATGATTACATTTTTACCCATACAGAGGTTAGCCTAAACTTTGAAAACGGCGATACCTTTGGCTGGCTAACCCACCAACTTTCCCGTGGCAGGCTGCCCATGTGGCTGTCGGTGGGGCTGGAAGCTCACGTAAAAGGCCAATTGGGGATATTTGTACCAACGAACCACAATTTTGCAAAAGGCACACATTTTAGCGACCTATCCTTCATGCCGGGTACATGGCGCACCGCCGAAAGAGCCGCCGCAATTGACATGGCTTATAACTTCATCAGTAATTTGGCTAAAATGGGCTTACTTGCCGAGCTTGTGGCGTTATATCAAGATGGTGAAACACAGCAAGCTAATTACAAGGCAGAGAATCATTTTTACAACCATTTTGGCTGGCACATAAACACATCAGCCACATGGGGTTTCGCAAGCTTCGTAAATGCCTATGTTATAACCAGCCAAAGTACATGGGCAACGGCAGAAATCGCCATCCGTTATCTAAGCACAACCCTTTCTGCATAAGATGCTTTTGCATTTTTGGAGTATATGCACGCAGCAACCTACTTTGTCATCGACTTTAAGTCACAATATTTTAAGGTTGCGCCCCACAATGTGCGCATAGAGATTCTATACGATGTTAGGCCTGCCGAGGCCGGGGGTTTGTATCACTTAAATGCCCATTTAAGTATTTACGGTGGAGGTATGTTCAGAAGCACCCGGCAAATCGCAAGCACCATAACCCACGAAATATCCCATGCTGTGGTTCATGGTATGATAGATAAGCCACGAGCCATCCCGCCACTGGATGAAGGTTTTGCTGATTATATGGCTCTGATTTTTTCACAGTCCAAATACGGGCAAAGCGAGCAACTTTTCTCCCGCATTCGCAGGGAATGGTGGAGTGTGTCGCCATGGCATTCAAACTTTGCAGAAGTTTATGAAAATTACGCAAGAAGGATGCACCACGCCGCCCACAGGCGGCTAACCCGTGTGGATTACACCACCGTGGGCGTTGGTTTTGTGTGGCTTTACACCGACACCAGCTGCCCCGACCACATCGCACCCATTAACACCTACGTAACCGCCGCATCCTTTGTAGCATGGCTGATAGAGACCCATGGCACGGAAAAGTTTTCACAAGTATTTTTCGATGTGGATAATTTTATAAATGTGTACGACCGGGATATTTGGGACATGGTAGATGAATGGCGCAGTTTTTTGAAGGATACATTTTAGTTAATATATATAAACATTAGGGAGGAACAAAAATGCATTATAACAAGTTTAAGGGCATTGAATTGTCACACCTGGCAATGGGATGTATGCGTTTTCCCCAAAAGGGCGAGGGTTGGGGTATGCCCATCATCCATGATGAGGCGCAAGAGGTAATTGACCATTGCATGGCAAATGGTATTAATTATTACGATACGGCCTATGTGTACCACCACGGCGAGTCTGAAACATTCCTTGGCGAAGCCATGAAGAAATACCCCAGGGAATCCTTTTACTACGCAGACAAATACACCATGAACGCCGAGCCGGACTATAAAAAGCAATTTGCCACCCAATTGGAACGTTTGCAAACCGATTATATAGATTTTTACCTGCTGCACGCCGTAGGCGACAATACCATCGACCGCTACATAACCAATGGATGCATCGAATACTTTTTGGAATTAAAGGCGCAGGGAAAAATCAAATATCTTGGCTTTTCCTTCCACGGCAGCCCCGATGCCTTGCGGAAGATGACCGCAAGGCACGACTGGGATTTTGCCATGATACAGTTAAACTACTTTGACTTCTGGCATTGCGGGCATGATGACTTCTATCATCATTTGCAGGAGAAAAATATACCAATTATGATTATGGAGCCCGTACACGGCGGCTTGCTTGCCAATTTAACAGACGAGGGTAATGCCCTGCTAAAAGCCGCCCGCCCTGACAAGTCCATAGCATCATGGGCAATGCGCTTTTTCTTCGATTTGCCGGGCATTGCAACAATTTTAAGCGGCATGTCCAATATGGAGCAAACCGAAGACAACTTGGCAACTTTTAGCGAGAACGAACCCCTGTCCGATGAGGAGAAGGAAATCCTCAAAAAAGCCAGCACCTTGCTGTATGAAAGCATTGCGGCAAAATGCACTGCCTGCAAATACTGCCTTGACAATTGCCCTGCAAACTTGGACATTCCATATCTGCTTACCACCTACAACAACTACAAAACAGGCGGCGGCGCATGGCGGCTAAACCGCCTGCTGGCTTTGCCGGAATCGGAAAGGCCGGAAGCCTGTGTGCACTGCCATATCTGTGTAAACGACTGCCCACAGAACCTTGATATTCCATCCCTTATGAAGGAAATGGAAGAAATTTTGGCAAAAGTGCAAAAGTAGGAATCATATGAACAAATGAGAATGGAATTACACGGAAGAATATGTGCAGATAAGCGGCATACAGCAATATTTTTTACATTACCCTGCGGAGCAGGAAGAGCTTGTTCTGTTTATCCACGGGGGCCCGGTACGCCCTCATCCTTTGCGGGGCATAATTAAAGCCGTACTGGATTTTTTGCAACTTAGTTTATTATAGCGAACGCACTTTGAAACAGTGAATGCGAGTCACGAAATCTCCACGCTTCACGGAGTTTCGAGGCGCAACCATTCACTGATTGAAAAGGCGTTCGCTATAAGTTGATTTTGCTGGGACAGTCTTGGGGTTCGGTTTTAGGAACGCAGTATGTGCTTAGATATCCTGACACCGCTGCCGCTTTTATAGGCAACGGTGTGGTAGTGGACATGCGCCGTGAAATGAAAATTGCCCATGAAAAGCTGAAACAAACGCTGGAAGCCAAGGGTGCGGCAAATGGCCTAAAAAAACTAAATGCCTTGGGTGGCTATGCCAATGTGGCTTATAAGGATTTTAACAACTTTGTAATGCGATTTCAGAAAATCCAATCAAAACACGGATTCTCTGTAAATATGCCCAAAAGCATGAAACTTGCAAAATAGCTTTTTGAAGGCCTTTTAGAGCTTAGCGTTTGGGACACTACCGACTATCACTTGCCAATATATTATGTGCTGGGCAAAGATGACTGGCAAGTGCCTTCCTTGTCAGGCTCGGAATATTTTGAGAAAATAAACGCCCCACGCAAAAGGCTTTTCTGGATCGAAAACGCCGGGCATGTGGCGGATATGGATAACCCTAAAGATTTTGCAGAAGCGGTTTCAAAAATTGTTGAAGATATAAATATTTTTTAGGAGAGTGACAAAAATGTCCAAAATTTATGATGTAATCATCATCGGTGGTGGCCCTGCGGGGCTTTCTGCGGGCTTGTATGCGGGGCGTGCAAGGCTATCCACACTTATGATTGAAAAGTTAACAGAAGGCGGCCAAATTGTAACCACCAACGAGATTGAAAACTATCCCGGAGGCATAGAGCATGAATCCGGCCCCTCTCTTATTGCCCGCATGGTGGAGCAATGCAAAAAATTTGGCGTAGAAACCCTTAAAACCACCGTTACCGATGTACAATTGGAGGGTGATATTAAAACCGTTACGGCGGGCGGGCAAACTTACCAAGCTAAAACCATCATGGTTGCCACAGGCGCAAACCCCCGCCCAATTGGCTGCCCCGGTGAAAAGGACTATATTGGGCAAGGTGTTAGCTACTGCGCTACCTGCGACGGTGCTTTCTTTGAAGATTTGGAAATTTACGTGGTCGGCGGCGGCGATTCTGCCGTGGAAGAGGCTTTGTATTTAACAAGATTTGGAAGAAAAGTTACCATCATCCATAGGCGTGACGAGTTGCGTGCCGCCAAATATCTACAAGAACAGGCTTTTGCCAACCCCAAAATCGAATTTATGTGGGACAGCACCATAACAGAAATCGGCGGCGACGAAGTTGTGCAAAAGATGACTGTAGAAAACCTGAAAACAGGCGAAAAAACCGAAATCGTAGCCAGCGATGAAGATGGTGCATTCGGCATTTTCGTATTTGTGGGTCTTGTACCAAATTCCCAAATTTTTGAGGGCAAATTGGACATGGAAGGCGGCTACATCATCACCAACGAAAATATGGAAACCAATATCAAAGGCGTGTTTGCCATCGGCGATATCCGTGTTAAATTGTTGCGCCAAGTAGTTACAGCGGCAGCGGACGGCGCAATTGCGGCCATTATGGCGGATAAGTATATCAGCGGCCACTAAACACAGGAGGGGGGTCTTATGAACTTCTTCGCATTCCTTTGGTGGGTATGTGTTGTTGTGCAAAACTACCTTGGTTTCGGCACGGCTTACCGCCTAACCAAAGCCGGTGGCGATAATGGTTTGGCACTATTTGGGTGGTTGTTTTTAACCAATCTCGCTTCACTCGTTCCCGGCCTTGGTTTTTGGTTATGGCATAAATATCGCCGCCATAATAGCGAAAGTGCCGTTAGCAAACTTTACGAAACCACCCAGCAACACGAACCAAGCCACCGGGATTACAGATAGGTGATTTATGGACAAAAATTTGATTTTACGGCAATTACCCAAGATGGATGCCATTTTGGAAGAAGGTTGCTTGGAGGTTTTGAGCAGGAATAATAGGGCTTCTGCCGCCATATCGGTTCTGGATGCCATTAGGTCAGATATTTTAACCGGCCTAATGGTCACACCTCCCGGTTATGAGGAGATTTTAGGGCGGATTTTGGAGGTTGGCTTAACCCAACCACAAAGCTTGCAGAGAGTGATTAACGCCACAGGCATTGTACTTCACACCAACCTTGGGCGGGCACCACTTGCAGAAAATGCCGCCCGCCATGCTGCCGAAACATCCCTGGGATATTCTACATTGGAATTTGACATGAAAACAGGCGGACGGGGCAGCCGCATGTTAGGCTTGGAGCAACAACTAACCAACCTAACAGGCGCAGAAGCTGCCATTGCGGTCAACAACAATGCCGCCGCTGTTTTGTTAGTGCTTTCCGCCCTTTGCACAGGTGGCGAGGTGGCAGTTTCCCGTGGGGAGTTGGTGGAAATTGGCGGTTCTTTCCGTGTGCCGGAGGTTATTGCGGCAGGCGGAGCAATTTTGCGGGAAGTTGGAGCAACAAACTCCACCCGCCTGTCGGATTATGAGGGTGCCATCAACAACACCACCGCCGCCCTATTAAAAGTCCACACATCCAACTACCGCATCGAAGGTTTTACCAAAGAAGTTGCCCTGCCACAGTTGCGGGATTTAGCACATAAACACGGTTTGCCCCTAATTTACGACCTTGGGGGCGGCGCTTTAATCGACCTGTCCCATCACGAGCCTACTGTGCAAAACCTGATGGCACAAGGTGTTGATGTACTGTGTTTCAGCGGCGACAAGCTACTTGGCGGGCCGCAAGCAGGCATAATTATCGGGCGGGCCGATTTGGTTACAAAAATGCGCAAACATCCGCTTTATCGGGCTTTGCGCATGGATAAGTTAACCATTGCAGCACTTTCCGCCACCCTGGAGCATTATGAGGATGCGCAGCAAGCAAAAGAAAAAATCCCCGTACTGGCCATGTTAACGTCACCTTTGGACAAGTTGGAGGAAAAAGCCAAGAAGCTGCACGAAATGCTGAAAGGCATAAAAAACTGCCATGTAGAAATTGCGGAAACCATGTCACAAGCGGGCGGCGGCTCCTTGCCCGGCGAAAACTTCCCGTCTTACGCCATTTCCATAGCCCCCACCAAAATTTCCGTGGCGGAATGTGCAGATAAGCTCCGCAGGCTATACCTGCCCATCATCGGGCGCATCCACAAAGATAAGTTGCTGCTGGATGTGCGCACCATCGAAATATCGGATTTTAACAGCATCGCTTGGGATTTACAAGAAACGCTGGAAGATTAAGTTATCAATTCTGTAAAAAAATTGCCAAACCCCTTGCAGATATTTGTTAAATAGTGTATAATTATGTAATCAGGTGGAATATCTTGCGAACAGGAGGTGACGGTGTGAGTGGTAATGGGGAGCTAACCCCAAGCCAAAAAATTAGAAAACTTCGCAAAGCAGGCGGCTTTACCCAAGATGACTTGGCAGCGGTTTTGAAATGCACAAAATCCAGAATAAGCAAGATAGAAAAAGGCGATTTGGAGTATAGCAAGGAAGATATAGTTGCGCTAAAAAAGTTTCTTGGTGTTGCAGATGCCCCGCTTACCGATGCAGAGCTTGTGGATTTTAAAAAACGCCTGTACAAATGGCGGGATTTGATTAAAAACAACCTTACAGAGGAAGCCAGGAAAACACTTGAATGCCTGTCGGTTATAACACGACTACCCTTTGAGCCCGATTTGAAGGCAATGTACAAGATGTTTGAAATTAGGTTTATGATAAAAGAGAGGGATATTAAGACGGCAGAGAAGTCGCTGTCTGCTTATGAGTGCGATGTTGACAGAATGACCCCTGAAAACCAATACCACTTCTACCATAACGCAGGATCACTTTATGTGTACAAGCAGGACTTTAAGTCTGCATTGCGATTTTATCATAAAGCACAAGACTTAGATATGTATGTACTCGAAAAAGATAGCTCTCTTCATCTTAATATAGCCATTTGTTATTCCAACCTCGGAAAGTGTACGCTCGCAATAAGTGTTTTGGAGCGGGTGCATTACCACTTTGATTACAACATAGCAAGTGTTCTTCGGTTGTATCTGGACAATGTGCTTGCTCTCAATTATTTAAGGATTGGGCAAATAAACAAAGCGAAGCAACTTTTTGATAGAACCTTAATGGAGGCAAAGAGTTTTGGTGATAAGATAAAAACTGGACACGCTTTGCACAATTATGGTTGCGCATGCTGGAAAGCCGGTGAATTTAGCGAGGCCATCGACAATTTTGACAAAGCCTTTGAGTGCTTTGGAAAAGGCGATGAAGATTATTTGGAAAATTTATATTGGAAAATACGATGTTTGATTGCAGATAAAAAACCCTCAAAGGCCAGAGTTTTATTAGTTGAAGCAAAGTCCTTGGCAACTAATGATGAACACTATGCTATGGCATTTGAAGCCTTATCCCACCTGCTATCAATAAGTGACGATAAATCTATAGAATTTATAGAAACCAAGGTAATTAAATATTTTATAGAAAAGCACCTTTATTTTATAGCAATTGACTACTGTCAGATTCTTGAAGATATTTTCGCCAGACGAGGGAAGGGTTATAAAATTAGAGCACTAGAAATCGCAGCAACGGTTCGCCAAATAATGGAAGAAATGGCATTTAGCGAGGAGTGAGAGCATGGCAAGAAAAAGGGTTGCAGGTTTTGTGTTAGCCTTAATTTTGATATTTAGTACAAGTATAAATGCTTTTGGATGACTTCAAGGCAAGATTCCCCTTCCAATTCCAAGGGGATTACCCGTCTGTATCGATTGGGAAATAGAATACTAAAAAGAGTCGAAAATATCGGCTCTTTTTTATTTGCATCTACCTGCAACGTACCACAACAAACCCATGTGGACTTAACCTGTAATGGCGGTTTGGCGGGGTTTATGCACAACCCAAAAAAATTTGCTAATTTTTGTAAAAAAGTCTTGCATTTTATTCCAGTATAGGATATAATTGGAATATGCAGTTGACAAGATATTCCAATTATAGAAAATATTTTGCCAATTTAACGCTTGCAAGAAATTTTATCCTGGGAATTGGGGTGTTTACGGCTAATATTGGTGTATATGGTTGGTATGCTTGGAAACTTGCAAATACATAAAGTCAAATTCTACTTAATTAGGAGGAAAAGTTATGGAAACTTTAAGAAAACTGGACGCACTGGGCAGAATTGTCATCCCCCAAGCATTACGTGAGCAATTGAATATTTTAGAGGGTGACGAGTTCCGAATCACCGAAGAAGGCAACAAGATTATTTTGGAAAGGCATGCTGTAAAATGTATGGTGTGCGATGAAGATGCCAATGTTAAAAAATTAAACAGGGTTTTACTATGCGGCGTGTGCCATGATGCCTTGGAAAAATCTATGAAAGAAGCGGGATAGCATTAAAAAAGCCTCTCCAAAGTTGCGGAGGGGCTTTTTGTTTTGGGGTAGCTTGTTGCTAAGTTTTAATCATCATCGGCAGGGCTTTCCCAAATGCGTTCTTCTTCATATTCACCCATCCGGTTTTCTTGCAACCTGGTGGATTCTCGATACATATTAGCGATGGACATATTAATGGCCCCATCAATCCTGCCAATGGCTTGGTTTAGCCGCCCGGCTTGGTGGTTACGAAAATCATCCGCACCACGGCCAATGTGTTGGCTTACCACAATGCCTTGCCCTGCCATCAAAACATCAGCATTTTGGCCAAGGCCGCCAATTTTGATAAAATTGGCGGCGGGACTGTCCATTGCCCGCTCCAAATGCCCTAATTCACTTACCACAGAGGTGCGGACTTGCCGCAGGCTTGCCACATTATCCATTCCCGCTGCAATGCGGGTAAGCCCGTCAATCTGGGCACGATTGCGTGCCTCTTCGGCTTCTTCACGGGTTTCATACTTGTCTTCATCTTGGTTGCGGCGGTTTTCGGGTGCTGTGTTTGCTTCAATTAAAGCCTGGGTGCGCATGGCTTCCAGCTCTGCTGCTGCCGTCTCCCTGTCCGCCCGTTGGCGATGGATTTGGGCAATTCTATCAGCAAAGCTCTGTGCCATCATTTTACGGGTATCCAAGCTCAGCTCCCTATTTGCTAAGGCTTCACCCATGCGCTCTTGAAGGTCAGCTATGCGCTCATCTTCTCTTGCTCTGATTTTAAGCTCCCTTTGCCGGTCCTGCTGGCGGGCTTGCATAATATTTTCCCGTTGAGAGTTGCGACCTCTGCCATTCTGCACGCTACCGCCGCTTCTAAGTATGCTATTATCAACAATTCCACTTAAATTTACATTCACAAAAGCACCTCCCCCCTCTTATTTATATCGGCAAAAAATGGTTAAACTTTACCAGACCCTACTGTTCCGCCAAACGCTTATAACTGGCAAAGCGGCGTGCGGCATCTTTTGCGGCTTGTTGGAAAAGTGCCTCAGCCTCTTCCGGGAAGGCGATTTTTAGGGATGTGTAGCGTCCTTCGCTGTTGATGTATTCTGCAAAATCCGCCGTGGGCGGCTTGGAATCCAGCTGGAAGGGGTTTTTGCCTTCATCCTCCAAAGCAGGGTTGTAGCGGTATAAATGCCAATAGCCCGCTTCCACTGCACGTTTCATCTGGTCTTGGGTATTGCTCATATCAATTCCTTGGGCAATGCATGGGCTGTAAGCAATGATAAGGGATGGGCCGTCGTGGGCTTCCGCCTCCGTCATGGCTTTTATCAGCTGGTTCATATTCGCTCCCATGGCAACCTGTGCCACATAAACATAACCATAATTCATCGCCATCATGCCTAAGTCCTTTTTGCGTATGCGCTTGCCTGCTGCTGCAAACTTGGCAATTGCCGCCGTTGGGGTGGATTTGGATGCTTGGCCGCCTGTGTTTGAATACACCTCGGTGTCAAAAACCAGCACGTTGATATTTTCGCCGCTGGCAAGCACGTGATCCAACCCGCCATAGCCAATATCATAAGCCCAGCCATCGCCGCCAAAAATCCACATGGACTTTTTGACAAGGATGTCATCATTATCACAGATATGCTTGATAAGCGCATCAAAATCCGCATTTACAGCACCCATGCCGCTTATGGCTTTGCGAAGGGCTTCGGAAGCTGCTTTGGACTTTTCGCCATCCTCTTTACCCACAAGCCAAGCCCTTGCGGCATCTTTTAATTCAGCAGAAGCATCAGTGTGACCTGCAACCTCCGTCAACACATCGGCCATTTTATCACGACGTACGGTTACGGCCCAGTGCATGCCAAAACCAAACTCCGCATTATCTTCAAAAAGGGAATTTGCCCACGCCGGGCCATGCCCTTTATGGTTAGTGGTATAAGGTGTGGATGGTGCAGATGCGCCCCAAATTGACGAACAGCCTGTGGCGTTGGCAATGTACATTCTATCACCAAAAAGCTGGGTTGCAAGTTTGGCGTAGGGCGTTTCGCCACAACCTGCACAAGCCCCTGAAAACTCCAATAAAGGCGTTGCATATTGGCTACCACGGATGGTCGCCTTATCAAAGGGCAATTCTTTGGCGGAAAGCCCCATGGCAGCATACCACAAAGGCATGTCCTTTTCACAGCCTTCAGCAGATACCATTTCCAAAGCCTTTTTGCCGCCCTTACCAGGGCAAACCTTGGCACAGCTGGTGCAACCGGTACAATCCAGCGTGGAAATGCCTATGTGCAATTCCATGCCATTCGTGCCGCTTGTTCCTGGCAGGGTTTGGAAGCCTGCCGGCATTTTTGCCTTTTCCTCGTCCGTTAGCAGGAAGGGGCGTATAACAGCATGCGGGCAAACATAGGAGCAGAAATTACAAGCAATACAATTTTCGGGCAACCATTTTGGCACAAGGGATGCAATGCCACGCTTTTCATAAGCGGCCGTACCTTGGGGGAAAGTACCATCCTCCCGCCCTTGGAAGGCGGAAACCGGCAAAACATGCCCTTTGTCGGCAATAATGGGCATCATAACATTACCAATAAAATCTTTACAAACCTTGTCGTTAAATTTAATTACATCAGGTGTGCTCTCAGGCTCGTTTTCTAAGTTTTTCCAATCAGCCTGCACGTCCACTTTAACAAAACTGGTTAAGCCTGCATCCACAGCGGCATTGTTCATATCAACAACCTTTTGCCCACGCTTTTTGTAGGTGTCCGCATTAGCTTGTTTGATATATGCCACAGCATCATCAATCGGGATAATGTTTGCAAGCTTAAAAAATGCCGCCTGCAAAACCGTGTTTATACGATGCCCAAGCCCAATTTCACGGGCGATTTTGCCCGCATCTATAATATAAAAATTTATTTCCTTCTCCGCCAATGCTCGCTTAAAGCTGTTGGGCAGGTGGTTTGCCGCATCATCAGCGGACCAGTGGCAATTAAGTAAAAAGGTGCCGCCCTGCTTCAAGTCGCTGGTCATATCAAATGTGCGCACATAGGCTTCCACGTGGCAACCCACAAAATCCGCTGTTTTAACAAGGTAAGGCGAGCGTATTGGTTGCTCACCAAAGCGCAGGTGGCTGGCAGTTAAGCCGCTGGTTTTTTTACTGTCAAATGTGCTGTATGACTGGGCATACATATCTGTATGGTTGCCGATAATTTTGATGGAGTTTTCTGCAGCTCCCACAGTACCATCACCGCCAATACCCCAGAATTTGCAACTGGTTGTGCCTTTTGGCGTAACATCAATCTCCGCCCCAACGGTTAGGGAAAGATGGGTAACATCGTCATTAATACCCACGGTGAAAGGTGTTTTTGCCGCTCCGCCCAAGTTTTCATAAACAGCCAAAATTTGTGCAGGGGTAACATCCTTGGAACCAAGCCCGTAACGCCCGGCAATTATGCTGTATTTATCACTCTTACCTGCTTGTTGCACCGCCGTGCAAATATCCAAATACAACGGCTCGCCAAGCGCACCCGGTTCTTTACAACGATCCAGCACCGCAATTTTTGTAACAGATTCAGGAATAACCTTCATCAAATGCTCCATGGAAAACGGGCGGAATAGATGAACAATAACAAGCCCTATTTTTTCACCTTTTGCATTCATATAATCCACAGTTTCCTTAATGGTATCGGTAGCGGAACCCATAGCGATTATAATTCTGTCAGCATCTGCTGCACCATAGTAGTTAAACAAGCCGTAATCCTTGCCTGTCAACTTATTAATTTCGCCCATGTACTGCTCCACAATATTCGGCACATTGTTGTAAAAGGCGTTTGCAGCCTCTTTACCTTGGAAGAAGATGTCAGGGTTTTGTGCCGTACCACGGGTAACGGGATGCTCGGGGTTTAACGCCCTTGCCCTAAACTCCTTAATGGCATCGTGGTCTGTAATTTTATATAAATCATCATAATCCAGCACCTCAATTTTCTGAATTTCGTGACTGGTGCGGAAACCGTCAAAAAAATGAACAAAAGGCACACGGGCTTTAAGGGTGGAAAGGTGGGCAACCGCTGCTAAATCCATCGCTTCCTGCACATTGCTGGATGCGAGCAAAGCAAAGCCCGTTTGGCGTACGGACATTACATCGGAATGATCCCCGAATATGGAAAGGGCATGCCCTGCCAACGCACGGGCAGAAACATGGATAACAGCAGGCAAAAGCTGCCCCGCCATTTTATACATATTAGGTATCATCAACAAAAGCCCTTGTGAAGCTGTGTATGTTGTGGTTAGCGCACCCGCTTGAAGCGATCCGTGCATAACCCCTGCCGCACCGCCTTCCGACTGCATTTCTACCACCTTAACAGGCTGGCCAAACATGTTGGTTTTGCCCCTTGCGGACCATTGGTCGGCCACTTCCGCCATATTTGATGATGGTGTTATGGGATAAATCCCTGCCACCTCGGAAAAAGCGTAAGAAACATAGGAAGCGGCGGTGTTTCCATCCATCGTCTGCATGTTTTTTGGTTTTTTCGACATTCAAATTTCTCCTTATATATAAATTTTAGTTTGGTTCGTTAAAAATCGTACAAAATCATTATACCAGAAATTCTTTAGCGGCACAAGCCTTGGTATGGGATATTTTTTTCATTAATTGCGAATAATAACCCCAAATAGTTTTATGGGAGGTTGGATAATGGATGATAGAAAAAGAGTTGAGGAAAATAATCGCACCGCAAGGGAAGCGGCCAACAAATTTAGATACGAAGCGGCGGCAGAAATTGCCCCCACCCTACTTACCGGATACCCCGGAGGCTCGTCGCTGGGAGGGTTCGGCGGCATGGGGGGTTTTTCCAGTGGATATTTGGTAAGGAGGATGATTGAGGCGCAAGAAAAACAGATGGGCAACCAAGGTAAATAAAAAGGGGCGGCAAAACCGCCCCTTTGTGCTATTCATATGGCTTCGGATCCGGGTCTCGGGGTGGTGGTGTAATAATTGGAGGCGTTGGGGTAAAGTTAAAGCTTGGGGCAGAGCCGCCTTGTGTAGCTTGCGCCCCACCTGTTCGTGCCAAAACCTCCAACAACTCCTGCATAAACTGTGCCATAACAGCTTGCACACCCATTTCTATTGCCGCAGAAATCTCTTGTTGCCTATAAAGACCAGCTTGGTTAATAAACCGTAGGCTTTTTGCTTGATAACTGTTAATTTCTGCATCACCAACAATAATCACATTACCTTCGGCGTGCAGGTGGTTAGCTTGCCCATCCAGCACAATAACCATGGGTGCATTAGATTTATTTAACCCAATTTGCAACTCACCAAACCTGCCGCTTAATGCCGTATCCGCTGTGGCAATAAACACATTGGGCACTTCCGCCCGGCTTGATAAAAAGGCGGTATTTAGCATGGTGGGCGCAAAAATACTAATTTTTCCAATTTCTGTGTTGCTCATCAAATTAACATTGGTATCACCAAAGATATATAGCCCATTTGCACGGGTATTGCGAACATCCATTTGTGCTAAACCGTGGCGGCTTGCGGTTATAACAATATTTCCTGTGATGTCAACATTATCCAGAAATATAGTATTGTCATATCTACCTACAATAACAATATCGCCGCCACCGCTAACATTGGCCACCAGCGCATCCACATAAACAGCGTTGTGGTTGATAACCAAGGCACCATCCAGCACCACATCCGCTAAATTAAGACTAAAATCATCGGTTACATAGATTTGGATCAATTCATCCAGAATATCTGCAAGGCCGCCAAAGGTTAGAAAGCCACCATGGTCATAAAAAGTCATGGGGCGGCCACCCAAGGCCAACTTCACCAAATTAAACGCCTCGTGCCGCCTAATGTACATTAAAGCAGTGTTAAATGTGAATTTTTCATCCAGCTCATAACCCAGCAAAGTGTCCATCAACAGGGCGAAACCGTGATAGGTGATGTTTCTATCCAAATGTTCGTGTGCACCAACAGGAAAAACCCCATAATCCACCCATCTTTGCACGGAAGGGGTTTCGCCGGCAAAATCAGCCGCAACAAGGGTTGCTCCCAGCAAAGTTATCACAGCGACAGCGAGTAAAAAGTACTTGATTTTTGTTTGCACTTAATTAATCTCCTCCGCAACGAAACTGTTAATCTCTAATAAAACTCATATAAACTTTTTTGGGCGCAGCCGGCGGATTGGCATTTTGACCAATTTGGCGCAGGCGTAGCATCCATGCCATATTTTCCCCGAGCAAATCCATGGTCTGCATCCCTTCTTCGTCACGTAAAACTTGGTCACCACCATTGCCATGCACCACATTCCAATAATTGGAAGCAGGCATTAACATGCCCGAATATTGTAAGTAGTGGTTTAAGCCATCCACCGTGGCAACACCGCCCGAGCGGCGCACAGATGCAATGGCCGCACCCACTTTTTGATAAAACAAATTACCATTAGCAGTGCTTACATAAAAAAGCCTGTCCAGAAAGGTTTTCAAAACCCCGCTCATCCCCGAAAAATGCACCGGCGAACCAATGATTATGCCATCCGCCTCAAAAATTTTTGACGCCAACCCATTAAAACCATCACCCAAAACGCATTGGCGGTTTTTGTTCTTGGAGCAACCGCCGCAAGCCTTGCAACCATGAAAAGTTTGGTCACCTACATGCAAAATTTCTGTTGTAGCCCCATTTCGTTCCAAGGCATTGCACACGGCTTTCAAGCTATGATAAGTGCCTCCGGATCTATTAGGGCTGCCATTTATAGCAATAACTTTCATAGTCACCCTCCTATCCAAGTAGCTCTTTGCAAAGGGTATGGAAAGCTTCCGGATTGTCCAAATGAGGCAGCAAACGGGCATTTTCCACGATAGATACAGGGGTTTCTTCGCCTGGCTCGCTCCAAAGGGCAAAATGCTCGCTGGCAGGCTGGGTATCCCCTGTAATGATATGGTATGGTACAGTTAAAGCATCCAATGTAGCATTGATATCACCATTAAAAAACTTGGCAAGCAAAGCAGCAATTGGGTATTTTCCACCTGCGCCACCGGCGTGGGCAGATAAGTACAGCTCATCCAAAGTTTCATTATCTATTGTGCTGGAAATTCCTTCATACTCCAAAAACTGTGGCAAGCCCTTTTTGCTGGTTAACGCATGGTAAAAACTAGTACCAAAAATTGGGGATTCGAGAGCTTTTTTAGCATACCCCTCCACATCGGTAGCCAAATCCACATCTTCCGATGTGCCGGTAGGGGAAATTAGGATTATTTTAGTAAAATCCTCAGGGTTAAGTTTAGCGCAGATTGCCAAGGCCGCCGCCGTGTGCAGGGATGCAGCCGCCACAACTGGTGTACCAATAACATCCTCCGCAAAATCTTTAATAAGCCGCACATAAAGATATGCGCAATAACTTACATTAGGCTTGTCAGAATAGCCAAACCCCAGCAAATCGGGCACATACACCTTGTAATTATCCGCAAATTTTTTAACAACATTCTTAAACTCCAAAGCTCCTGCACCGGGGTAAATGCCGTGCAACAATAAAAGCGGCGGCCCATCACCGGCGGTTATATAGCGTATATCACCATATTCCCAGTTATACAGGCTTTCGCACTCCCGCTTAGGCAACCTTGCCTGCGCTTTTTTCGTAATTGCGTGGTTAATAATCACCGGTGCCGCAATTGCTGCACCAATGGCAAGCAATACCTTGGTTCTTCTTTTCATAATTCATCTCTCCTTCCAGTATATATAAAAGAAACCGACATGTACAAATTTTACCACATCCAAAATAAATTTGCAAGGAGGATATTTTATGAACCAAGCTATACAATTGCTGGCCGAACTTTTTTTCATCGGATGCCTGCACATGATTATGAATATGTTAATAGATTCGGATAAAATGCCCATTTTCTCCAAAATAACTACCATGGCATGTTATGCCGCATCCCTTTTTGTGCTTACCCGTTTTATTGTAAATAACCTGCTCCCTCAAATGACAGCGATTTTCCGCAGCATACTGTAAACAAAAACCCCTATCTTGTGACAGGGGATCAAAGCTGAGCTGGAAGGATTCGAACCTTCGCATGACGGAGTCAAAGTCCGTTGCCTTACCGCTTGGCGACAGCCCAATATTACATAATATTATAAACATATCGGCATATTATATGCCAATGAGTCACCAGGGACTCGAACCCTGGACAACCAGATTAAAAGTCTGATGCTCTACCAACTGAGCTAGTGACCCAGACAGCGCAGGCATTTACTGCGAACGCTTCACCGCAGTAAATGCGGAGTGGTTTTTTCGCCAAAGGCGAAAAAAGTCTACCTTAGGGTGAATGACGGGACTTGAACCCGCGACATCCAGAACCACAATCTGGCGCTCTGCCAACTGAGCTACACTCACCATTTTAATCATTACATGCATATAACTGTCCCAAATACATAACAAATCTAAGGGATTGTATGCGCCAACCAGAAGGTCTGTATAAAAAATTCGAAAAAAGTTGGCTGATGAATCAAACCGCTCTCAACAACTTCTTTCTTTTTTACGAGTTACAATCCCTCAAACGTGCCTGTAGGGATTCGAACCCCAGACCCACGGCTTAGAAGGCCGTTGCTCTATCCTGCTGAGCTACAGGCACTTATAAGAGCGGTATAAACCGCCCCCAATCGGGGTGAAAGGATTTGAACCTTCGACCTCGTGATCCCAAATCACGCGCGCTACCAAGCTACGCTACACCCCGTTATATCAAGACTTACGCCTTTAATACCAAATCTAAAATTTCTTTCGGTGACTTTACTAAATATGTCGCACCAGCTTCTATAAGCTCAGCTTCATCACCATATCCCCATAAACAACCAACACTAGGAATGCCATGAGCCTTAGCCCCGAGAATATCGAACTTTCGGTCGCCAATCATTATCGGCTTCATTGTGCGTTCGTTATCTATCTCATCTAGTACACAAGCTATGATTTCAGATTTTTCACTTCGTCTGCCGTCTAACTCGCAACCGACAATCAAATCAAAATACTTTGCAATATGGTAATGTTCAAGCATTTCTTTTGCAAATACAGTGGCTTTAGCAGTAGCAACAGCCATTTTGACACCATTCTCACGAAGTGTTGCCAATGTTTCGATAATACCAAGATAAAGTTCACCTTCATAAAGACCTCTGTCAGAAAGATGCTCACGATACTTAGCAACAACCTGCTCTAAACGCTCCCCTTCAAAACCAAACATCTTATTAAACGTATCCCGTAGGGGTGGTCCTAAAAACACTCTGAGAGAGTTAGTGTCATCGACTCTTATATTAAAAAAGTCCAAAGCATACACGATGGAGTTAATTATACCCTCTTGGGAATCCACTAACGTCCCGTCCATATCAAACAACACCAAATCACACATAACCCCACCCCCTCAAAACCAAACACGAACACATCATCAGCTTCACATCTCTGCTCCGCTTCATCATCAAATCATCTTTGTTTAATCCTCAACCTATATATCAAA